>Ga0099364_10002761_pt1 | contig 27795 bp, 25 predicted proteins | sample TergutTh196P3_FD_73070 | JGI IMG/M metagenome (GOLD analysis project Ga0099364, IMG submission 73070) | Microcerotermes parvus P3 segment gut microbial communities from Pointe-Noire, Republic of the Congo - Th196 P3 | ecosystem: Host-associated > Arthropoda: Insects > Digestive system > Gut ... | reverse complement strand
TTTTCCCAAATCATCAAGCGCTTTAAGGAAAAACGTACCCCCGTTTTTCAAACGCTTTGAGAAAAATGATGTTTCGGATTTTAAACAAAAACAGAATCAAATCCCAAATCCCTTTTCCTCAAAAACATCCAAACCCCCTCAAATTTTGTTTTCAGTAGCGTAGCGGATGAAAGCAAAATTTGAGCGTTTTCAAAAAAAAATATTGTTTTTATAAATGCTGCTACCGTTTTTGTATTACTGTTGCTATGGTTGCTGACTCCGCCTATAACTTAAAATAAAAACCGGATTCATATTTTTCTATTATATTTTTTTTGGGTCGAAGCCGTTCGATTCAGCCGCCTTTGGCGACTGATCGAACGGGTGGTTGATTTGGGTTTCATGATTAAAGAAAAAACGAAACATCATTTTGTATCACATCAATAAGAATGGGGGTACCCTTTTCCCCAAATCATCAAACACTTTTAGGGAAAAACGTACCCCGTTTTTTAATCGCTTCAAAGAAAAACGATGTTTCAGGTTTAAACAAAAACAGATTCAAGATCCTTAAAAACACTTTCCAAAAACAAAATCAAAACCCAAAGCCTTTTTCCAAAACCAAAACCCAAAACCTTTTTCCAAAATCAAAAAATATCGGATCACTTTTTGAACACCATGTTATTGTGTGTTCGCCGTGACCCGACATTGCTCGAAATTTATTCGTCCACCGGCGCTTCTTCTAACTTTTCAATCAATCTTTTAATGACAAGATCTGCGGCGCCTTCGACGAATTTAATGCTTCCGACAATTAGGTGACCGCCGCCGTTAACACCGCTGCCGATGAGTTCTTCACGAAGCTCGCGAACGATTTGCGGGATATTCATGAGCACTTTTTTTGAGCGGATCACGGCAAAATCAGGACCGATTCCGAGTGTAATGACGGGCTGATTCGGGTAGCGTTCATTGCACATAATGTCGTGGATTTCGCCGGATGTTTTTCCGGGGGGCGGGAAGGTGAATTTGTGGGCGAACTTTTCAACATCAATTGTATTAATCATTGCGCCGCTGTTCAATTTCCAAGACTTGATGTTTGGAAGAGAAACTTCCAATTGATTTTTAATCATGCCGTCGGCTTGCTCGCAAAGCATTTTGATCAGGCGCTCGTGTGTTTTATGATCGCGCATATCCAAAATGTCTTCAATGATTCCGACACCGCTGCCAAATTTTAACCAATATTGTTCATAATCCAATGAGAGTGCCATTTTTTTAAGATGCTCAATCGGATATTTATCAGCCACCAATTCTAAATATTGTTTAAATTCGGGAGACTCCGAACGATCACCAACACCGGCAACAGCTGCAAGATGTTTAATTTGATCCGTCACTTCCGGGCGAATCAATCGGGCTACTTCCGTACAAAGCATGCCGGCTGTTAAACCAAAGTCGCCGCCGACTTTGTAGGGATTGACATGCGCCAATAAATAATCGTCAGCAATGTCATCCGGATGGTGATGGTCAACGACAACAACATCCATGCCGTAAATCTGTGTATGTTTGTAAGCCGGAACATCTTCTTCGGTTGAACCGTTGTCAACCATAATAATCAAAGGCATCGGCTGACCAAATCTGATTTCATCTTCGACCGCAAAAGAAACATCTTTGACGGCATCAATTAATTCATAAAACGGAGCTTTGGAGGGAGATCTCGTATATGCACGGTATTGTGCATCCGGTCCTCCAACTTCTATAATCAGCGGAAGAATGGCTTTTTCAATGGCAATGGCAGAAGTAATACCGTCAGCATCGGCGTGATGGCGAAGAATAATCGGTCGAGAACGAAAAATTGCTTTTCGTATTTCTTTGGCAACTTGAAGCATTGCCGGCTTTAACTTTTCAAGAATTTCGCTTTGAACCAAAAAGGGAATATCATAAGCTTTGGCACGCTCGTCAATGGCCGCCTCTATTTTTTGAATCAATTCTGCGGCTTCTTCTGCCGGCAATTCCTTAAGGCTCATTAATTCAATTTGAATGGCACCATCGCGAATATTGACGGATCCGATGGCTGAAACAGCCATTGCGGTGTCAATTTCAACATAAGATCTTTTTCCGGCGCTTTCAAATCCGGCACATGGGACTTGCCCCGTTTCATCCGAAATTGTAAAAATTGTCGGACCGCCTGTTTGTTTGACTTGCAAAACTTCGCCCAAAAATTTGACAACCTTTCCGTTGTTTTTTTCTGTAATATTGGCAATTTGTGTAATCGAGAGGGATTTTTCAACATCAACTGTTTTGTATTTGGCAGGATTTTTCGGCACCAAATCCAGCTTGACGTCACGACCGGTTCGATTGATATTTTTTAGATAAACAATAATTTCGTCTCCTTTTTTAAGAGATGAATGAGCCGGCTCAAAGTTTTTTTCATGCATCAATCCTTTGATGCTGTCGTTTAATTTTACAAATGCGCCAAGACCTTCAACAACACCGTCAACGAGTCCGTGATACATTTTTCCGCTGCCAAGGTCATCGTAGTCACAAGAATCATCCAATTTGTGAACCACAAAAGCCGCCAAACAGCCGTTGCATATTTCTTCGCCGTTTTCATTCAAATAAGGAATGAGGCGACCACATTTTGTACACTTTAAAATTTCTCCTTTGCCGCGGCATTCTTCACATTTTTCTTTTTTAGTATAAATGCCGGCGCCGCCGCAAATATCACAACTGCCGCTTACAAATGATTTTAAATTTTTTTCCGAAAGATCCATTAAGTTAATAGATTTCGGTTTTGTGATCCCGTCACATTTCGGGCATTTCACAGATTCCAAAAGAATGAAGCCTTCTCCATCACATTTTAAACATTTTTCACTCATATTTTTCACTTAGGACATAAAAACTTGATTTTAAGATATAAAGTATTGCAAAAGAAGGAAAACTGAAAAATAAAACTGACCAACCAAAAAGAAACGACGCAAAAATAATAAAGTTAAACATATAATATATTGTTATTGCAATCAAAAATTGCAGCAAGAAAAGATAAGAGAAATAAAAAAAAGAAAAAAGAGGAAATAAAATGTTACACATTGTAAAAGAGTATGAACGTGCCGTTATTTTCCGGCTGGGGCGCTTAAACAGTGTCGCAGGACCCGGCGTTTTTGTGACGATACCGTTTTTTGACAAATTTATAAAAATTGATATCAGAACCATTGCGATTGACGTTCCGAGACAAGAAGTCATCACAAAAGACAACGTGACGATCAAAGTCGATGCCATCATTTATTACAAAGTGATTGACCCGAAGATGGCAATTACAGAAGTTGAAGACTACCAATACGCAACATCCATGCTGGCTCAAACGACACTTCGAGACGTTATCGGACAAATGGAGCTTGACGAAGTATTGGCACAGCGTGAAAAAGTAAACACAGACCTTCAGAAATTGTTAGACAAAGAAACCGACCCGTGGGGCATCCGCGTAACGTCTGTGACACTTCGTGATGTCAGTTTGCCGGAATCCATGCTGCGCGCCATTGCAAAACAAGCTGAAGCCGAAAGAGAGAAGCGTTCCAGAATTATTTTAGCCGAAGGCGAACAAATTTCTGCTGTAAAAATGCGTGATGCAGCGGAATTGTATGACGAAATCCCCGTAGCAATTCGATTAAGAGAACTACAGACGCTCTCTGAAATTGCACGTGAGAAAAACTTAATTGTTGTGACAAACACAACAGATACCGGAGAAATGATTGCTATGGCAAATGCCACTGCAAGGAAAAAGCAATAAAGTAAAAAGCAATAAAGTAAAAAGCAATAAACTAAAAAGCAATAAAGTAAAAAACAAAAAGGAGAATTTTTCCGAAAAATCCCAAACGGGAAGTTTCAAAAATGAAATTCTAAAAAGAAAATCTAAAAGAATTTCAAAAGAAAATTCCAATAGGAAAGATTCTTCCGACTCTTTTTTTAATATAACATTGTTTGTTTTAAAAAAAACGTGGGGCCGGTGAGATTTGAACTCACAACCGACGGGTCTCTCCGAATTGCCAATGTTTGGCGATTCTTTAAGCGCACCTCAGCGCTCCAACGGTTCCTCATCGCTATTCCCCGTCGGGAAAGCTCGGTTGACCCGTTGTTCATCATATATCCGCTGGAGCCCATCGCCCTACCAGGTTAGGCCACAGCCCCGCATATTGCAACAGATACTTATACTGTTGTTTTTTTAATCTATTGAAAAACGATTTAAAATATCGCCGTATCAAAGATTGACTGCTACATATAGAATGATTAAATATATCCTTAACGGTCATAAACAATCTAAATGAAAGGGAGAGAGAAAAATGTCCATTTTAGCAAGCTTTGGAATCGCTGAGAAAGTATTGATCGCCTTCATCATTCTTGTTCTTTTGAAAATGTTTTTTGACGTGAGCCACTTTATGAAAAAGAGAAGAGAACATTTGAAACTCAAAGAAAACGAGAAAATGATGCAAAATTCAAATGATGAACGCAATAGACATTGAATCTAAAAACAATAATGAAAAAAACAAACGATGAAAAAATAAATGGTGAAAAAACAGACGATGAAAAAATCAAGAGCGACGATGAGAATGCACAAATTATTCTATGTTTTCACCATGATCACAATCAATGACTGAATGAATGCTTACGGCAGCGGATAACTCCAAAATCATAATTTTTCATAAATATTCATGATGGAATGGTTAAATTTATAAACTCTGACAATTTTTATTTTGACGGTGAGTTCAATGCTTATCGTTACAGCAAAAATGAAAATAAAACCCGGAACAGAAAAAATATTTTTGGAAAAAACAAAGCCATTAATTGAAGGCAGCCGAGCCGAAATGGGCTGTATCGGATATGGCCTTTACAAAAGCACGGAAGAAGATAACACTTTCATGATGGTTGAACAATGGCAAAATCAAGAAATCTTTGATAAACATGCGGCATCTGCTCATTTTAAACAATTTGGCGCGGATGCGGGACCTTTGTTCGCTGCGGAATTGGATATAAAAGTGTATTCTGTTTCAGAATAACTTTTCTATTTTTGATTTTTTTTTACAAAAAAAGAAAAAACGATGCTTTCTCATTTTAAAAAAATGATGCTTCTTCATTTTAAAAAAATGATGCTTCCTCATTTTAAAAAAATGATGCTTCCTCATTTTAAAAAAATGATGCTTCCTCATTTTAAAAAAATGATGCTTTCTCATTTTAAAATAAATGATGCTTTCTCATTTTAAAAAAATGATGCTTCCTCATTTTAAAAAAATGATGCTTCCTCATTTTTAAAAAAATGAAGTTTTTCATTAAAAAAAGGAAAAAAGTATGCGGTCAAATGACCGCATTTTTTTCGTTATCAAAAAACTTAGGGTGCTTCACTTTTAATGAAGTCGGCATCGTCGCTGAACATTTTTTCATTGGGCATGCTGCCGCGTGAAAGTTTCATAATAATGCCTACGATAATACCTGTCACAAGTGCTATAACAAACACGCCTATTGCTGTCAAAAGGTTAGCTACCGCAAAGCTTGAGGAGCCAATCATCATCAACAATATAACAGATACGAGCGCACCAATCCATCCGCCTATTCCGTGCAGGTTGTGAACGCCCATGACGTCAAGCGCACCGAGTAACTTACAAAGTCTGGGTTGTAAGTATACGAAGCATGCTGCTGAGATTGCACCGGCAATAAGACCGATGAGAATAGCACCCCATGGTCCAACCATCAGAAGCGGTGAGCCAATCGCAACAGGACCTGCAAGCATCGCATACGTGTAGATCAATGGATTGACCTTCTTTTGTAATACTGTACACACAATCCAGGCGCTCAATATTGAACCCATACCGGCGAGGTAACATGTCATCATGCCCCAGAACACTTGTTCCATTGGGAGCAATGCTGTGACGAAGGCAGGCCAAAGCACCCACAAGAGCATGGAAGCCAACCAAACAAATGATACACTGTGTGTTGTCGTGTACATGGGTTCATCAAACGCCCTCTTCTCTCTTATCGCAATAGCGACACCGAGACCGAAGTATGCGGCACACATGTGCACAAGCATTGATCCTCCGGGATCTGTTGCGTTCATATAAACCATGAACTGTTCGATGAGAACAAAAACAGGTGCAAACAATATACCTGCAGCCAAGTATTGCCACATCTTGAGTGTTCCAAGGAAACATCCGATGGCAATGACCACGGTAATGGCGCAAATCACACCCATTAACATTAAGTCTTGATTCCATGCAACTCCAAGGAGGCAGTCATTTATCCCCAGGTATACAATGAAACTTCCTGCTGCTGATAGAAGTACTGCAAGCGCAACACTCCATTCATATTTTTTTATAAAGAGCATCAAGAACGCAACGAGCATCAACATAAACCATATCATTACGTTCTTCACGAATTTGAAGTTCTCCCATCCCGCATCTGTAAGGGTGGTGTAGTCAGTTGCTGCCGAAACTAAAGCCGGAGCAAAGATTACTAACATCAAAAGAGCGATTAGACCAATTATAGCCTTTACATTCATTCGCATTTTATCACCATTTTAATGAAATAACAAATACCAGAGGCTCTCAGTTCTTTATGTCAAAAACAAAAACCTTGCAGTTTCTTGATCGTGCCGCCATACATTGAAATGGCAGCCATTTTGACCGTAAGAACATCAAACACTCACAAATTTTTGCGGTGATTTATACTGTAATTCTTCTCATAGCTTTAAGACAAGCTTCCAGGATTCGCTGAACTCAGTTCTCCGAATGATCGACTTGAGACTCCTCAAGCACACTCAGAGCTCCAATGGTTCCCATCGTTTGTTTCCTGTTCCCTATCAGGAAAGCACACTCTGTTGACCGGTTGTTCATCATAAATCCGCTGAACCCATCGCCCTGCCAAATTAGACACAGCCCCGCAATAATAAATACACATTGACGTTTTTGTTTAAACCATTGAACGACAATTTTATAATACTGCCATATCAACGATTAACTATTACATATAGAGTAATTATAATATATCTTTAACGGTCATAAATGCATTTTAATAATAAACTTGAGAGAAAATTATATTTTTCAACAAACATATGCGGAAGAAGAAAACACTTTCATGATAGTATGTAAACGCAAAATCAAAAAATTTATAATAAGCATGCAATATTTTCTCATTTTAAGCAATTTGGAATGGGTGCGGCTGTTATTCTCTGGGGGATGAGATATAAAAGTGTATTCTGCTTCCGAATAACTCTTTTTGAGCTATTTTAAAAAAAGAAAAATTTAAAAAAATTTAAAAGAAAAATTTAAAAAAGAAACAGAAAAATGAGAGTTTTCATTTTTCTGCAACTGTTTTTCTGTTTTAAGTTTAATGGATTTCTTCCTTGAATTTGGTGTAAACCCAAAGTTGGTAAATGATCACAATCGGAACAAAAACCAAAGCGCCAATGAGCATTAAAGTCAATGTCATTTGACTGGAAGCTGCCGCAAAGATACTGACACCAAAATCAGGATTTACAGAAGATTTCAAGATGTATGGATAGAGTGTGACAACGCCGGTTGCTGCGCCAAAGAAAACGGTACCAAGGTTTGCAATAAATGCATAAAACGGATGATTGGATTTCTTAAAGGCACAGAAAATACAAATCAAAGCGGCGACGACTGCAAGTGCCGGAATGATGTATAAGAACTGATAAGCGTTGTAGTTGACAGCAAATCCTTCTGTGTTAAAGAGACCGAGCAAATAAAGCAAAGCTGCAGCAGCAACGCCGATTGCGAACATCTTTCCCAAGTGGATAGCGTTTCTTGAAACTTCACCGGCTGTTTTGTGTGCAATCCAAAGAGCACCGGATGTCAAGAAGAGCAAGACAAACAAAAGAGCTCCGAGAAGGGCATAAACATTAAACAAACCAAGAAGGGTGCCATTATAGACATAACTGCTCTCAATCACTAATCCGCGGAAAAAGTTTGTAAAAGCAACGCCTAAAACAACCGTAATCAAAAGACTGCCGATTGACCATCCGTAACGGAAAATGGTTCTGAATTTGGAATCTTCTTCATACACGAGTTCAAGACAAATGCCGCGCAAGATGAGAGCAATCAGCAAAAGCATCATTGGGATGTACAAAAATGTAAACATCTTTGAAAAGATGAGCGGAAAGGCTGCAAATGTGCCGCCGGCTGCTAAAATCAGCCAAACTTGATTGCCGCCCCAAAACGGACCGACCGATTTGACCATTTGCGTTAATTGATTGGTGGTCTTTGGAAGGAAGGCAGCAAGCATTCCGGCGCCAAGCGCAAACGAATCAACGACTAAATAAACTGCCCAGATAACACACCAAAGGAAGAACCAAATGTTTATCAAAAGGTCTAAGCTTAAAAAATCCAAGCCGGCCATTTCACTTCACCTCCGGGTAGGTGACAGCTGCACCTCTTATTAAATATACGAACAATGCGGCAAGTAACAAATAAAAGAGTGTCAAAAGTCCCATCGAGAAGAGAATTTGAACATCGGGAATCGGCGAAACAGCTTGAGATGTTCGAAGCAAGCCATAGACAATCCATGGCTGGCGACCGACTTCAGCAACGGCCCAACCAAATGCAATTGCAATATACGGAAGTGGCAAGCTGTAAAGCATTAATTTTGAATACTTGCGAGCTAAACCGGATTCGAATGCCTTATCTTTGAAAGACAAAAGCAAACCGACCAAAGCTTCCAGAATAAAGACAATTCCCAAAATTATCATGATTCTGAAACTGTAAAATGTTAAAGCCACCGGCGGCCGATCAGCAGCAGGCACATCTTTAAGACCTGTCACCTGGCCATTCATATCTCCTGTGAGCAAGAAACTGCCAATATTTGGAATACCCAATATCTGAATGGAGTTGCTTTCAGCAGCGTCAGACGGGAATTTTAACAAATACAGAGGAACATTGGAACCGCTTTCCCAAACAGCTTCCATTGCAGCTGCTTTAACAGGCTGGACGGAGCCAATGTAGTGACCGTAAAACATTCCCAAACACGGCAAGAGAAGCGAAGAAATAACCAATAAGTAAATGCCGATTTTCATGGATGTTTTGAAAATGTCCACCTTGGATTTCTTTGCCAAATGATATCCGCTGACCGCGATGATAAAGACGGCAGCTAAAACGAAAGCGGCTAAGATTGTGTGAACCAACATATACCATAAATATGTATTGGTTATAAGTGCAAAGAAATCGGTCATTAAAACTTTACTGCCATCGGCAGCCATTTCATAACCGACCGGATTCTGCATAAAAGCGTTGGCAGTAATAATCCAAAGTGCCGAAATCATTGTACTGATTGCAACAATTGTCATAGAAAGAGCTTTTAAAGCCGGTTTTTTGTGGCTTGTGAAAACCCAAACACCAAAGAATGTGGCTTCCAAGAAAAAAGCAATAAGCGCTTCAAGCGCAAGCGGAGATGCAAAAACGTCTCCCATAAATTCAGCATACGGACCCCAGTTGGTTCCGAACTGGAATGTCATCGCAAATCCGGTTACAATACCGAAAGCGAAGTTAATCTTAAAGAGGCGGCCCCAAAAAGCAGCCAACTTCATCCATTTTTCTTTGAGTGTCTTCCAATATGCAATTTCAAAACCGGCCACAAAAAGACCAAGACCAATGGTCAACGGTACAAAAATAAAGTGAAAAAAGACCGTGATTGCAAATTGAAGACGACTTAATAAAACGATATCCATGTTTATTTGTCACCTTTTCATATTTTTTACGAATGATACACCCTTATTTTTACGAATGATACACCCTATTCTTTACGAATAATATACAACTTTAACTCCAAAATGGGAACAATTGTATTGAATGTACAAGCATATTGAATGTACGAGTCGCATGACATACAGATAGCATGGCAAGAATTACGTACACAATATGTTTAACTAAGATATAATATATATTTATAGCTTACACTATATTTATTTCTAAACTAGAAAATAATTATTCGTTAGAAATAACTATTTTTAATAAGAAGACACTACTAAGATATAAAAAGATTCCGAATGCTATTAAAATTTGGAAAAAAAATGGTAATTAGAAAATATTAAATAGTAATAACTCCTATTAGGTTATGTAAATCAAATATGATTTATAAATGAAAGACAGTATCTCACAGAAACGGTTTTATCTAAAAAATTGAACCTCCAATGCCCTCCAAGGCTCTAATTAAAAAACAAAAAGTCAAAACCCCAAAAACAGCCTCCTGATAAAAGCGAACATTTTTAAGAGATACTGTCCAATCCATTTATCGAGGAGATTAATTATGGATTTTACAACAATTTTTAAAGCACCTGAATCTGAAGGAAAGGAAAAACATGTTCCTGTCCTTGAACGTGGAAGCGGTCATAGCGGAACACATGACAACGTGATTATCGTTACTGTCGGAAAAGACGTTCCACACCCCAATACAATTGAACATCACATCGTATATATTGAATTGTTTGGTATTAAAAAATCCAATGATCAAGTTATTTTCTTAGGCCGGCAAGACTTTGCGCCGACTTACACCGATCCCACCGCCAAATTTAAAATAATCAATTTGGATGAGTTTAAAGCCGTCGGTGCTTTATCTTATTGCAATTTGCACGGCATTTGGAAAAACACATTGGAACTCTGATGTGTTTGGAAAAATACAATTTATATTTTAAGTACAAATCTAACCCAAAGGCACTGAGAAAAAATGCTCAGTGCCTTTTTTTTATTTGTTTTGGAAACTGAAACAAATTAAGTTAATTTTTATGATTTTATTCGTTTTGGAAACTGAAACAAATTAAGTTCATTTTTATGATTTTATTCGTTTCGGAAACTGAAACAAATTTAAAGTTTATTTTTTATGGTTTTTTAATATTTTCTTTTTTAATAATTTTTATTTCTCTTATCCTGAATTTAAACCACCAAAAATAAATAAGGGGCGTTTTATAACGAGAGTATTTAAAATAACCTGCCGATTTTTTAATATAACAAAAATGACATGAATGCGCAGGTCACTTATAATATCGGGTGAGGGAATCCGAATGAAAGTTACAATGGATATTGAATTAAAAGATGAACCGGGGCAATTAATATTAGCTTTAGAGCCGGTTTCTTGTCACAAAGCCAATTTGATTTCTGTATTTCACTATCATAAAGCAGGCAACTTTGCTCTCGGTACGGATGGAAAAGTGCAGGTTCAACTGGTTTTGGATACAAAAAACAAAAAAATGATTGATCAAATTAAAAAAGATTTGGAAGCTCGAAATATTCAAGTGCTTCGCGTGGGAACGGAAAAATACGCTGAAACAATCACAGTTATTATGATCGGGCATGTTATAAATACAGATATTCGAGACACCATCAACAAAATCGACAACACGGGTATTGCCGAAGTTGTCGATATGTCTTTATCAATGCCCGAAATCACAAAACCAACATCCGCTGCATTAAAAATTAATGCTGTCGGTCGAGAAGAACTCAGCAAAACCATTAAATTGCTGAAAAAAATCGCTCACGAAAAAGAACTTTTATTGATTTTGCCGATAGAATATGAATGAGGGGATGAAAATGAAAACTATAAAAGCATCTATTATCGGATTTGGCTCAATCGGACAAGGCGTTGCCCGCGTTCTTCTCATGAAAAAAGAATACTTAAATAACATCGGAATCGACATTAAAATTGTTGCCATTACGGATTCCAAAGGCGCGGTTGTTGATGAAAACGGACTGGATTTGGAAAAATGCCTGACGACAAAATCCGACAAAGGAACGATCGCCGAGAAAAAAATGACAGGATATGATGTTATTACTCAAATTGATCATGATTTGGTCATTGAAGTCACGCCGACCGATATTATTACAGGCGGCGCCGGTCTCATTAATATGGAAGCGGCTTTAAAAAAGAAAATGAATGTCGTGACATCCAATAAAGGACCTTTGACATTAAAATTCAAATATTTGGAAAAATTGGCAGCCGATAACAACTGTTACTTCAAATACGAAGCCACCGTCGGCGGAGCCATGCCTGTCATCAACTTGATGAAAGATGTGATGGCCGGAAATGATATTGAAAGTGTCAGAGGCATTTTTAACGGCACATGCAACTACATTTTAACCCGGATGTATGAAGAAAAATCCACCTATTCTGAAATATTAACGGAAGCTGTTGACTTGGGAATTGCCGAAACCGATCCGACATATGATGTTGAAGGAATTGATACGGCTGCAAAAATCGTTATTTTAGCCAACGCCATTTTTGGAATGGACAAAACCGTCAATGATGTTGACAGAACCGGAATTACAAACATCACTTATGAAGCGCTTGAAATGAGCGTCAAATCAGGAAAAACCATCAAACTAATTGGCGAAGTTCACAAAAACGGCCGCTTAACCGTTTCTCCGAGATTGGTTCCGATCGGCCACCCCCTTTCCGTCAGCGGAACATTAAATGTTGCTGCCGTTCAAACAGATTTGGCCGGCGAAATAACCGTCACCGGAAAAGGAGCAGGATCCGTTGAAACCGCCAGTGCCATTATCAGTGACATTATTTCAATTTACAAAAATGAATGAAAATGAAATGATAAAATGAACTGTAAAATGAAATGATAATATGACACGTTTTTCCAAATTCACCGATATTTGCAGACAAATTGAAAAAATTCCGGGCTCTTTGGAGATGACGGACATTTTTTCATCTTTTTTGAAAACACTCGATGAAGAGGAGCTTGCCGTTTCTTGTTACATGATTATGGGAGAGATTTTTCCGGCATGGACCGGAAAAAAATTAGGCTTCGGTCCGAATTTGCTTTACGCCGCGCTGTCAAAAGCTTCCGGTGCATCTTTGGACAAAATAAAAGACCTGTTACGCCAAACGGGAGACATCGGCGAGACAACGTATCTGTCTCTGAGTGATGAAAAAAAGAGCCAATCCACTTTTTCAAGCTTTTTTGAAACAGAGGAAGGAAACAAAGAAAACGATAGTGAAAATGCTGATTCCAAAAAAGGATTAACGATTCGCCAAGTTTATGACCGCTTAAGAGAAATTGCCGACGCTTCTGGAAAAGGTGCCCAATCTCAAAAAATTAAAAGCCTCCAGTTCTTGTTTGCCGAATCAACGCCGGAAGAGTCAAAGTACATTTCAAGAATCGCTTTGGAAGAACTCCGTATCGGAATCGGGGAAGGAATTGTTCGAGATTCCATTGCCAAAGCCTTTGATGTTCCTGTCGATTTGGTTGAATTCGCATTTATGGTGACCAATGATTTGGGAGAAGTGGCTGTCGTTTCTAAAAAAGGAGGCATGGACGCCCTGTCAAAACAGCATATTCAAGTCGGCCGCCCCGTTAAAATGATGTTGGCGCAAGTTTCAAACAGCATTGAGGAAGCATTTTCTGAAATGGCTGAAGCGGTTGTCGAATGGAAATTTGACGGCGCCCGCCTTCAAATTCATAAAGACGGAAAAAATGTTGCCCTCTACTCCAGGCGTCTTGAAGATGTGACAAACTCGCTCCCCGATGTTGTTCAAACCGTACTGGAGACGATAACCGCCGATCAAGCCGTACTGGACGGAGAGGCTGTTGCCGTTGATGCTGACGGAAAACCCCGTCCTTTCCAAGATATTTTGCGGCGCTTTCGAAGAAAATATGATGTAGAGAACACATCCAGAGATATTCCCATTCAAGTGAATTTGTTTGATTTATTGTATGCAGATGGCGTAAGCTACATTGAAAAGCCGCTTGTTGAAAGGCGTAAAAAATTATCAGAACTTGTCAAATCGAGCACTCGCATTCGCGTCGATGATCTGGTCATTACAAAAGACCCTGAAAAAGCCGCAGAGATTTACCAAGCCGCCATCAGCGCCGGCCATGAAGGCATCATGATTAAAAATCCGACATCTGCATATTCCCCCGGAAAACGCGGCAAGAATTGGATGAAACGAAAACCGATTATGGATACCTTGGATTTAATTGTTGTCGGCGGCGAATGGGGCGCCGGAAAAAGGAAAAACAAAATCGGATCCTATTTCTTAGCTTGCCTTGACCCCTCAAGAAACACATATTTAGAAATCGGGCGCGTCGGCACCGGTTTAAGCGATGAGCTGCTGGACAGTTTGACAGACCAATTTTCGGATTTAATTGAATCAGAATCCGGCGTCACCTTAAAAATCAAGCCCGAAGTCATTTTTGAAATCGCTTTTGAAGAAATTCAAAAAAGCCCCAACTATCAAGCCGGCTATGCTTTAAGGTTCCCAAGACTCATTCGTGTTCGGGACGATAAAACGATTGATGAAATTGATACGATTGATAAAATCGAACATATGTATGGCGCACAAAAAGAAGCGAATTAACAAAATCAGACGAACTCGTCTGCCGAATACCTAATAAGCGGTTTTGACAAATGCCTTCTTGCCGACGGCGGCACTTCATAATACCCGACCTGAATATTTCGAGGCATCTTGACAATGATTTTTTCGGATTTTCCTTTTTGCGTCTTGCACATTTTGCATCGAAATCCTTGATTTTTCCCTGCCGATTCCATTCTTTTTTGGCAATTCGGACAAAGCGGCGCCTCCTCTTTCACCTTCTCTTCCAAAAAGGTGATTTTAATTTTTTCAAGATTGAGCGTATCTTTTTCTTTCAGGCTTCCAAAAACCATGACGCAATCATTCGGAATCAATTGGCGGATAACATGCCTGAATTTTCCGGTTGGTTCATAAGCGGCGCATGACAATTTATTTCCTTCAAAATCACAAATTTGAATGATATCATGCCCTCCCTCAAGCGTTTCAGCGGTCTGGCAAACGACCCCGCTTAAAACATAAGAATGAAGCGGCTTCATTTCTGAAATTTTTGAAACATGAATCAAATGAGCGTCCGTTCCCTGATTTGTTTTAAACACTTGAGAGCGTTCAATTTCTTCCGAAACAACATATTTTGCCGCCTCAAGGACTGCTTTAGGAGAGTTGCCGCGAATACCGAATAATACGGGATCGGGTGACCCGGGAACACAAACTGGAAATGGTTTTGTTTTTTTTGTAAAATCAATCGTATCCCATGTCTCCGGCGCTGTTTGGCGGTCTGCTTTGATTAAACTTTCTTCATCCACAAAGCGAGGGGGACCGCCATTGCTTCCCAAATTTTGGGGAAGACGGTAAGCCAAATATTCATACGTTGCTTCCCAATCGGAATGAAGCATTGCCCCGCAGACTGCCAAAGCACCGATGAGACCGCGACCGTTTTTTAGTGAAAAGAAAGGAATGGAAAAACGATTCAATAAAGAGAAAGCCTCTTCAATTTCAATCACGCCGATGACGGCTTTTTTAAAAAAAGAGTTCAATGTTGTTTGAAGAGTCTCATAATTCTGACCATAATCTTCATCAAAAATAAAAACGGCGCCCGGGTTTGTTTTGTCGCAATCGGTTTTGGAATATTCTTCAATACGGGAAATCACGTGATCCATAACTGTTTTTTTGAAAGAAGAGGAGGATTCGTTTAAGGTCAGCTCGATTCCCAAAGCTGCATTACCGCGCGTTTTGTAAGGGATGGTTGGATTGAGGCGGATTAAATGAGGATAGCCTTTGACAGTACCATATTTTTTGAGTTCATCCACTAAAAGAGCCGTTAAATATGTGGTGCACATCCCTTCGTTAGAATCCGTATCGTCAATGCCAATCAACATTTAATCTTCAAAAGAGCAGCAACTATTTTTAGATTTCTTAAAAAAACAAAATTTAATTGAAGTTGCCACAAACGAATAGGATTTTGTTGTTTAAAAAATGAAAAATAAAAAAAAGAAAAGTTAAAGATTTTTTTAAAAGGGTTAATCGCTGCTCTCTTCTTCTTCTGACCATTTTATAATATTGCTGCCGATTATTCTCTGTGGAATATACGGAGTTGTCCGCTTTATTATAAATGGATCAGTGTATATGATCTCATAATTTTTTTTCCCAATCATTTTATCTCCCTCTTATTTTAATTGAAATTGCCACTCTGAGAAATAAGAGATTACATTTATATTAATATTTACTTCGTTTGGGTTTCTCCAAGCAAATATTTTATATGTTTCATCGAGGCAACTACACGCTTGAACTGTTTCCAATATTGCATTATTTACCTTTATATCCACTGCTTTTGGATGTGCTTTCAAATTGGGCGTGGGTGGTAATAGTAAATATTCAAACTCTTTCATTTCTAAGAGTTCTAAAGTAAAATCGAATTCTTTTTCATATTTCATTTCGGCAGATATATCTCTCCATATTTTTCCAATCAACGATTCAATTTCTTCATCTGAATCTGCGATATTTAAGCCGATTTCTTTTGCTTCTTTTCGGCTGACAGCATAACCGTGATGGAAATAAGAGGAATTTAAAGCCTTTGCAATGGAATGAATTTTTGATTCATCTTTCATGTGCATAGACAACATTTTTTCCCCAAGCGATATTGAAAGTTGATTGCTCCTTTTTGCAGCACCGATTGGAAGGACACCTACTTCTTTTGACAAATTATCCAAGGCTTGGACAACATATCTCTGTTCCGTCACTCCAAAATCGCTTTTTACAAACTCAGTAAAATTTCGAATATCTTCCGAACTGACATGAAGATGATTTGAACCGTCCGACGTCGATTTCTGAACAATAATTTGAGGATCAACCGGACCCAAATTCGAATACGGGTGCATAACAATTTCGTCTGCGCCAAGTGCCAAAAGTGTTGCAGCACTGTATGCCACAAACGGAATTAAGACGGAGACTTTTTTAAATCTCTCTCTCAAAATACTCATTATCCGCCACGCAGCAATCGGGTCTCCGCCGTTGCTTATGATTAACAAATCAATTTCTTCAATTTCGTTTGGAATCAAATCAACGTGATTTATAAATTCGACAATGACGTCACCGGCAATGCTTGCAGCTGTGCCTGAACGAATACTGGTTGCATAGACAATTAATGGTCTTTGCCGGCGTTCTTCAATTTTTTTATAAAGTTCAATTCTTGAATCGTGTGTCATTTTGATCACGATTCTAAAAAAGGGGGATAGCATATCCATTTTTTTATTTTTTCAAAATGGGAAGGTATAAATACATGAATCTGAAAAACAGAATCCGTCTAATGATTGCCATTTTTCTAATTGAATAAAAACAGATTCTATTTTTTATCCACGGCACATTAAAAACAGTTAAAGTGTCATTTCCATAAAAAAAAATCACACAATCTTCAATAAAATCAAACTGATTTCAAATAAAACAACCAAAGCCACTCCGGCAATGAGTTGGGAAACAAGAGTCGGGTCGGGTGCAATCAAAAACGCAAATCCGATTAAAGCCCCGTAAACCACCAAACGTCCTTTTCGGAGTGTTTTTTCTTTCACAATTCCCATGCGAACAACGGCAACCATTAAAAGAGGCACTTGAAAAACGATTCCAAAACCCAGCACCAACGAAACGATTGTGTTCATTGTTTCCGCCAAACCAACTTGTGCAACGGCTGTTTTATCGGCATAAAAGAGAATGTAAGTTAAGAAAAGCGGCAAAACAATAAAGTATGCCAAACAAACACCCAGCAAAAACATAATAAATGACAGCGGCACAACCTTTAAAAGAAAACGGCGTTCATTTTTATAAAGTCCGCGCGACATGAATTTAAAGAGCTGGTACATGAAAAACGGAAAGAAAATACAAAAGGACAGTGCCGCTGAAAGTTTCAGCCGCGTCATCAAATATTCCGTCGGTGCATAAATCGACATAACAACCGATGACGGAATCAATTGATCCCATAAATAAGCAAGAATGTCCCCCGAAAACGGATAAATGATCACCAAGCCTAAAATTAAAACGGCACCGGAAGCAATGATACGATTGCGAAGTTCAGCCAGATGACCGACAACATGCTCTTTATAATCGCCGCTGACACCGGAATGAACCTGTTTTGAAAGAGGTTCAGGGTTTTGAGAAGTCTTTTCATGAGGGGGGGCTTCATGAGAAACATAGGAGGGAGAATCATTGTTTAAGGAATTATCACTTGAAGAATCGCCAATTAAAGAATCGTTATTTGGGGACTCATCGTTTGAAGATTCACCATTTGAAGATCCATTATTTAAAGAATCATCACCGGAAGAATCATTGATGAGAGAGGCATTTTCCAAAGACGCGTCTTCTGATGATTTTTCTTTTGAAGAATTTAATAAAGCTTCATCAATCTTTGATAAGCCGCCTTTTTTTATGAGAGAATCTTTCAAATCCATGTCCAACCTCATACAAGAACATCTGACAAATAACTTGAGAATACGGATTTTCATTTAAACATCCATTCTATAAAAAAAGACTTGATGATAACCTTTAAAAGCCATTATGCCTAAACATGAATAACCTTGACATGATTATTTTATTTTTTAAAAAACTTAGGAATTTTATTTTTTAAAAACTCAGGATTGTGATGATTATAACAGAACTGTCGGAAGGGATTCAATTTTTTTTGAAATTCCTGGAATCTGTTAAAAAGAAATTACTCATCCTTGCGGCAATTTTTCTTATTGCGGCTGTTGTTGCCTATCCCGTAACGGATTATGTCATCAGCGATGCGATTGAACGCAGCCTGCCGCATAACGTAAAAAATGATGATGTTACAGATTATTTTGACCAGCTGCTTGTCGTTTTTGACGGGCCCTTCAATGTAAGCGATTTGGATAAAGATCTGCTTTTAAATGATATAGATAAGAAAATGATGATCTACACAGAGCCCGTTCCTGTAGCAGATGCAGGCGATGTTGTCCAAAACGTCATCACTGCCAATATACAATCCGTTCCCATAACGGATATCATTGCGGATTACATACTGCGAAACAACAATACCACATTTGGGATGATTGTAGATACTTTGATGGGGAGCAATAAAAAAGGGACACTCACCTATGAAGAACTGGAAGGCAATTCCCAAATTTTCATTTTCCAAACAATCCCGTATGATGAAGAATTGTTTGAAAACGCAAAAGGAAACGGAAACGAAAGCATTAACCAAATCGGTCTTGAATTTGAAGCCGTCACGGGGCAGGCTCCGAAATTTATGATCATACATCTAGAAAAAGATGAAAAAACGACGCGAGATGCAATGGTCGTTTATACAAAACCGCTTGAAGTACCGCTTTTGAAATTAAAAATGTCAATCATTATCGCCGCCATTGTGACTTTGCCGTTTTTGTTTTACATCGGCGGCAAAGAAATCGGCAAATATGTGGACTTAAAGAAATACAAAATCAAAGAAAAAATACCGGTTAAATCAATTTGGCTGATTGTGATTGCCGTTGCCATGATTATTTCATTTATCGCAGGCATGATCAGTTCATATTTCTTTATGGCGCCGCTGTTTATTCAGTTCCTTTATCTGAGTGCGGCAGCTTCCGGCGCTCAGGCGACCTATTCTATTTATGAATTTGTGAGTTTCATCGGAATGCTCACATTGATTTTTGGTTTGATATTTGAATTTCCGATTGTTATATTCATATTAAATCGGCTGGGTTTGGTTCAAAAAAGAATGCTGACAAAATACAGAAGACACACATATGTGCTTTTTTTCATTATCGGAGCAGCGATAACACCGCCCGACGTGTTCAGCCAAATCATTGTTGCCGTCCCGATGATTTTCTTCTTCGAAATCAGCATTATTTTAATCCGTTTGTTTGGAAAAAAAGATCGGGCTTTAAAATAATTCAAAATCAGAAATGAGAATTAAAATGAAAAAAAATGAGAAGTGATCAATTAAATCACTTCAATGCCTTGTTTTTTGCAAAGCTCTAAACTCATTTCTCTCAATTTGTATTTTTGAATCTTGCCGCTTCCGGTCATTGGGAACTCTTCTAAGAAAAAGACGTATTTTGGAATCTTGTGGCGAGAAATTTGATTGCGGCAGAAGTCTCGGACGTCTTCTGAGGTCAGCTTGGCGTCTTCTTTTAAAATGATGAAGGCGCCGACTTCTTCGCCGTATTTTTCGGACGGGACGCCGGCAACTTGGACGTCTTTGACGCCTTCAAGTTTGTACAGAAATTCCTCGATTTCGCGCGGATAAATGTTTTCGCCGCCGCGAATAATCATATCCTTAATACGACCCGTAATTTTGAAATTGCCTTCTTCATCCATAATTCCCAAATCGCCGGAATGGAGAAAACCGTTTTCATCAATCGTTTCAGCGGTCGCTGTGGGATTTTTATAATACCCTTTCATAACCAAATAACCACGGCAGCACATCTCTCCCTGAACGCCCGGCGGACATTCTTCCAATGTTTTCGGATCCAAAACTTTAACTTCCGTATATTCAAACGGCCTGCCGACAGTGGTGTATCTCACATCTTCGGAGTCGTCAATGCGCGTATGCGTCATGCCGGGGGAAGATTCTGTCAAACCGTAAACGCTTGTGATTCTCAAATTCATTTTTTCACTGACTTGGCGCATCAGCTCAATCGGACAAAGCGAGCCTGCCATAATGCCGGTTCGAAGACTTGTCAAATCAAACATATCAAACATCGGATGCGAAAGTTCTGCAATAAACATCGTCGGAACACCGTAAACGGCGGTACATCTTTCTTTGTGAATGGACGCCAGTGTCAGAAGCGGATCAAAACGCTCAATCATGACTTGCGTACAGCCGTGCGTCAGACAATTCATTGTCGCCAAAACAACGCCGAAACAGTGAAACAGCGGCACACAAATACATAATTTGTCATCTCCCGTGAATTTCATGTGCTCGCCGGTCAAAAACCCGTTGTTTGCAATATTGTGGTGCGTCAGCATCACGCCTTTTGGAAAACCGGTTGTTCCCGATGTGTACTGCATGTTGACAACATCATGGCAGTCTACATCGGATTTGGCAGTTTCAAGCACCTCATCTTTAATGTTGCTTCCAAGAAGCAGAATTTCCGCTGTGTTGTACATGCCGCGGTGTTTTTCTTGCCCGATGTAAACCACATTTTTCATGTACGGGAATTTTTCGCTCTTCAGATGACCGCGCTGGCACGTTTTTAATTCCGGCAGCATATTGTATGTCATTTGGATGTAATCGCTTTCGAATGTGCCGTCGATGATACAAAGCGTGTGCATATCAGAATCTTTTGCCAAAAATTCCAATTCATGCTGCTTGTAGCTGGTATTGACGGTAATGCAGACCGCTCCGATTTTGGCGCAGGCGTACAAAAACGTCAGCCAGTCCGGCACATTTGTCGCCCAAAGACCAACGTGAGTTCCCTTTTTGATCCCGATTGCCAAAAGGCCTTTTGCCATGTTGTCAACGCGTTTGTTAAAGGCGCTCCATGTAAATCTTAAATCTCTGTCAGAATAAACAATATATTCTTTATCAGGCGTTTTTTCAGCCCAATATTCCAGCCAATCTCCCAAAGTTCTGTCAGATAGTTCTATCATAATCATCCATCTTTTTTTTTAGACAGGCGCGTAAACGACGGCAACGATTTTAGCACCCTTTTCATCCGCGGCACAGACCAAGTGATCGACAATGGAATCATAATAAATGCTGTCGCCTTGCTCCAATGTGTAAACATTTTGACCATAAACGATTTTTACAACGCCTTCCAAAACGTAAATGAATTCTTCGCCTTCGTGTACGGAAACTTCCAAATCCTTTTCGTCCGCCGGATTGATTTCAATGAAGAACGGCTCCATTGTTCTGCCGGTTTTGTGCGGCGCCAGCGCATAAAATGTGTTGTGGGACTTGGATTTTTTTTCAGTATTTGTGGTTTGGATGCTTTCACTCACTTGGTTTTTGCGGCTGACCGCCGGACCCAGGTTGTCATTGTCATCCAAAAAAGTTCCCAACCGGACACCCAAAGCACGCGCAATTTTAATCAACGGCGCCAATGAGGGGATATTTTTGCCGCTTTCAATATCATCGACTTGAGAAAGGCTCAGCTGACTGCGCTGTGCCAGTTCCTCCGCAGTAATTTTTTTAGACTCACGGACGGATTTGATTTTCACGCCGATGTTTGTTTCTGTCATTTTTTAACCTCTTTTATTCTTTTTTTTGATTCGTTGAATTGATTTTGAATTGATTTGATAAACTAAATTTTGATAATTAATTAAGTCCCTTCTTCCCAATCGTTCATGTAGCTTTCCTGTCTTTCCGTCAATGTATCAATTTCGATACCCATGGACTTTAATTTTAATTGGGCAACGCGGTTGTCGATTTCTTCGGGAACTTTGCAAACGCCGTGCGGCAATTTATTTTCGGCAATGTATTTGACGCCTAACGCTTGATTGGCAAAGCTCATGTCCATCACTTCTGCCGGATGCCCGTCGCCTGCTGCTAAATTAACAAGACGGCCGTCTGCCAGGACATTGATTTTTTTACCGCCGATTGTGTATTCTTTGATATTTTTTCGAACCGTTTTGACGGCAGTTGCTTTCTTTTTCAAATCTTCCAGATTGATTTCAACATTAAAATGACCGGCGTTGGCTAAAATCACGCCGCTTTTCATTTTATGAAAGTGCTTTTCAGTTAAAATGTCGCGATTTCCGGTCGTCGTGATAAAAAGATCACCGATTTCGGCGGCTTTTTCCATCGGCATGACGCGATAGCCGTCCATTCGGGCTTCTAAGGCGCGTGTCGGGTCAATTTCCGTAATCACAACTTCGGCACCAAGACCGGCAGCGCGCATTGCCGCCCCGCGCCCGCACCAGCCGTACCCGCCGATGACAACGATTTTTCCGGCAACCAAAAGATTGGTTGTTCTCATAATTGCGTCCCAAGCGGATTGACCCGTTCCGTAGCGGTTGTCGAATAAAAACTTTGTTTTGGCATCGTTGACTGCTAAAACCGCCATTTCCAAAGCGCCGTCTTTTTCCATACCGAGAAGACGGTGAATGCCGGTTGTTGTTTCTTCGCAGCCGCCGATAATTCCCAAAAGAAGGTCACGCCTTTCTTTATGCAATTTGAATATTAAATCGGCGCCGTCATCAATTGTAATGTCGGGCGCGATGTCCAAAACTTTGTCGATGGCGTCGTAATATTCATCGTTGGTGCAATCGTATTTTGCGAAGCATGAGATATTTTCGCATTGATTTAATGCAGCAGCAACATCATCTTGTGTGCTGAGCGGATTGCATCCCGTAATTGCAACAATTGCACCGCCGGCGGCGAGCGTTTCAACCAAAACCGCCGTTTTTGCTTCCACGTGAAGCGCCATTGCAATTTTGTGTCCGGCAAGCGGCTTTTCTTTTTCAAATTCTTTCCGAATTTGATTTAAAACCGGCATATAGTTTCTTGCCCATTCTATTTTCAAACGCCCGGATTCAATCATTTCGCTTTGAGATAAACAGGAATTGTCTGTCACTTTTTAAGCCTCAGTTTTTTGTATTTAAAGAAATGACATGGCATTTCTAAGATATAAAATAATAACTTGCCAAAACAAGAGGATTAACAATTATAAATGTAGAAATGATTTTCTTTTTTTCTTTTTTCCTTTTTCATTTCTTATCATTAACTGCCAATGTCAATGAAATGGACATTTCATCCCAGAAGAAATGGCCTTTTTTGTCTTTTTTGTAGAAGAAAAATTCCAAGTGATTTTTTTCAGCCAACACGACGGCGGCTTTCAAATCAGGGTCGGAATAGGGAAGTGAAGAATACAGGGAAATTAATGTATGGCCAAACCAAAACTTTAAGCCGTTTTCAAGTGTTGAATGACCGCGAAGGATGATCTGCAAATCGTTGTTTTTCAAAAATTTTTTGGTGACGTCCGGTCCGAATCTGTGTGCGTTGCCGCCGCGGGGCGACGGGGTTAATCCATCTTCATCACTGGGGTCATTCCAAAGATAACAAAAGGATTCCTTCTTTGTGATTTCATCAACGGATTCGGTTTTTTCCCCCGAAATTCCGCCGTGAACACAAAAGATGTTTTTATTCAAAACAACGGCAACCGGCATGTTTTCAAAAGCGGTGTTTGTTGCGGCATAAAGGTCGGGCTCTTCGCGGACAGTATTTTGAAATTCATAAAAGGAGTTGACATCTCTTGTTTCGTGGTTTCCGCGAAGCAAGATTACCTTTTTGGGATTCTTGCGTTTGAGTTCAAAAAGCCGGTTTAAAACGCCGACCGAATCGGGTCCCTTATCCACATAGTCTCCCAAAAAAATCCAAGAATCCACCTTTTTCTTATCGGCAAATTCCAAAATAAAATCCAAAGCATCAGCATTTCCATGAATGTCTGTCGCAATAAGCGTCCTTTTTTCATTCATATAGACGACAGCGTCATCCTTTTTAAAAAGCGGCGTCACGTGCGCCAAATTCAAACTTAGCCTATCTTTTTGCTTTTTGTCAGACATTAAATATTTTCCTGAAGAGACACTGAATAAAACAAAACAATTGATAATATTTAATTATTTTTAAATGATACAAAATGCAATGTAATGAATTAATAGAATAAAAACAAAACACTTGAAAAAGAAAAGAACAAATAAAGAAAAGACAATGTAAAAAACAAGAAGAAAAGAAATATAAAAAGACGAACAAACGGGGAACAAAAAAATGTCACTCTTGATTAAAAATGCGCATATTCTTACAATGGATAAAACCGGCGCCGGCGAAATTCCAAACGGATATATTTGGATTGAAAATGGTTTGATCCAAAAAATCGGAGCCGATGAGAACGATTTTGCGGCAATTCAAGCCGCTAAAATAATTGACGCTGCCGGCTCTATTGTAATGCCCGGTCTTTGCAATACCCATACCCATATCGGGATGACATTGTTTCGCGGTTATGCCGATGATATGGTTTTAAAACAGTGGCTGGAAGAAAAAATTTGGCCCGCAGAATCATGTCTTGCCGCCGAAGATGTTTATTACGGCTCCCTTCTCGGCTGCCTTGAAATGATTCGAACCGGAACGACCGCCTTTTGCGATATGTATTTCTTCATGGACGAAACCGCAAAAGCCGTTGAAAAAGCAGGTATCCGCGGCTGTCTCTCTTACGGCATGATTGAACTCAATGATGGGGCGCGCGGTCAAAAAGAATTGGCTGCCAATGAAAAACTTGTCAAAAATTGGCAAGGCAAAGCAAACGGCCGCATCACAACAATGTACGGACCGCACGCTCCAAACACATGTTCACAGTCATTCCTCTCCGAAACAAAAAAAGCCGCCGAAAGAAACGGCGTCGGCGTCCATATTCATGTTCTTGAAACAGAAGATGAACTCAACACAATGAAGAAAAACTTTGGCGTTTGTTCCGTTCATCATTTGGATGCTGTTGGCTTCTGGGATTCATCAAAAGTTCCGGTTCTGGCGGCTCACAGCGTTTGGATGTCAGACGGCGATATCCGGCTTTTTGCCGAAAAAGGCGTCACCGTCTCTCACAATCCGATCAGCAACATGAAGCTTGCCTCCGGCATTGCGCCGATTCAAAAAATGATTGATGCCGGCGTTTGCGTGACACTTGGAACGGACGGCTGCGCTTCCAACAATACGCTTAACTTGTTTGAAGAAATGAAAACAGCAGCTTTACTTCAAAAAGTCGGCACGATGAATCCGACATCGCTTGCAGCAAAAACAGTTGTTGAAATGGCAACCGTAAACGGGGCTCAAGTGATTGACAAAAAAACCGGCGTTTTAAAAGCCGGCAACAAAGCCGATCTCATCATTATTGACACCAACAAAGCCAATGCGACTCCGATTTTTGATCCCTATTCCCACCTTGTTTATGCCGCATCGGGAAGCGATGTTAAAACCATGATTGTGGACGGCAAAATATTGATGGAAGACTACGTTGTTTTGGTCATGGATGAACAAGAAGTCATAAAGAAGGCAAAAGAACACGCATATGCGTTGGCGAAAAGAGCACAACAGAAAAAATAAAAAAGGAAAGTAGAAAGAGCAAAAGGAAAACAGAAAAAGCAAAAGGAAAACAGAAAAAGTAAAAAAGGAAAGCAGAAAAAGTAAAAGGAAAAACAAAAAGGGAAAGCATAAAAAATGCTTCCCGTCAATGAAATGAAAATGAGGAGATTGAAAAAAACATATTTTCAATTCATTATTTTACTCCATCATCAAATCGCCGCCGCGTATCATTACTCTGCTCGCAACTTCTGAGCGTCTTTGCATGGCAGCAGCAACTTTTGGATCGGGCTGCGGCTCTTCTTCGGGTCCGAACAATTCATCTTGTTTTTGTGTCAAATGCTCTTTTATTTCTTCAATGGCGCCGATTAAAGCCATGGAATTGTCATAAGCGTCAATAATGTCCCAAAGCTCGTCTTCAGTCATGCTTTTGAGATCGGGGATTAACTCGATCATGTTTGCCGCTGCGCGTGTTAAATTATCAACGATGCTGATATGGGCGGTTTGAGAGGTTCGAGACAGCGGATTTAAGTCAACCGCAATGACAAGTTTTTTCATATTTGCCAAAGCTTCACAGCGGTCGCCATCTTCAAGAGGAACAAAAATAACGTCTGCGGAATATATGCCGTCACGCTCTGCTTTTGAACGGTCATGGTCAAGCGGCAGCAAAGATTCGGCGTTTTCTCCAAGAACGACATCAGCGCCATGTTTTTTCAATTCTTCCACAATTTTTCCAACACGTTCCTCAGTTCGATGGAATAAATTGACCTCCAATTTGGCGTTTGTCAGCTGCGATAAGGTCACCAATTCGCTCGGAGCCAAAACGGCAGCATTGCCGTTGACGGAAATGACCGGCTTTTCTGCCAAAAGCAAAAGAGCGGCGGCGGCGACTTCAGAATAATGGGCGCTTTCAATTGTTTTTTCGCCGATTAAATAGTCGAAGGCTTCGCCACGTCCCTGTGCGATTAATCCTTGAAGGGCGGTTAATCCTTTTTCAACACCTTCTGTAATTTTTTCACGCGTCATTAACGACTCATATCTGGGATGGCTTTTTGGAATTTCTGTCATGTTTTTTTCCTCTTTTTTTTCTTCTCTTTTCTTTATTTTTTTTCGAACTCATTTTATTTTTTTCTCTAAACGAATGAGACGTATAAGTTTGTTTGGTTTGATAAATTTTCACCTTAAAATAAAAAAATCGTGTTTATCTTTGAGTGAACATATAATTACCATGAAAACTATTTTCTAACATATGGAAGAGCGACTTTATCGATATTATCCCGAAGATTTCGGAAAACTAAATTTTCGTGTCCTTCACATGGACCTTGATTTTGATGTCTTTGATAACCAAACAATTGTATCATCTAAGATTTCTTTGAAAAACACGGATGTGCTGCTTGAAAAAATCTCATTGAACTGCAGAGATTTAGAAATATTAATTGTCAGTGGAGATAATTTTAAAAAATACGAGTATCGGCAAAAAGAAGCGTATTTGGATATTTATTTTAATCCGCCGATCGCAAAAAATACGAAGTTTGAAATCATAACAAAAACAATTTGCAGACCCACAAAACATCTTTTGGAAGGACTCTATTATGATGAAACACCGGCAGACGCACCGCCGCAGCAAATCACCCAGTGCCAGCAATGGGGTTTTCAGCGCATCGTGCCCTGCATTGATGACATGACCGCCAAATGTACCTACAAAACAACAATCCGTGCCGATTCACGATATACAAACATTATCACAAACGGCGACATTGCGGTTCCGCGAAGAACAGTCTCAACCGACCCCGAAACCGGTTTATCGCGTGATGAAATCGTTTATGAAAATATGAAAACGCCGATGGCAACCTATCTTTTCTTTTTGGGCGTCGGAACGTATGATACATACAAACGCGAATTTGAATAACCAAACGGCTCTTGCTTTGATTTGGAACTCCTCATTCCGCCAAACTCCGACAAAGATTATGCCCAACAATCCTTGGATATTCTTCACAGCGCCGTGA
>Ga0099364_10002760_pt1 | contig 27803 bp, 31 predicted proteins | sample TergutTh196P3_FD_73070 | JGI IMG/M metagenome (GOLD analysis project Ga0099364, IMG submission 73070) | Microcerotermes parvus P3 segment gut microbial communities from Pointe-Noire, Republic of the Congo - Th196 P3 | ecosystem: Host-associated > Arthropoda: Insects > Digestive system > Gut ... | reverse complement strand
TAAAACGATCCGTTTGGGCGTTTGGCGGCGACGGTTGGGCGTATGACATTGGCTTTGGCGGATTGGATCATGTAATTGCTTCCGGCAAAAATGTTAACCTACTTTGTATGGACACGGAAGTTTATTCCAACACAGGCGGTCAGATGTCTAAAGCAACACCTGTTGGCGCTATTGCAAAGTTTGCGTACTCAGGCAAAGACATTGTTAAAAAAGACCTTGGCGCAATTGCAATGAGTTACGGTTATGTTTATGTTGCAAGAATATCAATGGGTGCGGACAGGAATCAGGTTATAAAAGCGTTCCGTGAAGCGGAATCCTACAATGGCCCCTCATTAATTATTGCATACTCGCATTGTATTTCTCATGGTATTGATATGAGCAAAGGTTTGGAACAGGGCAAAGCAGCTGTAACAAGCGGCTTGTGGCCGTTGTACCGCTACGATCCCCGCTTAAAAGAGCAGGGCAAAAACCCCTTCCAACTTGACTCAAAAGATCCCACCACCAACATTGAAGACTTCATGTACAAAGAAGTCCGCTTTAAATCACTCAAAGCAGCAGACCCCAATCGCGCCGACGCACTTCTTGCCAAATCAAAAGCCCACGCCGCCCGCGTCTGGAAAGAGTACAAGTACCTAGCGGAAAGACCGTTCTAATTTGAAAGCCCCCGCAAGGGGGCTTTTTTTATTGGGGGTTGGGATTTATGTGATTGTTTTTGTTTTAGTTAAATTAAATGTAATTTGCAATGGCCTCAAGTTCAGCCATTGTTTTTACAATACCTTTGCCTTCGTCAAGGGCTTTTATGCGGTTCTGTAATTTTTCAGTAAAGGCGCCATTATGGCGGGTTTTTTCAATTTCCGTATAGGCGTTTTTGGGAAGAATAACAATTTCATCGTGCCGATAAGTGTTTTTCAATGTTTCTATAAAATCGTTATTTATCTCATCGGCTCTTAAATGGTAAGTAGCATACATACATTTCTCCTCTATAGTTCAAATATACTATATGGACTTCTTTATGACAAGATGGTATTTCCTAATTCCTTAATTCGTTTGGAAAGTACCTGTGAAATATCACCCATCACCTTTTCTTGAAATAAATCCATTTTTCCGCTTTTGGGCATAGGGAAATTCATTGTGGAAAAAAGGGCTGGAGCGTCAATTTCAAGGGCAGAGGCTATTCTTTCAAGCATTTCAGGAGTTGGGAACTTTTTCTCTTTTTCAATCATTCCTATGTAATGGGTTGAGGTATTTACTTTTTCCGCTAATTTTGCCTGTGAAATGCCCAAAAAATGGCGTTTTTCTTTCATATTGAAGGCTAATACCGCTCTTAAACTTGTCATATTACCCATTTTTTTGTTTTTTTCATTATAAATACCTCAAATATATTGACAACTTCCATAAAAGAAGTTATAATCTGCCTTAAAGGAAGCGGTATCAATTATTATGCTTATTGCAATGGGTTTCTCTTGTGTTTTTCCGAAAATTCAGAGGAATTCAGGTTTATTTTGCCAAAGGTATTCGCCATAGCACGCTATCCTTGGCGAGCGAGGTTTACTCTATGGGGATCAAAAAGCAAAAAAGAAATAATATTTATATATAAAATAAGGAGTTTTTATGAAAAATGTAGTACTAAATATTACAATTATTTCATCAATCATTATTACAATAATTGCTTGTGATGTAGATATACAAATGCAAAAATCATCTGCAAAGGCAATCACCGCCTTTTCAATCAATGGAATTTCTGGTGAAATAAACGAAACCGAAAAGACAATCTCTGTAACCGTACCTAACGGCACAAGTGTAACAGCAGTCACACCTGTTGTAACAGTCAGTGATAAATCAGATTATAGCCCCAAAACAGCACAAGATTTTACTACTCAAAAAACATATACCGTAACAGCCGAAGACGAATCAACACAAAATTATACTGTAACTGTAACAATCGCTCCGCCAGTCTATACGATTATATTTAACAGTAAAGGCGGAACGGATGTTATTGCCCAAGAGGTAATAGAATATATGAATGTAAACCGTCCTGCTAATCCAACAAGAATCGGTTATGCTTTTGTTGACTGGTATAAAGATGAAAGTTGTGTTAATAAGTGGAATTTTTATACGGACAAAGTAACAGAAAATATAACACTATATGCACAATGGGAATCTACTACTTTAATTACCGCTACGACCTTGCTTGAGAAATTACAATGGCTTGAGAAAAATGCAGAGAGTAATACAGATTATATGATTGAAATTAATAATGAAATCGAATACATTAATCCACATATTCTTTCATATGATGGTAAAAATAATATCGTTTTACGGCTTGTTGGTATTGGAAGTGAAAAAACAATTGAGTTGTACGGCAGGGGTTCTCTTTTTACAATAGAAAATGGTGTTACATTAATTCTGGATGAAAATATAATCCTTAAAGGAATATCAAACAATAATAATTCACTAATTAGGATAAATTCGGGCGGTAGTTTAATATTAAATAGTGGAGCAAAAATAATTGGTAATAAAGCATCCACATATGGAGGTGGGGTATATGTTCATTTACGAGGTAGCTTTACAATGAACGGCGGTGAAATATCTGGAAATACTGCTGGTAGTAGCGTCGGCTACGGTGACACATCCACTTGTGGAGGAGGAGTTTATATAAATTTTTTAGCTGATAATTTTACAATGAATGGTGGAATAATTACTAGTAATACAGCCAATAAAGGTGGCGGAGTATATGGGACAGTATTAATGAATGGTGGAGAAATATCTGGTAATAATGCTATTTCTGGTGGTGGAGTATATGGTGGATTAACAATAAATGATGGAAAAATATCTAGAAATACTGCCTCTTCCTATCCTGCTCACTCAGGAGAAAGTAACCTTTCCTCTTATGGTGGAGGCGTGTATGCTGATGTATTAACAATGAATGGCGGTGAGATATCCGGCAACACTGTTTCTGCTTCTTCACCCACTTACTCATCTGGGGGTTCTGCTTATGGCGGTGGGGTGTATGTCAATAAAACCTTTACAATGATTAACGGAAAGATTTCAAACAATACTGCTTCCTCATCATCCGATATGGGGTCTACATTCTCGCGAGGAGGCGGAGTATATGTTACTGGAGACTTTATCATGAATGGCGGAAATATTACATATAATAGTGCTATCTCTACATCCACTGTCTCCTATTCAGGTTCTGGGGATCGATACTCTTACGGTGGCGGTATATATGTTAATGGAAATGTAACTATAAACGATGGAATAATTTTTAGCAATACTTCTCTTGCTTCTTCCCCTAGCTATAAAACATTCTCTTATGGTGGAGGGCTATACATTGACGGAAACTTTACAATGGAAGGCGGAGAATTTTCTAGAAATACAACTTCCGCTTCCATGTCTGTCGGTGGTGGAATATATTTTAGTGGTGCTATGTTCAAAAAAAACAATGGAATAATTTGGGGATATCTTACAGACAAAATTAATGGTAATGTAGCAAAGTCTCAATCAAATGCAATTCAAAATAACAGTGGTCATGCAGTATATGTTAATCACAGTGATTCCAGATTTATTAGACGCAAGGAAATCTCTACAGGAATAGGAGAAGATTTGTTTTTTACAAAAAATGAGCCTTATCCCCCTACAATTAACGGTTCGTGGGATGAATAAATGATACACGGAAAATTTTCAAATTGGGTTCATATAAATACTAAAGATGCATTAAAAGAAAAACTAAAATTTGCTGGTCATTATGTTCCAGGTATTTATGCTATAGCATATTCCAATGAAGATTTAAGCGGAAAAAAATTTGATTACATTGAAGATATTGTTTATTTTGGGTTATCATTAAATAAACGAGGACTACAGGGAAGATTAAGTCAATTTTTTTATGGTTTAAATGGTAAAAAAAAATAGACATAGTGGAGCAGAAAGAATGTTCAACGAATTAAGTAAAAAAAAACAACTATTGGAAAAATAAAATATTTATTTCTTTATTACCATGCATTTACTGTTCTGTTAAATTTATTTCACCAGAAGGAAATATCATAAAAGAAGATTGTATTCATTTAAATTACATGGGCGATATTGCAAAACAAGAATATATATGTCTTTTTGAATATGCAAAAAGGTATAATAAATTGCCTCGTTTTTGTAACAAACCAAAATAGAAAATGAATATAAAAACAATTATTCCAACAAAAACGCCCTCCTTGTCGTTTTTGTGTTTGTTTTGGGACAAAAGAATTAAAAATTGTCGTAAAAGTGCAACCAGCACATAACACCCATACCTATTACACAACTCTGAAGAATAAACAGGATTAATACGGAAAAAGAAGTATATGATAGCCTCTTCGCAAGGGGGGGGCTTCTATGTGAGGTAATTCTGCTTTTGACAACCCTGTAAAATCATCAAAACTCAGAAGTCAAGAATTTCTTAACCAGCACATGATAAACAGTATATGCTGCACCGCCTATTCGAGCGGCTACGAGTTTCCGTTCGGCTAGGTCGGTCGCCCTGCGGGCTCGCTCCCACGCCTCACTCCAACCACATTTTTACTGCCCTGCAAACCTACGGCTTGCTTTTCAGGCAATAAAAACATCATATATGGAACATTATGCGCCATATTTTTAAGTATTCATCATTTTAAAAATGTTGCCAAAGTTATATCATAAATTTTAAGTTTAGAAAATATGTGCTCCAAATGTGGTGAAAACAGGATAAAATAATTGACAGCAGCCAAAGCAGACACCTATTTTTCTTTATTTTTAGTATTTATATAAGATAGAAAATGTCAAATTTCGAATAGCTAAAGTTATATATCCGATACTTGCAAAAAAACTAATCATATTATATATTATTTGATGAAAGGGGTATTTGTTATGAAAATACATATAGAAAATTTTTGTGCCTTGAACCATATCGAATTTTACATAAATACGGGAATCAATGTAATAGCTGGAAGGAATGGTTGCGGTAAATCACAACTTTTAATGTCACTTGCCCATCAATATGGAAATTCTACGCTTAACAATGAGGGTTTTGATAATCTGGCGATAAAAAGAGTTTCCATTATTCCCAAACCTTCTAAAGTATTGTGGCGACCAGCAATAAGAAAAATCGCCGAAAATGCTAGAGGGCAAAAATATGCCAATTTAAGCCCATTAAATTATTCAAGCCATAACTATGGAATTGGATATGGATATACTCATAATGTTGACGAACGTTTTACAAGACTACATGACACAATAACAAATATGTATGTTGCTGGCAATATAAAAAATGGAGATTCAGATAGTATAAAATCATGGGCAATTTTACAAAGTTCTTTTAGTAATATTTTTCATAAAGATATAGAAGGAGAATACACATCACAAGGTGGACGAGTTGGATTAAAATTAAATCGAGGCCTATCATCATTTAATACTTTAAGTACAGGAGAATTGGAATTTCTTAGCTTGCTCTGCGACTTATTGACAGAGACTGATGTAGACCTATTTTTAATTGACGAAATTGATGCACATTTTCACCCTGATTTACAAAAGAGAATTATTTCAGAGATTAATACGGTTATTGCAGATAAATCGCTACTTCTAACGACTCATTCACCTTCCCTAATGCTTTCAGTATCACCCGGTAATTTGTTCTTCTTGAAGAAAGCAGATGAAGTAAAAAATGGAGAAAACCAAATATGTTGTCTTGCTGATGATTATAAACTATTGGAATCTGTTTCTGAGATGTATGGTGGTTTTATCAATGATATTCGTTTAGCAAATCACTATTTTAAAGCTGCTAATTTTGAAATATTGAAATATGCCGATGAATGTCTGAAGGATTCTTGCATTTTTGGGGAAGAAAAGGTAAAAGATAATGATCCGCAAACTACAAATTTACGAACTATTTTATTATCTCATAATGTGAAAACCATTTTAGAAATTGGTGTAGGCAAAGGACGATTACTACAGGCTTTTAACACCATTGATGAAATAACTTTAAATCAAAAAAACTATATTGCTATTGATATTAACAAAGATAATCTTGTTGAGTTAGAAAAATTTGTTGATGATAATAAAATTAAATCAAAATTCAATTCATTTAGAATACAAGAAGAATTAGAGGCAACTGTTAAATTCGATTTATGTATATTGGCTAATGTTATTCATGAGGTAGGACCAGATAATTTAGTATTATTCCTTAACAGAATCTTTCAATCGGCAAATAACAATGCGATTATTTTAATACTTGAGGCTTTAGAATTAGCAGTTGGCGAAAAAAGATTCGTTGTTTTTGATGACGACGCATTGAAAAATGTGCTTGATAAGAATATTCAAGATAGAAAAATTACTGTAGCATCAGCTCGTCCATTTTCACATAATGGTACACCTTTATTAGAATTCATTGTTACAGTGGTTGATACACCAGAATTCATAAGTACAGAAGATGTACGGAAAGGACTTGAAAGTGTTGTTTCTTCAAATGCAAAGGATATTTGTGAATCATTTAAGACTAACAATTTGAAAGGCAGATCATTGGCATTTAAAAGCCATAATTTAGCCAATGCGAGAGCATATTTAGAGCTATTGTCGAAATAAAAATACGGCACATAACACCCGTGCCTGTTGCGCAACTCTGAAAAATAAACTGGATTAATACGGAAAAAGAAGTATATGATAGCCCTCCTCCGCAGGGGGGGGGGGGCTTTTTTGAAATTTCCATCAAAATTAATCAATTGCTTATATTGTCCAAAGTGTTCTAGGTATGCTATAATATATGTATGGAATTGGACTTTGAAATAGACAAAATAACGGAATCCATTGAGGACTCATCTACAGGCGAGGTCTATAAAACCCTTGTTTTACCAGTAACACAGGCGGACTTGAAAGAGGTTACCAAGAAAAACGGTTGGAATTTTGAATGGAAATCGGAGTATTTGCAGTCGGGGCATAAATTGTATAAACTTGTAACCGTAAATGAACCCAATATAATTCATGGTTTGGTATTATTTGAAAAAGATAATGGTTTTATGTATATGCATTTAATAGAAACCGCACCTTTCAATTTTGGGAAAAGCAAGAAATATCTTGGAGTTGTGCCTAATATGATAGCTTATGTTTGCAAAACATCTATGGAACACGGATTTGACGGAGTTCTATGTTTTGAACCAAAGACGGCTCTTATTTCTCATTATGAAAAAACACTTGGAGCAGTGCTTATAAGCAAGAATAGAATGGCTATTTTTGAAGATAGAGCAATGTTTTATATTAGTAAATATTTTCCAGAAACGGAGGTAATGTAATGATATGGCTTGATAGTGATGAAAAATGGGACTGGTTCACAAATGTTCTCGAAAACGATGAATTACAGTTGGTTAGCAGAAAATTAACCGAAGAAGATCGTGAAGAAATCCGCATGGAAATTGCGGAATATAAAGCAATGAGACAGAAAAATAATGTTAGCAAAGAACTTGTTTATGCTTAATGTTGTTATAAGTTTTTCGGTTAAAAGTTGATCCCACAAAAAATAGTTATATCGAAAAACAAAGAAAGGCAATGACAAAAAAATAATGGTAAATGGGTAAACTTCTCCTAACACTCATGCCTGTTGCGCAACTCTGAAAAATAAACTGGATTAATACGGAAAAAGAAGTATATGAGAGCCTCCTCGCAAGGGGGGGGCTTCTATGTGGGGTAATTCTGTTTTTGACGACCATGTAAAATCATCAAAACTCAGAAGTCAAGAATTTCTTAACCAATATATCCTGTAAATTCCGTCTAGTATCTATTATTGTTAGCATATTAACAATCTTTTCATCGATCTTGTAAATAATTTTCCATGGATATTCTGTGAGTTGTCTATAATCTTTTATGTTTCTTGTCAGTAATTCAGGAACATAGGCTCCTCTTTGCGGAGAATGATCTAGCGAGTAAACTTTTTCTTTAATTTTATGCATTATTTTTAATGCTGTCTGTGGATTTCTTTGTGCAATGAACATGATAATTTCGTTTAAATCATCTTCTGCGCTTTGAGTCATATTTACATGGTATTTATCAACTTCATTTTTCTTTTTAGCCATTTTTTGAAAGTCTTTCCTCTAATGCATTAAATACATCGGCGGCTTTTCTTACACGCCCATTCTCAATATCTCTTTCTGCAAGTTTAACAATATTCATTAAAGCAAATGCGTCTTCTGTATTTTGATAGGTATCAACATCAATTAAAACAGCTTTAGCTTCTCCATTTTGGGTAATTATTATAGGGTTTTTCCGTTCATTTACATAACGCAACATCTCTGCCGCATTTGTTTTAATGTAAGAGATTGGTTTTATATTTTCCCGCAAATTTACAGCCATAAATCCTCCAGTGTTTTTATAGTACCAAATTAAGACTGGTTTGTCAAGTGCTCCGCATTGTCTCTGTCAATAACCATGGGAAATTGCCCCCCTCCCTCGCAAGGGGGGGGGGCTTGTTAATTAGTGTCAGTCAATATTTGTGGAATATCTCTTTTTGAATAAATGACACGGTGAATTTCCACTTTATTCTTTTCTACTACATAGAAAAGAGAATAATTATTAACGTTTAAAACCCTGTCTTCATATTTCAATTTTTCAGGTGAAATATACAAATGAAAACGGTAAGGATTATCTGCTACCTTAAGTAATTCTTTGTCAATTTTAACAATTAAATTTTCTGCTGCTTGAGGTGCTTCCAATGTTTGGGAAATATATTTTACAATATTCTTTAAATCATCTAGTGCTAAGGGAAGATATTTGATTTTATACATAAATTATTTTCCTCGCAGAGAAGACTTTCCCTTTGCAATAACACTTCTTAATTCCGTCATTACTTCTTCATGGGTATAGCGTTTATTTGTTGATGCAGCCTGATATTCTGCTTCCTTTAATTTTAGATAAATTTCAGATTCAAAAAGGTTGTTTTCATAGGCTTCAAGGCTCATCACAACCATATTTCCTCTTCCATTTTTTGTAAGAAAAACAGGCTCCTTAGATTGATGTACAGTTTTGGAAATATCTTTAAATTTATTCCTAAGATCAGAAACAGGTCGAATTTTAGGTATTGCCGGCATAAGCACCTCCGCAAAGTATTTATCATAATAATAGCATATATTGTGATAAATGTTAATAGGGCAACCGTGTATATCCCTACCCCCATATTTGTATGACTCGGGTCTTGTTCCTCCCACGCCGCCCGCGTCTGGAAAGAGTACAAGTACTTAGCGGAAAGACCGTTCTAATTGAAAGCCCCCGCAAGGGTTTTTTTTATTGGAGGTGTGGTTTATGTGATTGTTTTTGGTGTGTGGAATTTTGAGGTTAGATTCTCGTATTTTTCGTATTCTAATCTAATTCTAAATCTACCCGCACATAAGATTATAAGAACTATGTATTGTTTTATCTCACTTAATTTGGTATAATTATATATAGAACGGTTGCTCTATATATAATTATGGAGATTTTTTATGAAAAAAAGTTTGTTAGTAATTTGCATAGGGTTATTATTATACCTTTGCTTGTTTACTGGTTGCATTTCATTCAATCCTTCAATGGGTATAATGGCTTTTGGGCAAACAGCAACAGAAAAATACCAGACCTTAGAGGGAGAAAAAATCGTAGAATCAATTGTAATTATTCCTGTAGGGTCTTCTGTGAAAAATGATGACGACATGGGGTTAAAAATAGCTCGAATATCTCTGAATGGAAATTTAGCAAAATATGTATTTCAAGCAGAGGTGCATACCGGAGGCAGTTTCATTTTTTGGGACAGTATCTCCATAAAATTAGGGAATAATGTATATAAATTAAAAGATGAAAGCCCAAGTAGGCAAGTACTGCATAATAATTATTTTTTAGAAGTTTTGGCTTTTGAAATATCACCAGAAATGCTTGAAGAAATAAAAACAACAGAAACATTTAGTGCAGAATTGTATAAACGGGTTGTTGTGCTATCTGCAAAAGAATTACAGACATTAAAAAATTTCTGTAGTCATTGAAAAATGATGGAAAATTATCGCAACTCTGAAAAATAAACTGGATAATACGGAAAAAGAAGTAGATGATAGCCCCCTCGCAAGGGGGGGGCTTTTTTATGGGGCACGACTGAAAATGAATATACAGAAAGTGCAGAAAAAGCTACTTGACAAACAATTATATTTGTATATAATATAAATATGATGGTTAATGTTCCTCAAAAATATCAAAAAGATATTGAAATTGCTACGAATTTACTCAAAAATGAAGGGTGTCAATCAGTTTATTTGTTTGGTTCATTAGTTACAGGTAAAATTCATCAAAATTCTGACATAGATATAGGGATAAAAGGACTTCCGGCAGAGAAATTTTTTCGTGTTTATGCAACATTGGATAATAATTTATCTAATGCAGTAGATTTAATTGATTTTGATGAAAATAATAAATTCTTTGAACTTTTATATTCTCTTGGGGAGGTTGTGGAGATTGGATAATGCAATTACTCAAAAAATAATTTTTGAAATAGAACAAATAGATGAGCTTATAAAAGATTCAAGCCCATTATTTAATTTATGCCAACTCAAAGAGCCTGATTTTGTTGAAAGATGTGGAATAGCTATGATTCTTCAATCGTTTTATAATGGTATTGAAAAAATAATGCAATTAATAATAAAGGACAAAGATTTAGATTTACCTAATGGAATTAAATGGCATAAAGAATTATTCTCAATAGCATTTGAAAATAATGAAAACAGAACCCAAATATTTAGAGAAGAATTAAAAATCCCGTTAAACGATTATTTGCAATTTAGACATTTTGCAAGACATTCGTATGGTTTTCAATTAAAATGGGAAAAAATGAAAGATATATTGCTCAATATGAATGTGATATGGAAAAATATAAAAGAAGATATAAATATATTTATAGAAAATAATTAAAAATGCCCCACTTCACATAACACCCATGCCTGTTGCGCAACTCTGAAAAATAAACTGGATTAATACGGAAAAAGAAGTGTATGATAGCCCCTGTAAGAGGGATTTTTGAAATTTCCATCAAGATTAACCAATTGCTTATATTGTCCAAAGTGTTCTAGGTATGCTATAATATATGTATGGAATTGGACTTTGAAATAGACAAAATAACGGAATCCATTGAAAATGCCCAGACGGGCGAGGTCTATAAGACCCTTGTTTTGCCTGTAACACAGGCAGACTTGAAAGAAGTTACCAAGAAAAATGGTTGGCTCTTTGACTGGAAATTTGAATTTTCCGAATCTGGACATCAAATGTATAAACTCGTTACCGAAAAAGAACCGCAAAACATACAAGGCTTGCTATCGCTTGAAAAAAAGGAAGATCATGTGCTTATGCACCTAATAGAGAGTGCACCGTTTAACATAGGCAAAAAAAAGAAATATTTAGGTGTGTGTGGTAACTTAACAGCTTACGGTTGCAAAACATCGAAAGAATCAGGTTTTGACGGAGTTATTGCTTTTGAGCCGAAAACCGCTCTTATTCCACATTATGCAAAAACGCTTGGGGCAGTGCTGATAGGTGAGCGGAAAATGGCTATTTTTGAGGAAGACGCACAAGTCTTACTGGATAAATATTTTCCTGAAATGGAGGTAAATTTATGATATGGTTAGATACCAAAGAAGAAGTGGACTTTGGCTGGTTTATGGAAGTTCTGAGAAACAATGAACTGCAAGTTGTCAGTAGGGAATGGACCCAAGAAGAAGAAGAAGAATTGTCAAGAGAGATCGCCAGACGCAAAGCAATGAAGCAGAAAAACAAAGCTAAAGAACTTGTTTATGCTTAATGTTATTATAAGTTTCTCAGTTAAAAGTTGATCCCACAAATTTAAATCACTTAAAGCGGCAGACCCCAACCGCGCCGACGCACTTCTTGCCAAAGCAAAAGCCCACGCCGACCGCGTCTGGAAAGAGTACAAGTACTTAGCAGAAAGACCGTTCTAAATAAAAAAGCCCCCGCAAGGGGGCTTTTTTTATTGGGTGGACATCATGGAGCACTGTTTGATATTACACGACAGTTTTTGTTGTGTAGAATGAGTTAGGCGCCAGTTTTTGAAATTTCAACCAAAATCTCCTATTATCTATATCGGCATTTACGAAATAATTTTTATACATAATACTATTGTTGTACATATATTATGGTAATTTACCGATATTTATAGTGTGAATGAGAAAATAACAGAATCAATAGTAAGGGAAAAATTTACGCCTTTTACAAAACAGGGGTTTATTATAGAGGAGCAGCAGTCTCAGAACCCTAGAATCAGAAAACTTTTACAGCATGCTTCCAAACAAGGAAGTGGAAAAGGCTATCCTGAATTTATCATTCAATCAGAAGAAGACAGTGACTTTTTATTAACTGTTGAATGTAAAGCTGATGTACGTTTTCATAAGAGTCAAACATTAGATCAATATAGTAAATATGCTGTTGATGGTGCATTATTATATTCATCATATTTATCTAGAGAATTTGATGTTATATCTCTTGGGGTAAGTGGACAAAATAAAAAAGAATTAAGAGCCACAAGTTATTTACAACATAGAACTTCAAACGTTCCAACTCTATTTTGCGAAGAATTACTAGGATTAGATGAATTTAAGGAAAAGTATATATATGATGATGCTACAAAACATCAACGATATGATGAGCTTTTAGATTATAATAAAGAGCTAAATCAAACACTTCATAATTATAAAATTCCTGAATCAAACAGAAGCCTCTTATTAAGTGGTATACTTATCGCTTTAGAGCATGATGTATTTAAGCAGGGATATACCTATTATAAAACCTCACAACAGTTAGCAGATAATCTTGTAATATCAGTTGTAGATCAATTAAAGGAATCTGATATTCAACACCTAAAAGTCGATACGTTACAACATGCATATGGCTTTATAAAGACTAACGCCACGCTTACAAAGAATAAAGATTTATTTATTAATCTAATTTCAGATATTGATAAACGTATAAACTCATTTATAAAAACATACAAATTTTATGATATATTTGGTGATTTTTATATTGAATTCTTAAGATATGCAAATAGTGACAAAGGATTAGGTATTGTTTTAACTCCAAAACATATTACTGAACTTTTTTGTGAGTTAGGTAATGTTACAAAAGATAGCGTTCTTTATGATAATTGCTGCGGTACGGGTGGTTTCCTGATAAGCGGGCTTAGAAAAATGCTAGAATTAGCAGGACATGATAAAAAGAAGGAACGGCAAATAAAAGAAAAACAAATCGTTGGAGTTGAGTTTCAAGATTCAATTTTTCCTCTTGCTTGTTCAAATATGATTGTTCATGGAGATGGTAAGACTAATCTATTTAATGCTGATTGTTTTGATGAAAAATTCAAAACTGGAAAAAAGATTACTGTGATAAAAGATGGTATAAAAAAGGAAATTGAAGAAATCGTAATATTAACAAAATACATACGTGATAAATTTCATCCTACAATAGGTTTGCTTAATCCGCCTTATAAAACTGATAAAAAAGATAATGAGGAACTTGAATTTGTGCTAAATAATTTAGAAGGTCTTGAGCAAAATGCTTTATGTATAGCTCTTGTGCCAATGTCTTGCATTTTATCTCAAAAAGGCGTTGGGCTTTCATTGAAAGAAAAAATTATGCAAAAACATACTTTAGAAGGTGTAATGAGCCTTCCTGATGAAATATTTCATAATTCTAAAGTAGGTGTTGTTACTTGTGCGATAGTAATACGAGCACATATACCGCATTCAAAAGGGTATAAATCATATTTCGGTTATTGGAAAAATGATGGATTTGTAAAACGTAAAGTAAAAGGTAGAGTAGATAGCGGGGAATGGAAAGAAATAAAAGAAAAATGGTTATTGTCTTATAAAAACAAAGATACTATATCAGGATTAAGCGTTGTAAGAAATGTTTCTGCATCGGATGAATGGTGTGCTGAGGCATATATGCTAACTGATTATTCTAGTATTAAAGAGCAGGATTTCATTAAGACAATAAAAAACTATATTGCTTTTCAATTTCAACATGAGGAAATAATTAATGAAAACAAAAAAAGTTGAAGAATATTTCCATATATATTATGGAGATTATTTTTCAAGAGTTGATGATTATGAGAAAGGGAATACTCCTGTAGTAAAATCCCAAGGAGTGGATAATGGAATTATAGATTTCTTAGATATTGAACCGAACTATAAATATATCATAACTGTTGCCAGAACAGGAAGTGTTGGATCCACATTTTTCCAAAAAAATAATTGTTATGTTACAGATGATTGTATTGTTTTAGTTCCTAAATGTCGTTACTCTGAATTGCAAATGTTAATATTTGTAACTTTGATTGGCAAAGAAGCATATAAATATTCATATGCTCGTAAAGTTACACCTGAAAGATTAAAGAATACACGGATTCCTGTAATTGAAAATTTTGTAGAAACTATTATTATTCCTTCACTGCCTTCAAAAGCTAGTATGATAAATCAAAAAATTAAAATTGGAACATGTATATTTTCTTCTTATAAAACAATTGATATATTTAGTGAAATTTATATTGCACCAAGTATTGACTTAAATAAATTAAAAATAGATGATAAAGGCGTAAATTATATAGGAAGAACTCGCGAAAATAATGGTAAAACAAACTCAGTTGCATATACAAAAGAATTAAATAGATATTTAATTAAAGGGAATTGTATAACCATTGCAATGGTTGGTGATTCTACATGTTATGCTTTCTATCAAGAGTCAACTTTTTTATCTTCACAAAATATTCTTATATTAAGAAATGATAAGCTAAACAAATATAATGCAATGTTTATCAATACAATTTTATTATATGAGCGATATAGATTTTCTTATGGAAGAACATTAACAAAAACATATTTTGAAAATATGGAAATAAGACTCCCTTCAGATAAATATGGAAATCCCGATTACATAGTTATGGAGAATTATATTAAGTCTTTACCATATTCTATAAGTATGTAGAAATAAAAGGATTTGCTAAAAAAGAACAATATATATTCTCATATTATATATACATTTGAGTAATTGTACGGTAAAAACCAGCGCCTAACACCCGTGCCTGTTGCGCAACTAACAAAGAAACACTATAGCTATAAATAAATTTAAAGATGATGTACCAAGTACATCTGGAAGATTTAGTTCCGCAGAGCAATTTCTATCGTTTAATTAGCTTGCTTGTTAATTACAAACTTTGTATTGTTTCTATTAACAGCCCTGTATAATCATCAAAACTCAGAAGTTAAAAATTTTTTAACTAATATATCCTGCAAATTTCGTCTAGTATCTATTATTGTTAGTACATTAACGATTCTTTCATCGATCTTGTAAATAATTTTCCATTAAATACATCACTGGCTTTTCTTACACGCCCATTTTCAATATCCCTTTCCGCAAGTTTAACAATATTCATTAAAGCAAATGCGTCTTCTGTGTTTTGATAAGTATCAATATCTAAGTAAAACAGCTTTAGTTTCCCCATTTTGAGTAATAATTATAGGACTTTTCCGTTCATTTACATAACGCAGCATCTCTGCCGCATTTGTTTTAATATAAGAAATAGGTTTAATATTTTCCCGCAAATTTACAGCCATAAATCCTCCAGTGTTTTTATAGTACCAAATTAAGACTGGTTTGTCAAGTGCTCGCATTGCCTCTGTCAATAACCATGGAAAATTATACCTCCCCTGAGAAAAAAGGTGTCAGTCACCAAGTAAAATAAATTTTTAACTCTCATCTAACCAAATACTAATAATAGATATTCACAATTTTTTTATAAATACATTTGGAGGATTATATGAAGAAATTAGTATCGATTTGTTTTCTGATGACATTCATTGGAACAGCTTTATTTGCAGGCGGCGGGTCCGACCTTCAAACAGGCGTGAATAAGAAGTTGTCGCTGATTGGAAGGTATTCAGTGGGCAGCCAAAATTCTGATGGCGGTATTGCGGAAATTGTAGTGTTCAATAAGGACAACAACCGCATTTATATGGTAAACGGTGCTTTAGGCTCCCTTGATATTGTTGATGCCGGCTCTTTGCGTTCAGGAAGATTTGCCGATATGCCCCTGTACAAAAGAATCGATGTTAGTGGAATGGCACAGGCAAACGGTTTTGTGTTTGGCGATTTAACAAGCGTTGCCGTCAGTGCAAAAAATCAATTTCTTGCGCTTGCGGTTCACCACACATCTTACAGCCAGGGCGGTTACATTGTAATTATAAATTACGAAGGTGAATATATCCGTCATTACAGCGCAGGTGTTCAGCCGGACATGATTTGTTTTTCTCCGGATGAAAAGTTTATTCTGACCGCTGATGAAGGCGAACCAAGAGAAGGTTATGGCGCAAGAACAATTGATCCGCCGGGAACCGTTACCATAGTAAATATCGATACTAATGAAGTCCGCATTGTTGGTTTTGATAATTTTGATAATGCTGATGCAAGAGCCGCATTTTTACAGAGCGGCGGAGTCCTGAACAAGGGAATTAATCCCTCGCTTGATTTTGAGCCTGAATATATTGTTGTCAGCGCTGACAGCAAAACCGCGTATGTTGCATTGCAGGAAGCAAACGCAATTGCAGTTCTTGATATAGAGAATGGAAATTTTACAGCAGTTCACGGTTTGGGTTTTAAAGATCATAACCTGCCCCGCAACAGCCTAGATGTGTTAAGGGATAACAAGGTTCAGCTTGCAACACAAAATCTGTACGGAGTATATATGCCTGACGGAATTGCCATTGCATCCATCAACGGTAAATCATACATCTTGACAGCTAACGAAGGCGATGCCCGCGAGTGGGGCAGCGGTGCAAACGAATATAATGATGTTACCGCTTTTAATGTGGAAGGTATCAGAGTTGACACCTTAAATGCTTCATTAAAAGACGGATTAGATCCTGAAAAAACATATCTTTTTGGTGCGCGCTCTTTTTCAATTTGGGATTTTTCATCAGGAAGAGCAGTACAGGTTTATGACAGCGGAAATGAATTTGAAACAAGAACCGCCGCTCTTTTTCCCAATAACTTTAACGCATCCCACACCAATAACGAACTTGACAGCCGCAGCCGCAGCAAAGGGCCAGAACCTGAATATGTGGATGTCTTAACTATTGGAAATAAAACTTATGCAATAATCGGGCTTGAGCGGATTGGCGGTATCATGGTTTATGATATTTCAAATCCTAGCTCCCCCATATTTTACGATTACATTAATACCCGTGATTTTACCGGCAGCAGTTTGGATATTATGGGTGATCTTGGTCCTGAAGGCATCTGTTCTGTTGTAGCAGCAGAAAGCCCAACAGGTAAGCCAGTTATCTTTGTCGCCAATGAAGTGTCAGGGACAATTACGGTGTTTGAATTGAGGTAGTTACCTCTAAGTCAATCCCTCGGCGGCCTGCGACTTTGCATAGGGTAAGTGTGCCTAGTCGCAGGTTTTTGTTCGCTGTTTCGCTGTCATTTACGATTACAGCGGCACCATCAATTTCCGGGGCGTGGCAGTAGAGCCGTCCCAAATAAAAATTGTCAACCTGCTCTTCTATTAGGACTTGCCTTGTTTGTCCGGAGTACCGCTCCATTCTATTTTCCGTGATGGGAACTTGCTTATCTTCTACAAACTGCTTCCGTGCGGCTGCGGTTTTTTTTGTAACTTGCCCCTTCATTGAGAATGCGGGAGTATCTTCTTCACGGGAATATGCAAAACAGCCAAGCCAGTCCAACTGCGCTTTTTGCTGAAAATCCAAAAGCTCTGCAAAGTCTTCTTCTGTTTCACCGGGAAAACCCAATAAAAGAGTAGAACGAATTACAGCAAGCGGCAGCCGTGTACGGATTGTTTTAATAAGTCTTAGATATTGCTCTGCATTTCCCCGCCTGTTCATTGCCGCTAATATTTTACCGGAAGCGTGTTGAAAAGGAATATCAAAGTAGGGTAGAAACCGCTGATCTTTTTCCATAATGTCCAATATTTGTAATGGAAAATGGTCAGGGTGAATGTACAATAGGCGTACCCAAAAGTGTCCTTTTAATTTAGAAATAGCTTTGAGAAGAGAAGGGAGTGAAGGGTAAGAACCTATGTCTTGTCCGATAATGCAAAGTTCTTTAATTCCACGGGCAAGAAGCGTCTTGCACTCTTCTACAATATCAGGAATACTACGGCATTTCAGTCCGCCCCTAATCAACGGAATAGCACAATAAGAACAGTTATTGTTACACCCCTCACTAATTTTAATATAAGCTGACCCAGGCAAAGATAATATCGGTCTTTCTCCCATCTTAATATCTTCTCCGCGTCCTCCGTATCCTCTGCGCCCTCCGCGCGAAAATAAAGAATTTGCAGCATCCACAACCCTCGTAACACTAACCCCAAACAACCCATCAGCCTCCGGCAAACTTTCTTTCAATTCTTTCTCATACCTCTCCGCAAGGCAGCCCGCAAGGAGTATCTTTTTATTCGGATATATTTTCCGCCATTCAAGAACGGCATTAATGGATTCCTGTTTTGCGCTTTCTATAAATCCGCATGAATTAACAATTATTAAATCCGCTTCTTCCGCTTCTTCTGAACATACCCATCCCGCCGCATTTAAATGAGCCATCATATTTTCTGCATCAACTTGATTTTTTACACAGCCAAAAGGATCAATATAATATAACAAAGCTATACCGTTATTAACTGCCGGATTCTAATCGAATTAAAACAAGGCGATACTGATTGTTGTCATCTCTTACCCATCGGATATCCGCTACAACAACCTCACCGGCTCCGCCAAGTTCTACAGGATATGTTCTTCCGCCGCCAATAACCTGAAACCTTGCTGCATTTGCGTTGGAAGTCCAAATACGAATACCATTTTGCGCCTGGATGTTTCGTTCATCGCCGCGTTGAAGATAATGCTGGCTTCTTTCTCTGCGATCCCTTTCATTAAGAATTTCCCAGCGGAACATGCAGTACCCCTGAAAAACAGACTGCAATGTAAAAGGGTATGCGCTTATGGAAGCGGAAATAATTGTCTGACTGACAGAGCTTATTGTGTTTATGGTAAATGGAACAGTCTGTTCTGCGTCTGTTGCTGCCGCATCAAAAACTGCTACAGCATCCATCATAAGAAAATGAAGTAAAGCGCCCATATCAGGATTATTTTTTGCAAAGTCTGCAACCGTTATGCGCAACTCAGGTATGCCGTCATTGTTAAGATCGATATTTGCTTCCTGCCCTAAATCCAGAATTACAGAACCGCCGGGAGTCCGAATTGTTACTGTTTCTCCAAGGTTAAAAAGTTCCAGTTTGTACATATTGCTGTCTATGGGAACAAGAACAGCATCGCTTCTGTAAAAACGCCTTTCCATGGAATTGCCTTCCATCATGTATTCTGCGGGAGTGCGCGCATCAGCATTTACTATAACATTTTGTTTTCTGTTAATAATCAAATTGTAAATACCCCAACCCGATAAACCAGCAACGACTAGTATCAGCATTAAGGGAACAACAAAAGAAGGTATTCTTGGAGGGTGTTTTAGAAGCTGCTCTACAGGGACAGGCTGTTCTTGGATTTTGAGTGTTCTGTAAAGACCAACCGTTTTTTGAATATCAAGATCAAGAAAAGAACTGTAGTTTCTTATAAAACCAAGTACATAAGGTTCACCAGGGAAAACATTAAAATTCTCAGTTTCCAATGCTTCGATATAACGCGATGTTATATTTGTTTCGCGGCTTACCTGATCAATAGAAAACCCTTTTTCTATGCGTGTCGATCTTAATTTTTCACCCAAAGATTCCATTATTTCTGTCTCCTAATTTTGATCCCTAAAAAGGAAATTGTTAAAAATATTTGCCGTAGCCGGAGGATCGTACAAGAATCTTTGTGAAGGAATTCCCTGATTTGTTTTAATGTTTGTAAAATCAAAAACAACCATAGAATCTGCTATTGTGCGGCCTTCCATACGGCGTATCAACCTTGTTTCCGAGTTTATACTTAAAATTATTTCTGTAAAACCTTCTGCGGCGGAATTTCTTCTAAGACGCAGTTTGATAACATTTTCTCTACTGTTGTTCTCTAGAGGTTCCGGATCAGGACCGGTAACATAAGAAGGAGTGTAGTTGCGCCTAAGCAGAGTAAGCCCTTGAGATGTTGCCGTTTGTGCGCCCCTTCTTCTATTAATAGTTTGATTCAGGGTTACCCTATGTTCCGGTAAATAGACAGTGAGCAACTCACCGTTAAAAACGATTTTTTGTTCCGCCGGTCGTGAAAAATCAATTAGCAAAAAAGATGGAGAAAGAAAACTTAAAGTGCCGGTCATATCGGAATTACCGGAACGAATCGCAATATCCGCTTCATAATCTCTGATACCCGCGTATCTTTCAGATACTAATTCCAGATATCTTCCGGCAGTAACTATTTCCTGCCCATAAATTGTACCTGCACCTGTGATATATAATACCGATATAATAAGCAGAAAAATCCTATATTTTGTCACGGTTTACCTCAATTTATATTGATACTTCATTGTATCGATTTATTAAGTTTATAGCAATAGCGCAAGAGCGGTTGATCTCAAAGAGCCAGCCTCCAAGCGGCTAATCTCGAAGAGCCATACGATGATATGCTTTTGGTATATGTTCAGCGGCTGATCTCGAAGAGCCAGCCGCTAATTGGTCTGCACAAAGTGCAGACAGTGCCTGTCCTTTGGACAGGCACACCTGTGTTTTGAAAAAACACAGGCAATTCAGCGGCTGATGGGAGTCGAACCCACTTCACGAGCTTGGGAAGCTCGGGTAATACCGGTATACGACAGCCGCTTTTTGATCCTGGGCTGAATCGAACAGCCGACCTGCCGCTTAGGAGGCGGCCGCTCTATCCACTGAGCTACAGGACCTATGTCTTAGTGCCTAAACACTAGATTATCACCCTTGTTAAATTATGTCAATTGTGAGATTGAGTGAGATTAGTGACCCCGCCTATTGACAGCTTTTCTTATTTTATTGTATTATACTTCTATGGATTATAATTTTGACCAAACCCTGATTAGCATGCGAATTCGCGTCTCTCTCTCTCTCTCTCTCTCTCTCTCTCTCTCTTTATATAGAAGAAACTTTTCAAATTTGTCTATTTTCTCCCAAAATTTTGCCCATATACTCACAAATCAAGAAATTATACTCACAAAGGATAGATCCGTTCACATGACACAATCAATTTTAGCGCAAAGGGCGCAAAGTGAAGACGCAAAGACCGCAAAGTATGAATTTAATGTTTTTAATTCTTCTTTGCGCGGCTGCCGTAGGCAGACGACTTTGCATCCTTTGCGTTCTTTGCTGGAAACTTCGTTGCAAGAAGCGTGAGGCGCGTAGCGCCGAATAAAAATTTTAGGAGGAGGAATTCTATATGAAAAAAATCACTAGAATTCTAGGAATTATTGCCATTTCGGCGATAATCGCAATCGGGTTGGTTGCTTGTCCAGATGACAGCAAACCAACATTAACACTTACCCCAGCCAGCGTAACAATCAATGACGATAGCTTAACCGCAACCGTTACCGTTGGCGGAACAGCGACAGGCACGGTTACATTGGGCACAACCGCATTGCCAAACGGAGTTACAGCGGCAGTTGACGGTACGACAATTACTGTAACAGGTGTCCGTCCGACAGAAGAAGGCGCCGCTGCAATAACAGGAAACAATTTAGTCGTTGTGGTAACACGCGGGGGAGTAAACCAAAACCTGTCTGTAACGGTAAACCTTACAACAACTTGGACTGCTGGTGGCGGTGATGACTCTTGTGAATGTGACGATGACTGCGAGATAGAAGACTGTGATTGCGGTTGCGACACAAGCGGTAACGACGACCCTTGCGAATGTTGCGGCGAAGATTGTGAGTGCGCAGACTGCGATGACGGCGGCTGTACAGAATGTACCCCCAATCCTTGCGAAGACGGCTGCACTTTCACCGAATGGCAAGTAACAACCCCCGCAACCTGCACAGCAGCCGGTGAAGAAACAGAAAAGTGCGAAGTATGCGGAGAGCTTGGTACGACAACACGCCCTATACCTGTAAACGAACACAACTTTGTTGATGGCAAATGCACCGTATGCGAATTTGAAGAAGGCAGCGACCCTTGTGAAGATGGGCATGACCATACTGAAAGTTTAGTGTGCTTAAATTGTGATCATCAATACGCATTAGGCGACATAGGACCCGGCGGTGGTGTAATCTATCATATTGTCCCTGCTGGATTTACTGTACAAATGGTGAACGCTGACAACAATTACACCGCTCACTACCTAGAAGCCGCCCCTTCAAACGCTACAGGCGGCGCTGGTGGTACTGCTGCAACTATGATGTGGAGAGTAGGCAATACCAATGCAGCTGTAACAGGATTGGTAAATATAACAACAGCAGCAATAGGTACTGGAACTGGCACACCTACTACAGCTCAAATGACTGCAATAAATGCTGATATAGGCATGGGCAGGAAGAACACAGACTTAATTGTTGCATTTTATGAAGGACAAACAACCACATATCTTAACGCAGCCAGAGCCGCAGACGACTATGAAGGTGGAACAGCAAGCGATTGGTTTCTTCCCAGTATAGGAGAATTATATTGGCTGTATCAGAATAGAGCACAGCTCAATGACAAAGATGGTATTACTGCTATGCCGACAACCGGTTACTTCTGGTCTTCGTCGCAGAGCGGTAATTCTGGCGCGTGGGCTCAGCTTTTCAGCGATGGTAATCGGTTCGACACCAACAAGGGTAACGATATTTCAGTTCGTTCCGTCCGGGCTTTCTGATCAGGTAGCAATTAGCAGATAGCAGGTAGCAGAGAAGCAATACTTGCTAAACAGCGAATCAGAGCAAACAACCCTGCGGAAACGGCTGGCTGTTGTGTGTTAATCACACAACAGTCTGCCGTTGTAGCAGGGACTAGCTGATACTACCTCAGTGCTCTCTGTGCCTCAGTGTCCTCCGCGCGAGGTAATGAATATGCAACAGTTACAAATTTTGTATAGTTTATGGGGATTTTTGTTTCAAATGCTGCTTTATTTTCTCAATGGACATACCTTGTTCCATAAGTTCAAAAACTTCTTCATGGCCTTCTACTCTGCCTTCTGCTTTGCCATCCTCCCGAGCTTCCCTCTGCCAGACTTCTTTGGCATCGTCCCAATTCCATTCGGTTGTTAGCATATTATATACCTCGCTAGCGTGTTTTTCTAAATACTCCTTTAGTATATCATGATTCCGGCAATAGTAAATAGCGTTTTTTACTGCTTCTTTCCGCGGCTGTCCCTCTTTCTCTAATTCCCTGACCTTTGCTATAAAAGCACTGTATTGGAAAAGAGTTTTGCATCTGCTTGCTATCTCCGCATTCTTGCCCTCGTTTATGTTATACAGTTTTACCACAAGTTCCAGTGAAGGACTGTCTTTTTCTATCAGCCCAAGAGAAGCCAAGTTTCCAAACGAATCAGACAGCTTTAGTACCATCTCATCAGCACAAGATTCTTTACCGTTGTAGAGTACAAAGAATTCAGGTTTTGGAATTGGCAGGTGTTTTGATGAGTAAAGATTTTGATCTCCCATTATTTGTTCATACACACGGGCTATGTACATAAGAAGCCTGAGCGTAATATTGGGGTTAATAGTGGACTGATGCTCAATTAGAACGACTAGCTTACCGCCTATCTCAAAAGAGATGTCGTTGATCATGTCCATAAAAAGGACATCTTCCAATGTGTTAATAACTACCGGCACATCATTCGGCAGAGACACACCTTCAAGGGCACAGTACAGTTCCCGAAGAATATCGGGGTCAGAGAACAGAGACGAGAAAACACTCGCTTTAAATTTTTTGTTTGTTTTCATATTGTCTCCTTGATATATATTACAGTCCGCATACGCAGACCGCCCCCCGACCATTCAAAATATTGAATGATCAGATGTATATATATGGCGCGGAAGTGCTGTTTTGCTTTATCGTTTTAAGAGAAATTTGAAAGAATTTTGAAAAAAGTTTGGAATTTAGCTATACATATGTTAAGGTTTTGATCAAATTTGTAATATATTGCGGTTTTATGTGGTATTTTAATTGGTGACTGACACCGTTGGTTCCTGTGGATAACGTACCAGCTACCAAAGCCAAAGCAAAACAAAAAAATAAAATCAGCGCTAAATCAGTGTAAATCAGCGTCAGTCGTGACCCCGCCTAAACTTTAAACGCCTGCCATAAATTATCCATAACAGGCGGGTCAGCCGTGACCGCGATGATTTCACTTTTATTCAGCGGGTTTGGAAAAGAAAGAGACCTTGCGTGAAGCCTTATTCCGCCGGATTTTTCACTTCTTTTTGCGCCGTATTTGACATCGCCCTTAATGTGTAAACCTGCAGCGGCAAGCTGGGCGCGTATTTGGTGATGCCTGCCTGAATGTAACTGTACTTCAAGAAAAAGGTAGTTGTCTCCTGCGCCTGTTATCTTGTAGGACATTGTTGCTTTTTTCCGCCCGGGAGCATCTTCATTGTATGCAAAAGATTTATTTGTTTTATTATTTATTTCGATATAATGAGTTAATTCACCGCTTTGTAGAGGAGATTCAGGTTTTTCTATAATTGCCCAGTATGTTTTTTTTATTAACCTGTCATTTGCCGTAAAAACATTACTAAGAAATGAGAGAGCCTCTTTTGTAAGGGCAATTAAAACACAACCTGTTACAGGTACATCCAAGCGGTGTACCGCCTGTACAATTTCTGCTTTTATAGTTGGTTCAGCTTTAATTTTTTTTATAAGACTCTCTGCATTTTTTAGAGTTCCTTGTACAGTTTGACCGCATAATTTATTAACAACAAGACAAACAGAATTTTGATAAAGGATCTGATCTAACATTTTATAATTTTCCAGCCCCTTTTCCGAGCTTCTTTTTTCAAAAGCCTGTCCGGGTTCACTGCTATTGCCGTGCCGCAATATTCAAGCAATGGAATATCGATATAGGAATCTGAATAAAAACAAGCATCTTTAGGATCGATGCTATTTTGTTCAAGCCAAATTTTTGCCGCTTCTTTTTTCTTTATGCCAAACAAACTTTCCCCGGACAACAGCCCTGTAGTGAGTCCGTCTTTATATTCCATTTTTGTAGCAAGAGAGCCTTCTATACCTAAAAACTTTTCCAATGGGCACACTATAAAGTCAAAAGAAGAAGTTGCAAATATTACCCTGTCCCCTTTTTGCAGAGCGTTTTTTATTATTTCTTTTATTTCTGAATAAATGTTTGCCTTTATTCTTTTTTCAAAACATATTTTAGAAATGCGTTCCAGCTCTGTTTTTTTTATACCGGCAAGGTTTTTTACAACATTATCTATAAAATCATTATCAGGACGGGCAAGTTTATATTTAATTAAATCGATAACTAAACGGCTTACTTGGGAAAATTCAACAATCTTTTCATTCAATGCATCTTGTAAAAAATACCATGCGCTTGTTCTTTTTATTACTGTGTTATCAACATCAAAAATATGTGTCATGTAATAAACTCCAAATATTTACATTCTTTTTCCGCCTGCTCTGCGTAAATACCTCTTTTTTCTACGGGTAAAAGTCGAGCCATTTGCCCCATAATTTCCGTAAGGATTTCTTCTCTTTGTTTTTTTCCGGGTCTAGTATCGACATTAATTGTAAAAGGTTTTCCTGCTTTAAAATAAAATTTAGTCCTTTTAAATTGTTTTATATTTTTCCAAATATTTTCCCCGCCATAATGGGCAACCGGAAGTATCGGCACATTTGTTTCAAGGGCTATTTGAATAATACCGCCCTTCCCTTCTCCCAATACGCCTGTTTTACTTCTTGTGCCCTCCGGGGCAATGCACACATGATACCCATTGTTAATTCTATTTTTAATTTTTCTAAAAGCATCAGAAAAAGACCCATTGCGGTCAATAGGAACCGCCTTGTATGTGCTGAATAAAAAAGCAAAGAAGGGGTTATCCCATGTTTCTGTTTTTGCAAGACCTGTTACATAAGTTGGATAACTAAAAGCTGTAAGTATTGGCACTTCTAAAAAATTAACATGGTTAAAAATAACCAGCATGGGTTTATTATTTTTTAATGCTTGTGTAAATTCAGAACATTCTACTTTTGCTAAAGAGCTAATAACGGTTTTTAGGAAGTAACTTACAATTGCGCGCCTGAAGCTCAAAACTATACTCCAATTAAACGTAATGCGCTTGGGATAGCTTTTATTTCAAGTTCTTTACCTTCATAGCAAACTGTTTCACCGTCACAATGACAAGCCATGCTGCCGCTTATGGCTTTTAACTTAAAATTGACAGCCTTACTCATGTAAACGCCGTCACATTGTGCTTGGGTTCCTTTGGTATAATTCATAAGTACTTTTAAAAGTTTCCTTCTTGTTTTTTGATGCCGTACAACGCAAAGATCAAGCAAGCCGTCGTTTAAAATGGCGTTTGGCCCCATGTAAAAACTTCCGCCCATTCGTCTTCCGTTAACAACGGAAACAATAGCGCAAGGCAGTGTCATTTCTTTATCGTCATAAATAATTTGAATTTCAGGAGATGCTTCAAAACGGACAAGCATTATTATAGCTCCTATTGCATAAGCAATGCCGCTTTTTATTTTTAATTTTGCCGCCTCAAAACCAACCTTAGTATCAAAGCCAATACCGATGCCGTTTATAAAATATCGTCCGTCAGGAAAAAATCCGCCTTTAATAAAACCGGCATCCAAAGGCTGAGGGTTCCCGGACACCAAAAGCTCCAGCGCATTTTCAAGTTCCTGCGGAATATTCGGCGTATAAGAAAAATCATTTCCCCTGCCAATAGGAAGCACCCCCATAATGGGCGGGTTTTTAGCGGGCGGCCTTCTTAGCAAGCCGTTTACAACTTCATTACAAGTTCCGTCTCCTCCTGCCGCCACCACAATATCGTTATCTTGCAATGGCAAACTGCGTACAGTTTCCAAAGCATCACCTGGCCCTCTTGTAAGATGAACCTCGTAGTTAAGACCCTTTTCATTAAAAAACCGCTCTATCCTAGGCCGCTTCTTTGCCGCCTTCCCCTTACCCGCAATGGGGTTTAGTATTATCCAATATTTGCCTAATTTTTCCATGTTAATATTGTAGCATTTTTATTAATTTTTTGGGAGATAGGCAGGGTCAGCTATTTGTTGCATAATCTTTTTCCAAACATGATACGATCAGTCGGCTGGCAGTGGTGACTGTGAAAGCTCAGGATGAATTCGCCTACAGAGCCCACCTGCACAAGTGCAGGAAGTTACTCGAGCTGATTTACGAGCGTTTTTTCGGTGGTCTCTTCCGGCGAGGAATTCCTGAAATGCTTTCACAGCCCCCACTGCCAGCCGCCTGCTTGCTACCATTTTTGTTACATATACTTTTTGCTCGCACTACTCGACACCCCCAATCCCCAAAACTTGCGCATAAATTCCATATTTGGTAGTTTACACGACAGTTTATGTCATGTACAATAAGTTGTGCGACATACCACCCGACATTACCGTAGTATCATTTGGAAAAGGGTTATTTAAAATTAATTCTAACTTTTAAATCAACTCGCAATATTTTAATTGAATTGTAAAATTTTAATTGGTATAATTCTAGTTGTATTCCCAAGAAAGCTAAGCGTAGTTCGGTTGGGTGGTACGATCGCACAACAAACGTGCCTGTTGCACAACCAACAAAAAATACTATATCTATAAATAAATTTAAGGTATAGTAGTAATTATGCAAGGAAAAAAAGAATGGCAAGCAAAGATA
>Ga0099364_10002759_pt1 | contig 27804 bp, 25 predicted proteins | sample TergutTh196P3_FD_73070 | JGI IMG/M metagenome (GOLD analysis project Ga0099364, IMG submission 73070) | Microcerotermes parvus P3 segment gut microbial communities from Pointe-Noire, Republic of the Congo - Th196 P3 | ecosystem: Host-associated > Arthropoda: Insects > Digestive system > Gut ... | reverse complement strand
ACTGAAAAACCACCCCTACAAAGGAGTGCAACAGTTCCCCTCCCGTGGAGGGAAGACATTTGCGAAAGCAAATGTCGGGGTGGTAAATTAACACGGGGGCTTGCCCCTGTGATTATAGCAATCGTGCTTGCTATATCAATGAGTGCTAACTTATCTGCACAAACACCAATTACTTTTACTGCTGCCGGTCCGCCAACTCTTACGCAAGTAGATGTGAATACAGAATTATCAGGTCTAGGTGTTACATATCCGTTTAGTGCTATTATCAATAGCCCAATAACTGCATTAGGTATTAATGCTTTTCGGGGAGGAACTACTAATACTACTAATCGTGATTATTTAGTTAGTGTAAATGCACCTAATGTAATAACTATTGGACAACGATCTTTTTATCAATGCAGCAGTTTAGTAAGTGCAACTTTTCCGCTTGCTAAAACTATTGAATTAGAAGCTTTTTATCAATGCAGCAGTTTAGTAAGCGCTGATTTCCCAAATGTAGAAACTATTGGTAATAGTGCTTTTCGGTATTGCACGAATTTAGAAAGTGCTGATTTTCAAAATGCAGAAAGTATCGGAAATTATGCTTTTGCTAATTGCAGTAGTTTAGAAAGTGCTGATTTTCCAAATGCGACAATTATTAGCGATAGTTCTTTCCTGACTTGCACGAGTTTAGAAAGTGCTGATTTTCAAAATGCGACAATTATTGGGGCGGGAGCTTTTAGAAACTGCATGAGTTTAGAAATTGCTGATTTTCCAAGTGTAGATACTATTGGACGGTATGTTTTTTATGGTTGCACAAATTTGAAAAGTGCTAATTTTCCACTTATTGATGTAGGTTTTAGTTTGGAGACCTTTTATAATTGCACGAAATTAGAAAGCGTTTATGCTCCACTTGTAAATTTTATTGGAGGTAGTGCTTTTTATCAATGCAACAGTTTAAAAAGTGCTAATTTTCCGCTTGTAGAAACTATTGGTAATAATGCTTTTAGGTTTTGCTATAGTTTAGAAAGTGCTAATTTTCCGCTTGCAACAGATATACAAGATAATGCTTTTTATCAATGCAGTAGTTTAGTAAGCATAACATTTGGAAGCACTCCCCCAACATTTGGATCTGGTGCTTTTAATTTTGTTCCCAATACTTGCAAAGTTTATGTTCCGCATAACACAACAGATCTTGATTCTGCTCTATATGTGACCAGATTAAACGCAATAGGATTTAATGGACCAGTAGAAAGATTACCTGCTACTAACACTTTAACAATAACCGCAACAAATGGCAGTGTAGAAGTAGATGGCACTACTTACACAACAACACTAACAATTGATGCAGGTGATAACGTTTTGTTAGAATCTTTTCCGAATAGTTGCTATGAATTTGTTAATTGGACGAATGGTAGTGGTGTAGTATCACCAAGCCCTACACTTAATGTAGTTGTTAATAGCGACACAACTTTTACAGCAAATTTTACACTTACTACACATAGTTTGAATGTAAGTAGTGGTGCAAATGGCGGTGCTATTATAGGAACTTCAGGCACAATAACTTCGGAAAGTGGTATAACTTGCGGCACTACTAAAACAATCACAGCCACGCCGAATAGTTGCTATAAACTTCTTAAATGGACTAATAGTAATGGTGATAGTGTTACTAATGTTAATCCGCTTGATGTAGATGTTATTAGAGATACAACTTTAATAGCGAATTTTACTCTTGCTACACATAGTTTAAGCGTAAGTAGTGGTGGTAATGGCAGTGTTACAGGTTCTGATGTTGGGATAACTTGCGGAACTACAAAACAAATAACAGCCACTCCGAATGCTTGCTATCAATTTGCTAAATGGACTAATAGTAATGGTGATAGTGTTTCTAATGTTAGTTCACTTAATATTTCTGTTATAAGAGATACAACTTTAACAGCGAATTTTACACTTACCACACATAGTTTAGTTGCAAGTAGCGAAAATACTTCGCAAGGAAGTGTTACAGGTTCTGGTGCAGGAATAACTTGCGGTAGTAGTAGAACAATCACAGCAACACCTAATAGTTGCTATCAATTTGCTAAATGGACTAATAGTAATGGTGATAGTGTTACTAATATTAATCCTCTTGATGTAAATGTTATAAGAGATACAACCTTAATAGCGAATTTTGTAGCGGATAATATTACGCCGAGAACTTTCCAAGTAATTAGCGATAATCCTGCTATGGGAACGGTGGATTATATGCCGAATGTAGGAGCAAAAACAGGTTCTTATTTTTGCAATACACCTATAACTGCAACCGCCACCCCCGAGCCGAAGCATAGGTTTATTGGTTGGTATGAGAACAACGTTTTAGTATCAAATAATAGTTCATATACCTTTACTATTTCAGACAATAGAACGCTCGTAGGTCGCTTCGAACAGAAACCACCCGCCCACATCAAAAAAGTAGTAGTTAAAAAAGGTAAAGTAAGAATTAAGCCAATACCATAAAAGGTGGAGATTCCGAAACAAGTTCGGAATGACATACAATTAGCACGGGGGCAAGCCCCCGTGTTAATTTTTGTTTTGTGCCATGCTGAACTTGTTTCAGCATCCCCTGATATTATATAATTAGTAGATACCGTATTAAATACGGTATGACATCTTTTATGAAGTTACTATTATCTATTTTCGGTTAGCCAGCGTTCGGCATCAATAGCGGCAATACACCCCGACCCTGCGGCACTTATTGCTTGCCTATAAACTGGATCCTGCACATCGCCACAAGCAAAAACACCTTCTATATTTGTATAAGAAGATTTATTTTTTGTTATTAAATATCCTTCTTCATTTAAATCCAATATTCCTTTAAATAATGATGTATTAGGAGTATGTCCAATTGCTATAAAAACGCCATTTGTTTTATGTTCTGTAATTTCATTTGTTTTAGTATTTCGCAATAGGACACCTGTTAGCAAATTAAATTTTTCTTTTATTTCACCGACATATTCTTCTATAACACTATCTAAAATAAAACTAATTTTAGGATTTGCTTTGGTTTTTTCTATCATAATTTTGGATGCTCTAAATTCTTGTCGGCGATGAACTATTGTAACTTTTGAAGCAATATTAGAAAGATACAAAGCATCTTCCATTGCAGTGTCACCGCCTCCTACAACAAATACATCTTTATTTCTATAAAAGAAACCATCGCAAGTAGCACACGATGATATTCCCGCACCCCAAAAGGTAGTTTCGCTTGGAATACCGAGTTTCCGTGCTGTTGCTCCCGTAGCAATAATTACAGCATTTGATTTATATTCCTTGTTATAATTAGTAATTAAGGTAAATGGACGTTTAGAAAAATCTACTTTTATTACTTCTTCGGGCAGGACAATAGTTCCAAATTTTTCTGCTTGTTGTTTCATTAGCGACATAATTTCATTTCCTGTAATTCCGATTGGAAATCCAGGAAAATTTTCTATATCATTTGTTGTAGTTAATTGTCCGCCGGGCTGCATACCTTCTAATACAGCAACTTTTAGATTAGCACGGGAACCATAAATACCTGCGGTATAGCCCGCAGGTCCGGATCCTATTATAAGTATATCAAAAATATCTTGCATAATTTTAATTTTATTATTTTATTTGCAAAAATACGTTTTTTGTAAAAAATTGTTATATGTTATGCTGAACTTGTTTCGATATCTTCTAATTTTATGGAGATGCCGAAACAAGCACGAAAAAAAGCAGAACAAAAACGTTCTGCTTTTATAATATTATATTAAGATTCTATCTTATTCGTTAATATAACTTTTTACAGCATTCATTTTTCTCTTATGAAAATTTTTGAACCAAGCAATCTGCTCGTTATAATTATATGTTTTTTCCCATTTTTCGTACTCTTTCGCCATATATGGCTTTAATACTGCCCCTAAACTATCAATATATTTGTCAGCATTCAGAGTTTCTATAACACTCTTACTGTATTGCTTATATTCTCTGACAAATTTTGGGTCATCAAAAAACCGAGATACGAACCTACGACCTGGTGTATTTCTTTCAGGTGGTGGTGTATTGCTTTTGCGATAGGATATAGCATCTATACCATCGGGGCTATCAATATAATACTGTTGCCATCCCCAATCAAAATCCCAAATAGGACCAAAGTGAATTTTTTCATCATTTGCAAGATATCTTACAAAAAAACTCTTAGGCCATGCTATTATTTCAGTATTCCCCATAATTTCATAAAGAAGAAAATAATCCATAATAGATTGGAGATTAAACAGGTCACGCCAGCCACTATTACTATCAAGAACTTCAGGTGTGTTTGCATAAATAGGAGGATATAATTTGCTCTCTATTTTGTCCCATATATCTTTTGCTCTCTCAAGAGTTGCTACGTTTGACGGATTTTGTAGCATTACGGGCAGTTCTATTATATCTGAATAGAACTGGTGGTCCTCATCAAAATAGACATCTAATTCCATTAAAATGTCATCGCCGTTTAATACGACATTACCGCTAAGATGTTGTGTAAGTAGATATACACCCTGCCAGGAATCATTTAGATATAATTCTACAAAAAATGAATTATTAGTCCAAGGCATATTTAATCGTTGCCCAAGTTCAAATGCAACCGAATTAAATAGATGCGTTTCGTCTAAATAATTAGCGAGCAACACCCAGTTTCTTACAGCGGGAAGTCCAAAAAAGGATATCGCCGTGTTAAAGTTTAAGCGATACGGCTTCTTGGGTTGTGCCCACGTGGAATTACCACGTCCTCTAATCCTTAAATCTGTTTCACCTATATTATCGCAGGTGCCGTGTCCATCTAAAGTAAATGTAGCATTTCTATAATCTTCTTTAGAATCAACAGGCAGCCCACCTTCAGTGTAGATGTGGATTGTAGGAATAGGTTTGGGATTTTCGCGATTTGGTTCATCTGTTCCGTCACAGCCAAGCGTCCCAAACATTGTTGCTACAATAATTAGCAACATTAAAATTTTTAAGTTCAAACAAATTACGTTCATAACTTTACCATTTATAATTAATAAAAATAAAAATCTAATTAACAATTTTATTATTTACAAAAATACAAAATTATTTTAAAAAATAACAAAATAAAAATATTTTTTTCTTGTCATACTGAATTTATTTCAGCATCTCCTCGTTAATATCAGTAGATTCCGAAACAAGTTCGGAATGACATATATTTAAATATTGTCATACTGAACTTATTTCAACATCTCCTGATTTTCCACAAGGGGATGTCGAAATAAGTTCGGAATGACAAAGCACAGAATTTTCTGTTTTAAAAAGTTACTTAAAAGTATAAAATTCAGGTTTTTGTGCTTGGTGTTCGTGTTTTTCATCGGCATAAACTTTTAGTTTAAGTCGTATGCTAGAACCAAGTCGTGTTTTTGGGAGCATTCCATTAATTGCGTGCTTCATAGCAAATTCAGGTTTGGCAGTTACCAAGTCAGTATATTTTTCTTTTTTCAATCCACCAGGGTACATAGTGTGATGAAAATATTCTTTTTGGGTGGCTCTTTTTCCTTTAAATATTGCTTTTGCGGCGTTTATAATTATAACATAATCTCCATTATCTACATGTGAGGTAAAATTAGATTTATGTTTTCCTCTAAGGAGTGTGGCTGCTTGCGATGCAATTCTACCTATTGTTTGCTCCTTTGCATCTATAACCCACCATTTTCTATTTACATCTTCTTTGCGTAAATGTTTAGTTATTCTTGCAGATGTTTTCAATTTATTTCTCCGACTATTTTATATTTCGTTATTAAAAAGATTACAAAAATAAGGTTTTTTTTGTTAATTACAAAAAAAAACTTATTTTTGCATTTTAATTTAATATATTTAATAAAAAATGGAAAATATAAAACAAGTATTCAAAAAATATAAAGAATATAGAAAAAAAAGAAAAGAAAAATTAGATGCCAAAAAACCACAAAACTTCAAAGAAAGTGCCATATCGCTACTTAAATCACTACTGTTTGCACTCGTATTTGTAATGATAATACACGGAGTATTAGTTGGTTCATTTGTCGTTCCAACGGGTTCAATGGAAAATACCGTTCTAACAGGCGATTTCTTATTAGTGCATAAACTATTTGGTCCTTCTACGCCACAATTAATTCCGTTTTTTAATATTCCTCTGCCTTACATTTTGCTTCCTGCGCCGAAGGAACCGAAGAAAGGTGATGTTATCGTTTTTGTGTTCCCTGGTAATAGAGAAGAGATTGTAGCAGATGAGTTTACATATTATCTTAAAAGGTGTGTCGCCGAGCCGGGAGATGTGTTGGAAATAAAAGACAATGTGCTTTATGTAAATGGCGAAAAGTATCCTATTCCACCAGAATCAAAAATATCGTATAATAAAACAAACAATTTGTTTGAAACCAATTATACATTTCCTACTACTAAACCTTATACAACAACTAATTATGGTCCGATTAAAATACCTAAAAAGGGCGATATTCTTGAGATAAAAAATTATGAAGATTATTTAGATTGGCGAGTATTCATTGAGCGAGAAGGACATATAGTTAATTGGCTTGGGAAATTAGAAATTGATAATAAAATTGTAGCAACTAATACTTATACGGTGCAAGAAGATTATTATTTTGGGATGGGTGATAACCGTGATCATAGTTTAGATAGCCGAATGTGGGGCTTTATTCCGAGGAAGCATATATTAGGTAGTCCGATAGTATGTTGGTTCAGTTGGGAGATGCACGATGAATATGAACAGGAGCGAAATATATTAGATAAGATTCTTAACATCAGATTCAGCAGAATGTTCAGAACGATAAATTGAATATTTTAGTTGTAAAAATATGTCAGATGAACAAATAAAAACTATTATTATATGTGGTCCAACCGCCACAGGAAAAACAGAAATAAGTTTAGAACTAAATAAATATTTAGATATAGAAATTATTTCCGCCGACTCACGACAAATATATAAACACCTAAATATAGGAACAGCAAAACCAACTACTGCTGAATTAAATTCTACTCGACATCATTTTATAGATATATTAAATCCTGACGAAGATTATAGCGCAGGGAAGTTTGGAAATGATGCTTATTCTGTTCTGTCGGATATTAATAAAAGAGGCAAGATACCTGTAATTGTTGGAGGTGCGGGCTTGTATATAAAGGCATTAATAGAAGGTTTTTTTGTGAATGATGACGAATTAGACAACAATGCTAACGCACAAATTATTAGAGAACAATTAGAAAATGATTTAAAAGAAAAAGGAATAGACAATGTTTATAACGAATTAAAAATTGTTGACCCGCCGCTTTATGAACTATATTCTGATAAAAATCCACGCAGAATTATCCGTGCTTTGCAGTATTATAAGCAATATGGAAAGCGACTTTCAGACGACTGGAAAGAAAAACAAAATAGAAAAAATATAATTCCTTATTATTTTTGCATTGATGAAGATAGAGATGTTTTATACAATAAAATTAATAAAAGAGTTATAAAAATGTGCGAAATGGGGCTTGTAAATGAAATAGAAAACGTTTTAAAAATGGGATATGACGCAAGTTTAAATTCTTTAAATAGTGTCGGCTATAAGGAAATTATTAATTATTTGAATGGCATTTTTTCAAAAGATACAGCAATAGAAGAAATACAGAAAAATACACGCCATTACGCTAAAAGACAAGTTACGTGGTTCAAAAAATACACTAATGTCAACTTTATTAAAAAAGAAAAAATAATATATGAAATAAAAAAAATAACTTTTTTAAGAAAATCCTGTAGCCTCTAAAAAGGTAGAACATATTTTACTTCATATAACAATTTCGCCATTTGATATTTTTATTAGAACGTCTGTATATAAATTATGTTCTATTTTTAATACTTTTTCTGCTAATGTTTCAGTGGTGTCTTCAGGCAAAACGGAAATTTCTTTTTGTGCCAGTATTGGACCTTTATCATATTCTTCATTTACTAAATGAATAGTAGCCCCGCTAATACTTTCTTTATTTTTAATAACTGCTTGATGCACATTCATTCCATACATTCCCTTCCCGCCATATTTTGGTAGCAATGCGGGGTGAATATTAAGAACACGACCATTAAAACTATCTATTAAATACTTTGATATTGCTTTCATATATCCAGCAAGAATTACCGTATTTACATTATATTGTTGTAGTATTCTAACAATTTCTTTGTCTGAATTATTTGGGTGTGTAGAACTATTAACGATGAAGGCAGGAATGTTTTCATTACGTGCTTTTTCAATAGCGATAGCACTACGATTGTTAGAAATTACAGCACATAAATTAGCATTCAATTTACCTGCTTTAACATTATTTATTATTGCTTGCATATTAGAACCATTATGCGAAGCGAGAAAGCCAAGATTTAGTTTAATCATATCCAAAAATACAATAAAAATTCCTGCATTCTGTCATACCGAAATTGTTTCTGCACTTCCTGACTTATATTTGAACCAAGATTTTATTAAGATTATCATAATTGCCAATATAATCTTGTAAAATCTTGGTTCAAATACGAGGAAACTTTTTATTTTGTTTGCAAATAATTATCATACATAGCCCGAAGATACCTAATATCTTCCCATACGGGACGCTTCCAGTTTGGATTTCTTAGCAGCGCAGCAGGATGATATGTAATTAGCGTTTTAATTCCGCGGTATTCAAATATTTTTCCTCTAATATCTGCCATTTTATGACTTTGCTTAAAAAGTGCATCAGCGGCAGTCAATCCAAGTGCGAGTATAAATTGTGGTTTAATTATTTCTATTTGTTTATGTAGATATTTTTCGCAAGCGGTGATTTCATCTGCGGCTGGCTTACGATTAGCAGGAGGGCGACATTTGCAAATATTTGCAATATATACATCGGTGCGAGTCATATTTATTGCTTTCAAAATATCTGTCAGCAACTTACCGGCTCTGCCAACAAAAGGAAGACCTTGTTCATCCTCATCCGAACCTGGTGCTTCACCAATAATCATAATATCTGCATTAGGATTACCATCACCGAACACTAAATTAGTTCGTGTAGCACCAAGAATACAATTTTGGCAATTAGCAATTTGCTTACTCAAATCATCTAAATTAACAATGCTATCAAATTGATACAATTTTGTATTTATATTTAGAGTTTGCGTATTAGTTTCGTGAAATTCTTTGATTTTAATTTCTGCTTGATTTTTCGTTATTTTTTCGTTATTTACATTATGATTAACTAAATTATTAGTTGTTTGAGTTGGTATTTCTTCTTTTTCAACAGCAATTATTTGTGGTTGTGGTCTCTTTTTTTTTACATTATCTTTAATTTTTTCATCTAAAAAAAGTAGATTCAGACCTAAATCGTTATTCAATGCAAGATAATTTATAATTTGTTTTTTTAGTGACATAATTTTTAATACTATTTAATACAATATAAAAAAAAATATTTTTTAAGTAAAAAACGATATTTATTTAAAATATTTTTGGTAACTTTTGTAAATAAAACAATACAGTTATGCCGAATATCAACGCTGTGATACTACGTCAAACACGGCATAACATTTTTTTATAGATAAAGGCAACAATTCCTTACTCTTTAAATCTATTAGCGAATTCTTCTATCGTTGAATATAAACGCTTTGCTATATCATCGTCTATTACTTTCTTTTTCCTAATATCTTCAAGAATGTCAGTCCCAAAACTATCCATATAATCGTAAAACTCTATTTCAAATTTCTTAACCGACCTTTCGCTAATTTTATCAAGAAATGCAGAAGTCGCACAATAAATAAACGCAATTTGCTTTTCCACAGGAAGCGGGCTATATTGTGGTTGCTTCATTACTTCGGTAAGACGGAAACCTCTAACAAGTTTTTGTTTTGTTGCAGGGTCTAAATCAGAACCAAATTTAGCAAATTGTTCCAATTCTCTAAACATTGCTAATTCAAGTTTCAAAGGTCCAGCGATTGATTTCATTGCTTTAATTTGTGCATTACCGCCGACACGCGATACCGAAATACCAATATTTAGTGCAGGTCTAATTCCTGCATTAAACAAATCAGGAGTTAGATAAATCTGTCCGTCAGTAATTGAAATAACATTTGTAGGAATATAAGCAGATACGTCACCTGCTTGTGTTTCTATTACAGGAAGCGCAGTAAGAGAGCCCCCTTGCAAATCGTTTGAAAGTTTTGCTGCTCTTTCTAATAGACGTGAATGTAGATAAAATACATCACCAGGATATGCTTCTCGTCCAGGGGGACGGCGCAATAGCAAAGATACTTGACGATATGCTGCTGCTTGCTTACTTAAATCATCGTAAATAATTAGAGCATGCATTCCGTTATCTCTAAAATATTCGCCCATAGAACAGCCGCAGAATGGTGCTATATATTGCAAAGGTGCGGGTGCTGAAGCATTTGCGGCAACAACAATAGTATAATCCATTGCTCCGTATTCCTCTAACGTTGCTACAACATTTGCAACAGTTGAACCTTTTTGCCCTATTGCTACATATATACAGAATACAGGTGCTATGCCGTTTTGTTTAGCATCTTCACTATGAGTATATTTTTGATTTATTATAGTATCTAATGCAATAGTTGTTTTACCTGTTTGCCTGTCGCCTATAATAAGTTCTCGTTGTCCTCTGCCTATCGGAATCAAAGAATCTATTGCTTTTATTCCAGTTTGCAGTGGTTCTTTTACGGGCTGACGTGAAATAACACCGGGTGCTTTTCTTTCTATCGGATATGTCCTTTGAGCATTTACAGGACCTTTATCATCTATAGGAATACCGAGCGGATTTACTACACGTCCAAGCAATTCTGTGCCAATAGGAACAGACGCAACGCGATTTGTTCTTTTAACTATATCACCTTCTTTCACAAGTGAATCGTCACCAAAAAGAACTACCCCAACGTTATCTTCTTCAAGGTTAAGCACCATACCGATAACATTATTTGGGAACTCAACAAGTTCAGACATCATTACTTTAGTTAAGCCGTAGACACGTGCTACGCCGTCACCGACTTGCAATACAGTTCCTACTTCATAGGTTTCGGCTTCGCCTTCGAAACCCATAAGTTGCTTTCTAAGAATAGCAGATATTTCTTCGGGTCTAATATCAATCATATAAGTATCTTTAATTTTATATATACAAAAATAATAAAATTTTTGTAAAAAACGTATTTTATGCTAAAAATAAATATTTAATTAGTAAAATTATGCCAAAAGATTATAAAAAGGACTATAAAGACCTCTATTTACCAAAAACAAAATCTACGATTATAGATGTTCCCGAAATGCAATTTGTTGCAATAGAAGGTAAAGGTAATCCAAATGATGAAAATGGCGAATATCAAAATGCAATACCTATATTATATGGAATTCAATATGCCATAAAAATGAGTAAAAATGGGAATAACATTCCTGATGGTTATTTTGATTATGTTGTGCCGCCTTTAGAAGGTTTTTGGTGGCTTGATAGCAATGAAGATTTTTCTTCAAAATCAAAATATAATTGGCTTTCCTTGATACGTTTGCCCGAGTTTGTTAATAAAAAAGTGTTTGATTGGGCTTGCGAAGAAGCATCTAAAAAGAAAAATATAGACACACAAAAAGCAAAATATATAACAATAAAAGAAGGTTTGTGTGTCCAATGTATGCATATTGGTTCCTACGATGAAGAACCTAAAACATTGAAAATAATGGATGATTTTGTTGCGGCAAACAATATGACAAACGATGTAAATAAAACAAGAAAACACCACGAAATATATTTATCCGACCCAAGAAAAACAGAAATAACAAAGTTGAAAACAATATTAAGAACACCAATAAAAAGAAAATAAAACTCTTAAGGTGACTATAAAAATAAGAGAGTGTTACCCAAAGGTTAATATTGTGTTTTTATACATTTTATAAATTCAACAAAATTGCTAATATTATTGAATTAGTATTTTTAAAATATCAAAAAAACAACCCATAAGTAACACTCTCAATAATTCTATTGTTATTTTCATAATTACAAATATACAACATTTCTCTGTAACACCTGTATATTTATAATGCTTACAGCATCATACTTTATACAGCACCAAAAAAATTTTATATAAATGTCACAAATAAAGTGAACACTACGTATATATTGTAGACGTATATATCATTTCCGTTCGGCATCGTTATATTAAGATATAATATGCCGAAAAATATCAACATAGCAGCATATTCTACAATTAAACAGTTCGCGTACTATGAATGTCACTCCGATATATTGCCTTGCAAGGACAAAGATAGAATTATGTTTCAGTGTTAGTTTGCGATTCTGCTTTTGCTTTAGCATCTTCTTCTTCTTTTTGTTTTGCTTCTTTTATTTTACGAAGAATCCTTTCTGCTCTAAGTTTTTTTCGCCTTTCATACCGATCAGCAACAACTATACGGTGTTTTTCTACTTCGCTGTTAATTTCAACAGCATCTTTGCCCTTGCCTAACAAAAAACGTCTAAGCAAAACGCCATCATAACTTAATAGATGACTTGCAGTATCTGTTGGTTTTGCACCATTATTTAACCAATAAATGGCACGATCGTGGTCAATTTTTATTGTGCTTTTTTTGGTATTAGGGTCATAATAACCTAATCTTTCTATAAATGCTCCATCTCTTCTATTGCGAGAGTTCACAGCCACGATGTCATAAACGGGATAGAATTTTTTCCCTTTGCGTCTTAATCTGATTTTTACCATTTCTATTTCTTAATGATATTTAAAAAAATTGGGCTTCTCTTTTACGAGTTAGCAATAAATACAAAAATAACTTTTTTTTCTGAATTATAATTATATAATGTTTTTACTTTTTTCTGCTTTCTTTGCTAATTCTTATAATACTTTATTTTTCTTGTATAATGTCTTTATAGTGTATGCAATCTTATTGTAAATACTTATATAATATGCTCTAATAATATATTTTTCACACTTTCTTAAGGTGGCGACAAAAAAAACAGCAGAAACTATGTTTCTGCTGTTGCGACAATCCGTTGTCGTTTTACTGCAAGTTAATCCTTTACAGATGGGCTATGCCCTTATTCTTAACTTAATACGAATTAACGTAAGAGTTGTAAGAATTCTGTAGGATTTTGGTTCGATTGAGCCAATGAAGTCAATGATGCGCTTTGTAAGAACTGGTTTATGATTAATTTCATTTGTTCTTCTGCTACATCTGCGTCTTCTATTCTGGAAATTGCTGCCTTGTAGTTAGTTATTTGGCTTGTTAGAGTGTCCTCTTGGAAGTTCAATCTTGTTTGAATTCCGCCAAGATAAGTTCCTACTTTGTTGATGTTAGTCAACGCATAGTCCAAACTCATTAGTGTAGATTGGATGTTATCGGAATCCCAAATAGATCCCGACAATGTATCAGTTGTTATCTCTCCTAATTTAGAAAGATTTAATCCCTGGATACCGGCAAAATCATCACCAGTTGCAGGGCTATCTAAAGCAGAAGACGAACCTGTTGACACACTAGTGCTACCAGGCGAGCCATTAGTTACTAATTGGTTTTTAGTTGCATTTAGATTAAATTTAGCAACATCTACAGATACTCCATCCTTAAACCCGCCAGTAAGATTATACAAACTTTGCACATCATTTTCATCTTTTGTGCCATCAATAGATTGTGTATCAAAAGCAAGGTTAATACCGATGGTCATTAACTGATTGATTGCAGAATAACCTGTAACCCAGTTACCTGAATAGCCACCTTGTAGGAGTTGTTTTCCACCAAATACTGTTGAGTCAGTAATGAATTGGATTTGTGATGCTAATCTGTAAGCAGCGTTAGCAAGTGTAACTTTTTCGTCAGTTCCCAATGCACCTGCTGATGCTTGGGCAGCCATATCTTTGATTTGCGTTACTAAATCGCCGATTTGCTCTAATGAGTCCATTGCAATACTTGTAACATTTTTTGCATCACCTGCTGCTTGATGAGCAGCTTTTAAGGAGCCGTTTCTTGCGATTAAAGCTCTTGATGTTATGAATCCTGCTACATCATCAGATGCATTGTTGATTCTTTTTCCAGTTGAAAGACGTAATTGTCCTTCAGATATTTTTTTTCCAGCAGTTGATAAAGCGTTATATGCGTTTTGTGCTGGCATGTTCGTGCGAATTCTTGGTCCGCTATAAAATGCAGTTGCCATAATAAACCTCCATGTTCATATTAATTTGGCATTAATAAAATAATTTGTTAAAAAAATTAAGTGAGCGTCCTGCTGTGAGTTGATATCCTGAGGGTTGATTAGCAAATATATCCTTGTCCGTCTGCTAACAATATTATAGAGCATTTCCCATCCTGCTCTGTGGCTGATTAAAAAGTATTAAATTAAAAATACTAATCAGTTTTGTAATCTATGTGCAAAATCCTTTTGTGAGATTACGGTTTTTATTATATCAAATTACTATTTTTTTAGAACTTTTGTGTTCTATTTTCAGTTATCGGATAAAATTTAAAGAACTTTAGTTTTCTATAATTTTGTTATAAAATTGAACTTTTTGTGTTCTATTTTCAGTTATCGGATAAAATTTAAAGAACTTTAGTTTTCTATAATTTTGTTATAAAATTGAACTTTTTGTGTTCTATTTTCAGTTATCGGATAAAATTTAAAGAACTTTAATTATAAAAAATGTTTTAATAGAACATTTACTTTATTATACGTATTTTTTTCTAAAAGGTTTCAAATTGTTTTATAAAATAAATATCATATTCTGAACTCGTTTCAGCGGACAGAATAATACATAAAATCCTTATTTTTGTAATATGATAAAAAAAATTGAAGGCAAATTCGAAGCCAATAATAATAAAATTGCAATTGTTACTGCACGATGGAACGAAATTGTTGTTTCTAAACTTATTGAAGGCAGTTTAGATGCACTTAAAAGACATAATTTTAAAGACGATAATATCACTATTATTTATTGTCCAGGTGCATTTGAAATTCCGCTAACCACCAAAAAAGTTGCTTTATCAAAAAAATATGATGCAGTAATTACGCTTGGGGCAGTTATTAGAGGCAATACGCCTCATTTTGATTATATTGCGTCTGAAGTAACAAAAGGTATTGCTTTGGCATCTTTAGAAACAGGTATCCCTTGTATTTATGGTGTTCTAACTTGCGATAGTTTAGAACAAGCAATGGATAGAGCAGGTGCTAAAAATGGCAATAAGGGTTTTGAAGCAGCAATGAATGCTTTAGAAATGATTTCATTATTTGAACAAATATAAAAAATATGTCTATAAGAACAGAAAGAGTATCAAGTGCTATAAAACGCACATTATCAACAAGTATATCTAATTTAGCAACCGAAAATAGGTTGGGAATAGCATCCGTATCTATGGTAAAACTATCAAAAGATTTGAGTGTTGCATCAATTTTCATAAACTTCTTAGCGTCAAAGCAAAATATATCAACTGACTCTTTTTTAGAATTATTACACAAAAATAAAGGTAATTTGCGGTCAAAAGTTGCTAAAGAAGTGCGATTACGTTCTACGCCTGATTTAAGATTTTTTTATGATGACACATTAGAACAAATGGAACATATAGATAATTTATTAAATGATATTAAAAAAAATTATCCCTATAAGGAAGATTATGGTGACGAAAGTGTATATAAAACTAAAAAGAATAGCGATTGAACCTATTAAAAATAAAAAAAACTAAAAATGTTTTTCAAAATAATTCATTATTTTTGTAGAAAAGTAGAATCCGATAATGGCTAAAAAGGAAGAACCTAAAAAGAAAAAAATAACATCAGCATCAGATTTAACAGGAAGACAAAAAGCTTCTGTCCTGTTAATGACAATGGATATAGATACTGCATCTAAAATATTTAAAGATTTAGATATAGAAGAAGTAGAGCAAATAGCAATGGAAATTACCAATCTTAAAGATATTGGTAATGATATAATAGAAGAAGTTATTGAAGAGTTTTATGGGTTGATAACAGCAAGTAACTATCTCGTAGAAGGAGGAATAGATTTTGCACAAGCATTATTAGAAAGAACATATGGAAGTGAAAGAGCAAGAGAAATTATAGAAAAAATTCGCGTTCTTACTACTGTTAAGGGATTCACCATTCTTAAAAAAAGCGACCCACAACAATTGGCAAACTTTCTTTCAAAAGAACATCCACAGACAATTGCTCTTATTCTTTCTCATCTTACCCCCGACCAATCTGCTGAAGTATTAAATGAATTCCCTGACGACATTCGTGGCGATGTAATTATGCGTATTGCGTCTTTGGGAAAAGTGTCGCCGCAAATTGTTTCTGAAATTGAAGATATCGTTGATAAAGTAGCCGAAGGAACTATGTCGCAAAATCTTGCTTCCGCAGGCGGCATACAACTTGTAGCAAATATTCTTAATAAAAGTAATACGCAAACCGCAAAATCAATGATTGACCTTATTGAAAGTAAAGACGAAAATATGGCTACCGATATTAAACGGAAAATGTTCCTATTCGAAGATATTGTTGGTATTGATGATAAAGGCGTGCAAAGAATATTGCGTGATGTTGATAAGCGTGACCTTGCTCTAGCATTGAAGTCAAGTGATGAAAAAGTTAGAAGTAAAATATTCAAAAATATGTCTGAACGTGCTGCTGCGGTTGTTAAAGAAGAGTTAGAATTTATGGGACCTGTAAAGTTAAAAGAAGTTGAATCTGCACAACTCCGTATTGTAGATGTCATTAAATTATTAGAAGAACAAGACGAAATCGCTATCGGCGGCAGAGGAAAAGAAGATGTTTTCGTGTAAAGATATTGAATTCCCATATAAATGCACAACAGATAAATATACTAAAATTATGCACGAAAAAATACATAATGTCACATCGTTCGAAGCAAATAATAATTTGCAATTAAAATTAAATTGTCTATTCCAATGGTTTTCAGAAATAGCCTGGGAACACGCAAAAATGCTTAATGTTGGCTTCGAAGATATGGATACAACAAATCTATTATGGATGCTTATAGGTGTTAAAGCAAAAATAAAAAAACTTCCCAAATGGCAAGAAAAAGTTATACTGCAAACAGCACCAACAGGTATTAGTGGTTTGTATTTTAGTAGAGAGTTTATTCTAAAAGACAAAAATTATAATGTATTAGTTGAGGCAGATTCTAAATGGTTGATGCTTGATAAACATACATTAAAACCTATAAAATCAGTAGAAAATGATTATAAAAATATGAAAATTAGCGAAACAAAATTAGATTTTCAATTTGTGCGTTTAAAGGAAAAAACTGAACTTACTAATACCTATAACGAAACCGCAAAATACACTGATATTGACTTACACCAACACACGAATAATGCTGTATATGTAAGATGGATAGAAAATATTTTGGAAAATGCTATATGCAATAAAATTAATACTATTAGCATTCAGTTTTTGAAGGAAGTAAAGCAAGATGATAATGTAATTATAAATTTTTCTAATGTAATCAATAACAAAGTGTTTTTTGAAGCAATTATTGAAAGCACAGGCAATCATTGTTTTAGAAGCGAAATAGAACTCACCGACTAAAAATTTGTATAAGGAGATACCGAATCAAGTTCTGGATGGCATTTATAAAAAATATTATTTGTAAAATTGTAAAAATAATAGTTTTTTCAAAAAAAAATATTATTTTTGTAATTGTTTAAAAAATATTCGCAAATATAAAATGATTTATCAAATACAAATGCCAGAAAAAGTGATTTTAGAAGAATGTAATTCTCAATATCACTGCAATTTTATAATGCAGCCGTTAGAAGTAGGTTATGCAAGCACTATAGGGAATGCCTTGCGAAGAGTTCTTTTGTCTTCTATACCGGGGGCTGCTATTGTTGGAGTAAAAATTAGCGATGTGTTGCAAGAATTCCAATCAATCCCACACGTTGTAGAAGACGTATCTGAAATAATTTTAAACTTAAAAGAAGTAAAATTAAAATTAACAGATTCTAAAGTAAATAAAGTCCAATTCCATGTAGAAGGACCGGGCACCCTAACCGCTAAAGCAATTCAAGATGCAAATTCTGCTGTAGAAGTTATGGATCCTAATTTTCATATTGCTACTATGTCAGGAAAAGCCGATTTTGATGTGGAACTTCGCATAGAAAAAGGCAAAGGGTATGTCCCTTCAGAAGAACAAGTTATAACGGAGCCGACCGTTGGAATGCTAATAATAGATGCTGTATTTACTCCCGTATTGCACGTAAACTATTCTGTTGAGCCGCAAAGAGTAGGAAATAGAACAGATTATGAAAGATTATTATTAGAAGTAAAAACAGACGGAACTATTACAGCCGAAGAAGCAGTTAATATCGCCTCAAGTATTTTGGTAGACCATATTAACTTATTCCGTAATGAGTTGTTTTTTTATGAAGATGACCAAACATCTTCTATGTTGAAATTGCATAAATATGATTTGACTAAACCTATGGACAGAGAAAGAATTAAAAAAGTGTTACTTACTCCTCTAAAACAAATTCAGTTTACTATGCGAACACGCAATTGCCTTAATGCTGGTATACACGGGAAATTCCCTGAAACTGTGGCTGACCTTGTTAGATATACTGAAAATGATTTGCTAAACGTTAAAGGATTGGGGACAACATCTCTAACGGAAATTGTAACATTTTTAAGAATGCACTCTCTAAATTTGGGTATAGATGTTGATCAGTATTTAAATGAAACTGCTGAAACAAATACTGAACAACAAAATGAAGAACTAAATACTGAACAAATAAACGTAGAAGCGAACACTGAACAAGATGCAGAACAAGACACAGATTAAAAAATATAAAATATAAAATTATTGTAGGATATTAGAATGAAAAAAAACAAAATAAACAAACTATTAATATCTATTTCATTATTAATGTTGTCGTTGTTTGTTGCTGAATCTATTAATTGCCAGCCTTGGAAGAAACCAAGGAAAAAACAATATAACAAATACGTTGATACAAATGATTTCGGAAAACGAAAATTCGTTCCGCCGCCCGATACTGTTATGAATAGGGATATAGAAATCAATATAGAACTAATAAGTCGTCTTGCTATTATGGAAGCATATGGAACAGAAAATGCAAGAATTAATGGACAAGTTGTACTTGAGTTGCAGATTGATTCTACCGCAGGTTTAATATCTATAAGTGTGTTGGAATCTACTGAAAAAATTTTAAGACGTATTGCAATTAATGCAACAGAAAAGTATTTCAAAAAATACAAGCCATTGCCTGCAAAAAAAGATGGTGTGGCAATAGGAATAAAAAGTTATATTCTTCCTGTAATCTTTGATATGTCTATTGTAGAAGATAGTAATCAAAATAGATAATGGGAACCGATAAAAATTATGACAACAATACTGATAAAAGATAATAACGTAAATGCTAAACAATTTCTGGAATTTGCACGAACACTTCCATATGTTGAAATAGTAAACGAGCATTCAATTCCAAAATATAATGCAGCTGTGACTGAAACATTAATAAAATCTGAAATAGGTGAAGACCTAATTGAATGCAAGGACGCAAACGATTTCTTTAACAAATTAGGAATATAATTATGTTGCAGCCCGTTTATACAAAAAAATTTGGTAAAAGTGTTGAACTTTGCAAAAAGCGTGGATATGATATGCAACTTTTGAAAGATGTTATACTTATTTTGTTGGCATCAACGCCTATTCCCGCTAAATATAGAACACACAAATTAAAAGGTATTTATGAAAAACATTGGGAATGTCATATAAAGCCAGATTGGTTGTTAATATATCGTTATAGCGAAGATGGAACGCAAATAATTTTTGAGGAAACAGGCACACATTCAGATTTGTTTTAATTTTCTCTAAAAACGTGACTATTTTTAGTGCTTTTATTGAAAAATAGTAGAATATAATATGGTTCTTGTAGAAATTTTTGAAGCAATTAGAATTGCATTGGAGCAGATATTTGCGAGTAAAATGCGTAGTTTTTTGTCTGCTTTGGGTGTAGTTATTGGTATATCGGTTGTTGTTATTATGGGGTGGCTTATAATGGCGTTGGACAATGTTGTTGAAAGCACTTTTAATATGATGGGAACTGATATGCTGTGGGTATCAAGATGGGATTGGTCAGGACAAGTAAAATGGGAAGATATACGTAACAGAAAACAAATATCGTTAGCACTTGCACAAGAATTCCAAGAACGAATGGCAAGTGCTGAATTTGTTACTATTCAGGGCTCAATGTGGGGAAATAATACTATAAAATATAATAACGACACTTATTCTGGTATTAACATAGAAAGTGCAGACGAATTTTTTCAATACACGCCAAGCGGCGAAGTTGTTGAAGGACGCTACTTCTCACCTTTAGAACTACAACAAGGATTGCAAGTAGTGATTCTTGGTTCTAAACCAGCAGAAACAATATTTCCTAACGGCGATGCTATCGGCAAAAGAATTACATTTATGGGAAGACATTTTACTATTATTGGCATATTTAAAAAACAAGGAACTGCAATGATGGATTTTGTTGATAATAGAATAGATATTCCTTTAAAAACATTCATAAAAATTTATGGGAAAAATAGAAATTTTGAAATAGGAATAAAGGCAGGTAGCAAAGAAAATTTAGATAAAGTTAGAGATGAAACCGAAGGAATAATGCGTTCTATCCGCAATGTTAGAGCAGGACAAAAAAATGATTTTTCTATCAATGAGTCAAAAATTTTTGAAGAGATGACGGTGGCAGTTCGTGGTGCTGTATATGGCGTAGGTATAGGAATGACAATGCTTTCTTTCATTGTTGGCATTATAGGTATTTTAAATATTATGTTTGTTTCTGTGGTTGAGCGGACAAAAGAAATTGGTATCAGAAAAGCAGTCGGTGCAAAAAGTAGGTCTATTTTGATACAATTTATTACAGAGGCGGCAGTGCTATGTTTTGCGGGTGCTATAATTTCGTTTGTTTTTTGTAGTATTTTGATATTTGTTGTTGTCAATACGATTATGCCGATGGCTGCGCCATCTATAGATTTTCTTACCCCATATTTACCTATCAATTTACTTATTATAGCAAGTTTTGTATCAATAATAATTGGTATAATAGCAGGACTTTTACCTGCCTTAAGAGCAGCAAAACTCCCTCCTATAGAAGCATTAGCATTTGAGTAGCATTTATTATTTTCGCACACTTACTTATCTGTTTTCAATAATTTGCGTTGTTTATCTGCGAATGATTTAGCGGTGCGTTGGAATTGTGCTTGCTCGGATAAAGGATAGGAACTGGAAAGTTTTGATATAACTACTAATGGTGAATCGCCTGTAAATACGCTTTTTGCTCCGTTATATATCATCGTTAGGACATCCATTTCGTCATTGTGTATAGTTTGCAACTTATCGGCTATTGGTATCCATACTACGTTTGCTAATGCTATTCCCCACAATGTTGCTAAAAATGCTACGGCGATATTTGCTATTAAAGCATCGGCATCAGCATTTTCGGCTGCGGCGCCCATTGTTGTTATTAGCCCTAATACTGTTCCTATTATGCCCATTGTTGGAGAAAGCCCGCCGAGTTTGTTAAAAAGTGATATGTTTTCGCCGTGACGCATTGTTATTCCTTCTACTTCCATTTCGTAGTTTTCTGTTAATGTTTCGCCATCTCCTCCATCTAATCCTATTTGAAAGAACTTTTTTAAGTATAAGTTCTCTGCTTTTACTAATTTATCTTCTAATGTTAGCATTCCAAACTTTCGTGTTAGCAATGAATATTCTATAATCTGCAATGCTATTTTTTGTTTATTTAATCGGGGTGGAAAGAAACACTTCCCTATCAATATTAATATCTTGCTAAATACTTTCCAACTTGAACTTGCTAATCCTGCCATCAATGTTCCACCAATTACAATCAATAAAGGAGCAGGAAGTATCAATTTAGAAAACGAACCGCCTTCCATATAAAATGCTCCAAGTATTGCTGCTAACCCGAGTAATATTCCTATTAATGTGCTAAATCTCATAAATCATTACACTAATTAAAAAAATCATATACATTTATTATAAAAATATTATGCCGAAAACTGCAAATTAACAAAAATATATCTACTAATGTGCTATAATTATAGTATTTATTAGCATTTATATTTTTGTATATTTAATTTTTGCTTTTATTAGAATGTTGCATATTGGATAGATGTGCTAATAATATGCAAAGTAAAGAATTTAAAGGTAATTAAAATAAGGAGATGCCGAACTTATTTAGGTATTATATTAGTTGTTTATTTAGTTTAATACAAAAAAACCTTATTTTTGAAAAAACAATTATAATGTATTTAGAATTATGATAAAATATATACAAGATTATAATTTTAATGGCAAAAGAACTTTATTACGGGTGGATTTTAATGTGCCGCTGTCAGAAGACAGAAAGGTCACTGATGCTACTCGTATCACAGCCACGCTCCCCACTATAAAAAAAATTATTGCCGATGGCGGAATTCCTATAATTATGTCTCATTTAGGACGACCTAAAGGAGAAATAAACATTAAGTATTCTCTAAAACCTGTTGCAGATTATCTTAATACAATCTTTCCAAATAAGGTTAAGTTTGCACCCGATTGTATTGGATATGATACTATTAACATAACTAAACACGCCGTAGCAGGTGAAATTGTGCTATTAGAAAATCTGCGTTTTCATTCGCAAGAAGAGAAAAATAATGCCGATTTTTCTATTGCATTAGCAAAAAATGGTGATGTTTATGTTAATGATGCCTTTGGTGCGGCACATAGATCCCACACCAGCGTTGATGGTCTCGCAAGATTATTTAATGATAGATTTGCAGGTTTTCTTATGCAAAAAGAAGTTGAATATCTTAGCGAATCTATAAAAAATCCTAATTTTCCTTCTCTTGCAATCATAGGTGGAGCAAAAATTTCGGGCAAAATTGATGTTATTATTAACTTGTTACATAAGTTTGATAATATTTTGATTGGTGGCGGAATGGCTTATACTTTTTACAGAGCAATGGGACTAAATATCGGTGCTTCGTTGGTAGAGGAAGATAAAATTGAACTTGCGAAAGATATTTTAGATAAAGCAAAAACTAAACACGATAATCTGCTTTTACCACTTGACCATAAAGTTGCAGATAGATTTGATAACGATGCTGAAACACAAATATTAGATTATACATCTATCCCTAATGGCTGGATGGGGTTAGATATAGGCACTAAAACAATTCTAAAATATTCTTCAATAATAGAAAATGCAAAAACTATTATTTGGAATGGACCTATGGGAGTTTGTGAATTTCCTAACTTCGAGGCAGGAACTAAAGCAATCGCTATGGCGTTAGTCCGTGCAACTGAAAAAGGAGCAACTACTATCATAGGTGGAGGTGATTCTGCGGCTGCCATAAATAAGTTCGGATTAGGAGAAAAAGTATCACATATATCAACAGGCGGTGGTGCTTCGTTAGAATTATTAGAAGGCAAAGAATTACCTGGCTTGCAAGCATTAGAAGTGTAAAACGCAGTGAGTTATAAAAAGTTACCTCTAAAAAGTCATACTGAACTTGTTTATTTTTGCCCTGCTGAATTTGTTTTGGAATCTATTTTAACACGGGGGCTTGCTCCCGTGTTATATATAATCTAAATTATTGAAAAATTACCTAACTCAAATCTACTACTCTGCAAACCGATTTAATTATATTAAAAACTGCTATAGCCATCTTATTTTCAGTATCTAATAAAGGATTAACTTCCGATATTTCTAAACATTTAACTTTATCGCAACATACTAATGTTTTTAATAATTTTTTTGCTTCGTATTCAAACAAACCATTTTCAAAAGGAGTTCCTGTTCCGCTAGATACGTTTGGGTCCATAGAATCAACATCAAAAGAAACATAAACTATATCGCAATGTTCTAAATCTTTTATAATTTTATTAGCAATTTTTTCTACTCCTTCTTGGCGAACATCATTAGTGGAATATATTTTATTATTATATTTTATTATTAAATTTTTTTCTGCATCTTCATAGTCCCTGACGGCAACATATACGACATCAGACATATTTACTTTACTTTTTGTGTTACCGAGTTCAGTTAGTTTTTCCCAAATTTCTGCTGTTTCGCTGTCTATATCGTTATATTTACATTCTAAATTATTATCATTAATTGCGGTGCCGAGTGGCATACCGTGCATATTTGATGACTCTGATGTATAAGGATTATGGACATCTGTGTGTGCATCTATCCAAACGATACCGAGACGTTTTTCGGGATATGCTTGCTTAACTCCGGCAATAGTTCCCGCAGCAGTGCTATGGTCACCCGATATAACAATAGTAAAATCATTTTGCAATATTGAATCTGATACTTCGTTGCTAGTTTGCTTGCAAACAGGATAAATATGTTCAATTCTTTTAGCAAAAGAATGCTTATAATTTAAATGAAAAGTATCATTAGGGGCATTTATTCTTGTGCGTAAGTTTTCAAAACGTGTATAAAAATCTTTTGTTTTGGCTGAACTATATGATGCTATTCTAACAGCATCCATACTTAAACTTGCACCCGGTTTTTTACCGCCGAGGTCGGAACTTACTTCTATTAGTTTAATTTTTTTCATAATATTTTTACAATTTTAATATATTATTCTACAATATACAAAAAAATAAATTAATATCATTCAAAATATAACCACTAAAAATATTATTGTAATTTATTTCGGCATCTACTAATTATTTAGTAGATGCCGAAATAAATTACAATAATATTTTTTCCTACTGGACTGTTATAGATACTCTTCTATTTTGCAATCTTCCTGCTGCGGTGTTATTAGTTGCTTTTGGGAAAAGCGAACCTCTACCCTGGTCAAGCAATCTTCCTCTTTGAACTCCTTGGCTCACTAAATAACGGACTACAGCATTTGCCCTTGCAGTTGCTCTATCCATATTTTGTTTACCTGTTCCACGGTCATCAGAATGTCCATCTATACGCAACGTAACTCTCGGATTATTTTTAAGATAAATGGCTATTTCATCTAACTTTTCTCTGAGTTCTTGGGTTAAAGATGTAGAATTTTCAGTTGCATAACCATCCAAATCATATGTAGTCCCTTGCATTAAAGCAACAATAGGCGAACCTGTTGGCACTGGTGGAGTTACCTGTGTTGGTATATTTATCATTATAGGGTCAGGTTCGGGTTCAGGAACATATGCTAAATCAAATGAAGGTGGTTCTTTTAATTCTTTAAAACCTGGAAATTCAAAACCTGTTTCATTTCTAATATCAGCCATATAATTCACAGGAATCTCGCTATTCGGGTCGTAATATAAGGTATCTATTTTTATTTTATCGGGTGCTAATTTTATTTGCAAACCGATATTCAGAACAACATCGTTCCAATTAGAACCGCGGCTTGTTATTATATGTGTGCCGCCCTTTAAATCAGCAAAAGGAGTTATTCTTACTCTATTCTTAGCAGAAAAGAAATCCGCTATAAAAAAGTCATAACCAACACCTAAATTTATTAAAAACCTTGGCTTTCCTTTAAGGTCTTCTATGTTTATTTTATGATATATATTTCCTGTATTTTCAAAATTTCTTTGCAAATAAGCGACAGAAGAATAAGCAAAAGAAACATCTGCGCCACCCGTAACAAAGAATCCATCAAATTGTGGAAAAGTATATTTTAAGTAAGGATTAAATGTAAGATAAGTTAAATTGGCGTTAAAATTATGATCGCCTTCAAGATAAATAGGAGCATTATCTGAATACGTGACATTATCTGCTCCGATGCGTGTTATTTTTCTATCAAAACCACCTAATTTTAACCCATAGGACAAATCTGATGTAGGACGTGTCCACTCCCCTACTAATCCAAAAGTATAACCCGAACCGACCTTGCTATAAAAATCTACTACAGTGTTGAAGATATTCATATCATTTTTCGGGTCAATTAAACTTTTAAAGTTTCCGAAAGATAAACCAAAATTGGCTGTCCCAAAGATACCATACCAGTAATCGTTGATTTTGCGGACATAAAGAATAGTATCTTTTGTACTCGGATTTACTTCATAACTATATATATCGGCATAGTCAATCAATCTTTCACGATAACTATTACCTTTTGGGTCGCCTGTATATTGTGGCGATTGCGTTGCTAAATCGTTAGAAAATGCTAACGAGATACAAATAAACGAAATTAAATAAATTACTATCTTTTTCATTTGATTTTTATATTAATATGCAATAATTTTTCTATTTTTAATTTTATTTTTATACAAAAATAACTATTTTCTTAATTAATTTGGGCTATATCCTCTGATAACTTGGACTTTCACTGTCGCTGTAGATATCTCTACTGATTTATCATTTACGGGATATGCTATAAAAATTACCTCATATAGTCCCTGAACCGCTAAATCAGATACCTCAAAGTCCGCATAATATACGCCCTTCGGCACATATTTCATATCTAACAAGCCATTAACGTCATCATGTAATTTTTTTACACTTCCACCATTTTGGTCAAACACTTCGCAAGTTAAGAACACGTCATCATCGACAGTATATCTTATTTTTGATTTTCCTGCACAAGGGTTAGGTTCTGCTGTTGCTTGTGTTATTACGCCATTAGGTGTAAGTAGATTTGTTGTTGCTAATGGTTTTAAGACATCTGGGTCAGCACCTACTTCTTGGTAATACAGCCGATAGACATAATTTACCATTCGGTAGTCCAATGTATCGGGTATTGGCACGTATTGTTTGCCTGTATGCGAAAACAACATACCTGTCATCCTTGATGCAAATTGCGGCAAACGATAATCACCTACTACAACATTAAATATGCTGTCGGGCAACAAATGATATTTTGCGTCTCTGGCTTCTTTTGATTCATCTTTATAAAAGTGTTCGGCAGTAGTTCTTGCTCTTTTGATGACGAAGCCCGCATTGTTTATTTCTTGCAGTGTTGAATACCTACACACAGCATTCAAGTTGCCCGTATATTCAACCTCAAAATATTCTAACATCATACGAGGAATAGTATGAGGCGGCACAACATATTCAGTTACCCAACCTATTTCAATGTGGTCTTCATTATCAGCAACTATCACATATTCAGGTGGATTAATATTAACCGAATCTATATGTGTATATGCGGTCGCTTGGAAATATATTGAGTCGTTCTTATACCACTTCCAGTCCAATGTAACAGGAATATCATTTGGACCTACCAACATACTATTTGCTTTTAAGGTGACCTCGCAAAGTTTCAGTTTTATGTTATCTTCGAACAAGCGTGAATATATTGCTTCTTCGGGTCCTAATACCATTAATTTTACTCTGTTCATATTAGGACGTTGGGCATCATATAGCACTTTTGAGTGAAAACTATATGCAGGAGAACCATCTCTAATTGTTAATACTTCACTCGAAGAAGCATCAACAAAAACATCAAAGTTAGAATAATCTATTTCAGTGGTTTTACCAGTATCTGTAAAAAATACCATCTGAAATGTTGCATTCTCCCATAAATGCCATATACCAGAACGCCGAAGCAAATAGATATCAAAAGTAAATTCTCTATCTCTTCCGTTAGTTCTTATGTTTTCTAATGAAACTGTTATTGCTGTATCTACTTTTATTAAATCCTGCGAATAGGATATATACGGTATGCTTGTGAACAGCAAAATTGATAATACAATTTTATACATTAATTTCATTTTATTTCTCATAATTTATATTATATTAAAATTTTTCTTATATTTTACATTTTTCTTTGATTTTCTTGCCC
>Ga0099364_10002757_pt1 | contig 27824 bp, 14 predicted proteins | sample TergutTh196P3_FD_73070 | JGI IMG/M metagenome (GOLD analysis project Ga0099364, IMG submission 73070) | Microcerotermes parvus P3 segment gut microbial communities from Pointe-Noire, Republic of the Congo - Th196 P3 | ecosystem: Host-associated > Arthropoda: Insects > Digestive system > Gut ... | reverse complement strand
CGGAACAGGGTACACCGTATAACCGGTAAAGGTCTGTTGTCCTGACATGCTGACAGTCAGGTTCATGTCGCTACATTCCGGTATCGCTATCATTTGGATAACTACCGGTAATTCCGGACTGCCAACCTCGCCCATCACTTGACACTGAGGCATAGATAGGCGTTTGTAACTGCCCGATGCCTCATTCCTTGTTTCTACAGACATTCCAGACAACGAAATGCCAAATGACACTTCTTGATTATCGGAACGACTGATTGTTACTTCGGGGGGAGCGCCTTCTGCCCTGCTCCCAAATCCGATCCATTCTGTTTGGGCAGAGACCATTGTACTCAACAATCCTGCCATGATTACAAATAAAAGTTTCTTCATAAATTAACTATTTTTTAAAAATTAAACTTAATGCCTTTCGGCTATTTCTTGATTCATTTCTTTACTACTTTTTTCGTTACCACGCCCTTGTCCGTTTGTATCCGCACAAAATACACTCCTGTTGGCAAGTGCGAAATGTCAATTTCTTTCTGCTTTCTGCTTTCTGCTTTCTGCTCAAACACTTTTCTCCCCAAAACATCAAATATTTCAATCCCCGTAATTCGTAATTCGTGATGTGTAATTGTAAATTTCCCCTCCGTCGGATTCGGATATACCATAATATTACTATACGCATCTATTTCCTCAACCGCCGTAGCCACCCCCTCCCGCGTCAAATCATGGCAATAGATATCTACCAATGTCTCGCCATAGTCAGTATAGTATTCAAAACAAAGACGCGCATACCAACCCCATGGTTGTTGTGTTTCTATTGCTTTTCCTGTTACGATGTAAAAATCTCCGGCTTTTCGGTCTGTCATAAATGTCTTTGCTCCATCCCGCTGGTGCACCACCCGAAAATGATCACCCGTATCAGCGCTGAAAGAAACCTTATAGGATAAATCCGGAAACATTGAAGTAACATAAATCTCGCCTGCTTTTCCACCTCGGAATATACCAGGGAAAAAACCACTAACATTGCCAAAAACATACTCTTCACCTATAGGAATTACTATATAAGAATCAAACCAGTTGTCCGTATAATATATGGACCAGGGGTCGGTGGGATAACTTCCCCCTATCCCAAAGAACTCACAAGCATCAAATCCGTATTCACCATCAAATATATAACCTCTATCGCTTATTTTTTGCCATGTACTCCCATAATCCGTACTTCTGAAATCTCCTTTCTCTGGTCCCATATTTTGTGCCCTATAAATTAATCCTTCAAAATTAGATACATAATAACGATGTTGGTACTCCGGCTTATCCCTCAATTCCCAAGATTTCCCATAGTCATCACTAAACCATAGTCGGTTATTTTCTAAAGCCTGATATGTCATATACCAGTCGGCGATGTACACTACTCCGGGGGTGGCATCAGCCATGACGTAGTGTAATTGCATGGGCAGGTCATCTGCTGTGCCTGCATCGGGGGACTGATACTCCACGCTGTGGTTGATTTTGACCTTTTTGCCATTCTCGGTGATGTGGAGGAGGGCGTTATACAGGGTATCGCCCCAAACGCCGTAATTGCAGTACCAACTGGCTGACATGTACAATTCACCCTCTTCTGCGCCACGTGTGATAAAACGGCTTTGGGCGCTGATAGAGCCGCTGATGGCGACTAATGCTAATAATAAAAATACTCGTTTCATAATGATAAAGTTTTTAATGTTACATGGCGCAAAGGTACGAATTAATTGAAAGTTGAGAATTGAAAATTGAAAGTTTTTTTATCATATTCATCATTTAAATCATGTTAAAATCATAGTTCAGACAACGATTGATTACTTTTTCAGGAGGTGAGCCTTCAGCCCGACTTCCGAAACTTACCCACTCTTGAGCAGAGACCATCGTACTCAACAGTCCCGCTACGATTACAAAACATAAAAGTTTCTTCATAATTTAAATATTTTTACATTAAACTTATTGCCTTTCGGCTATTCTTTATTTCTTTACCACTTTTTTTGTTACTACTCCTTTGTCCGTCATTATACGAACAAAATACATTCCCGCCGGAAAATGGGAAATATCCAATTCTTTCTGCTTTCTGCTTTCTGCTTTCTGCGATAACACCTTTCTTCCCATCAAATCAAAGACCTCAACCTCCGTAATTCGCAATTCGTAATTTGTAATTGTTAGCCCCCCACTTGTCGGATTCGGGTATATTATAATATGGTCATTTGCCGCACCCATTTCTCCTACCGCCGTAACCACTCCTTCCCGTGTCAAATCATGGCAATAAATATCCACCAAAGTTTCGCCATAGTCGGTGTAGTGTTCAAAACAAAGGCGAGCATACCAACCCCAAGGCTTTTGTGTTTCTATTGCTTTTCCGGTTACAATGTAAAAATCTCCGGCTTTTCGGTCTGTCATAAAGGTTTTCGCTCCATCTCGCTGATGCACTATCCGAAAATTATGACCTGTATCGGAACTGAAAGAAACCTTATAGGATAAATCCGGAAACATAGAAGTAACATACACTTCACCGGGCAATCCGCCCCGAAATATCTCAGGAAAAAATCCGCTAACATTACCAAAAATAAAATCTTCTCCAATAGGAGTTACAGAATAAGTATTAAAACAATCATTAGTATAATATAAAGCCCATGGATCTGTAGGGTAACTTCCCGTTATTCCGAATAATTCCCGTTTTTCAAAATATGGTTCACTACGAGAGATATAGCCTTTTTCGTGTAACAGATCCCACGTATTAGCATAATCGTTACTTTCAAAAATTCCTTCCCATGCTCCTCCTCTATATATCAATCCCTCAAAATTAGACGCATAATAACGTCCTCTCCCTACCTGATTGTCTCTCAGCTCCCAAGATTTCCCATAGTCATCACTAAACCATAGACGGACGTTTTCTAATGATTGATATGTCATATACCAGTCGGCGATGTACACTACTCCGGGAGTGGCGTCAGCCATGACATAGTGTAATTGCATGGGCAGATCATCTGCTGTTCCGGCGTCGGGGGACTGGTACTCCATGCTGTGGTTGATTTCGACCTTTTTGCCATTCTCGGTGATGTGGAGGAGGGCGTTATACAGGGTATCGCCCCAAACACCATAATTGCAGTACCAATTGGCTGACATGTACAATTCACCCTCTTCTGCGCCACGGGTGATAAAACGGCTTTGGGCGCTCGCTGCAAAACCAAGCAGCAACGCTACAATTACTAAAAGTACTTTTTTTAACATAGCTTTTAAAATTTAATTAATAATTACATATATCTGCCTTTTGGCTATTTCTTTACTACTTTTCTCGTTACTACACCGTTTTCCGTTTGTATCCACACAAAATACATTCCTGTCGGCAAAAGGGAAATATCAATGGTTGTCGTTGGTTGTTGTTGTAGAGACGCACGGCCGTGCGTCTCTACGGGCACGGTCAATACATTCCTGCCCATCAAATCAAAAACATCAATATTTCGTACAGACGCATAATTATGCGTCTCTACATAGAATATCCCATCCGTCGGATTCGGATATATTATAATATGGCCATTTGCCACATCCATTTCTCCTACCGCCGTAACCACCCCTTCCCGCGTCAAATCATGGCAATAAATATCTACCAGCGTTTCGCCGTAGTCAGTATAGTATTCAAAACAAAGGCGAGCATACCATCCCCAAGGCTCTTGCGTTTCTATTGCTTTTCCGGTTACGATGTAAAAATCTCCGGCTTTTCGATCTGTCATAAATGTCTTTGCTCCATCCCGTTGATGCACTACCCGAAAATTATAGCCCGTATCGGCACTAAAAGATACTTTGAAAGTATTATCCGGAAATCCGGATGTAATATAAACTTCGCCAAGCAATCCACCGCGGAATACATCAGGAAAAAGACCAGAAACTTGTCCAAACATGTATTGACTGTCTATAGACATTTGCGTGTATGTTTTAAAATCATTATATGTATGCGTAAGCTTTCCTTGATATGGATTCATTGCTCCCGCGCTAAAGACTTCTCCCAATAACAAGCCTGGGTCACATGGTACCCAATAGCTTATTCCTTCTTCTTTAAAAAAATCCAACGCAAAATTTACACTTTTATACACTCCTCCTCCTCCTCTATATATAACACCCTCATTATTAGTTGAATAATAATAGCTTCGCCCAATTTGATTATCCCTCAGTTCCCAATTTTTCCCATAGTCATCGCTAAACCAAAGTCGAGTATTTTCCATGGCTTGATAAGTCATATACCAGTCGGCGATGTATAATACTCCGGGAGTAGCGTCAGCCATGACGTAGTGTAGTTGCATGGGCAGGTCATCTGCTGTGCCTGCATCGGGGGACTGATACTCCACGCTGTGGTTGATTTCGACCTTTTTGCCATTTTCAGTGATGTGGAGGAGGGCGTTATACAGGGTATCGCCCCAAATGCCATAATTGCAATACCAAGTGGCTGACATGTATAATTCACCCTCTTCGGCGCCACGGGTGATAAAACGGCTTTGGGCGCTCGCTGCAAAACCAAGCAGCAACGCGACAATTACTAAAAGTACTTTTTTTAACATAGCTTTTAAAATTTAATTAATAATTACATATATCTGCCTTTTGGCTATTTCTTCACTACTTTTCTCGTTATCACACCCCTATCTGTTATTAACTGCACAAAATACATCCCCACCGGTAAATGCGAAATATCCAATTCATTCTGCTTTCTGTTTTCTGCTTTCTGCAATAACACCTTTCTTCCCATAATATCCCATATTGCGATTTCATCCATTTGTAACTCGTAACTCGCAACTCGTAACTCCCTCTCTATCGGGTTCGGATATATTATAATATGGCCATTTGCCTCCTCCATCTCCTCAACCGCCGTAACCACTCCATCCCGTGTCAAATCATGGCAATCGGTGCCTGCTAATGTTTCCCCATAGTCGGTATAATGTTCAATACAAACGCGAGTGTACCAACCCCAAGGTTGCTCTGTTGCTATTGTTCGTTGGGATACAATATAAAAATCCCCTGCTTTCCTGTCGCTCATAAAATCTCTATAGCCATCCCGCTGATATACGATTCGAAAATTATAGCCCGTATCAGCGCTAAAAGATACTTTGAAAACATTATTAGGGAATCCAGATGTTACATACATCTCTCCGGGCAACCCGCCTCGAAATACATTAGGTGCCCAACCACCTATTTTACCATAAACATACTCTTCTCCTATAGGGATTACCGTATAGGTATCAAAACAATCATTGGTATAATATAAAGACCATGGATCGGTAGGGTAACTTCCCGATATTCCAAATAATTCACACTCTTTAAAGTACGGTTCACTACGAGAGATATAGCCTTTTTCATGTAATAGAGTCCACGTATTAGCATAATCACTACTTTTAGAAATTCCATTCCATTCCCCTCCTCTATACATCAATCCTTCAAAATTAGACACATAATAACGATTTTGACCAATATTTTTATCCCTCATCTCCCAAGATTTCCCATAGTCATCGCTAAACCAAAGTCGGGTGTATGGATACACTTCCGTGTCATAACACCAGTCGACATTGTATAATACACCGGGTGTAGCGTCGGCGATGACATGGTATATCTGCATGGGCAGAGAATCTGCTATACCGGAATCGGGGGGACGAGACTCTACGCTGTGGTTTATTGCTACCTTTTTGCCGTTTTCGGTGATGTGGAGGATAGCGTCGTACACGGTATCACCCCAAAAACCGTAATCGCAATACCAGTGTACCGACATGTACAATTCACCTTCCTCTGCACCACGGGTGATATAACGCTCTTGGGCGGTGATGGAGCCGCTGATGGCGGCTAATACTGTTAAAAAAAATACAACTCGTTTCATAATGATAAATTTTTAATGTTACATGGCGCAAAGGTACGAATTAATTGAAAGTTGAAAATTGAAAATTGAAAGTTTTTTTATCATATTCATCATTTAAATCATGTTAAAATCATAGTTCAGACAACTTGACACTGAGGCATGGATAAGCGTTTATAACTGCCTGATGCCTCACTTCTTGATTCTACGTACATTCCGGACAGTGAGACGGTGAACGACACCTCTTGATTGTCGGACTGACCGATTATTACCTCGGGAGGCGAGCCAATGCTTTTGCTCCCAAAAGAGATCCACTCTTGAGCGTTTGCTGCAAAACTAAGCAGCCCCGCTACAACTGAAAAAAATACAAATTTCTTCATAATTAATAAAAATTTAATGATACTTTATTATATTGCTTTATAGTTTTTTATTTACTGTTTGATGACTTTTTTTGTAACATTTCCCGTTTCGGCTATTATCCGTACAAAGTATATTCCCGACGGTAGATATGAAATATCCAATGCTTGCTGCTTTTGGGCATTGAGCAAAGTCGAAATGCTGCCTTCTGCCTTCTGCGATAACACTTTCCTCCCCATCAAATCAAATATTTCAACCCTCTCCACTCTCAACTCTCCACTCTCCACTCTCACCTCTCCCCCTGTCGGATTCGGATATACCATAATATGGTCATTTCCTGCTGTCATTTCATCCACCGCCGTTACCACCCCATCCCGTGTCAAATCATGGCAATAAGTGCCAGCTAATATTTCCCCGTAGTCGGTATAGTGGTCGACACATATCCTTAAATACCATCCCCAAGGTTGTTCTGTTGCTATTGCCTGTTGGGTTACGATATAAAAATCTCCGGCTTTTCGGTCACTCATGAAATCTCTATAACTTTCTCGCAGGTGCACTACCCGAAAATTATAGCCCGTATCAGCACTAAAGGATACCTTATAAATATTATTCGGAAATCTGGATGTAACATAAACCTCTCCGGGCAGTCCGCCTCGAAATACATCTGGACCAGCATAAACATATTGGCTGTCTATAGATACTTGCGTATATGTTTTATAAAAATCATAGGTATGTAATAATCTTCCTTTATATGGTTCGTAAGAACCACAACTAAAAGCTTCTTCATCTTGCAAACCCGGTTCACTTCCTGCAGAACCAATCTCTGTTTTAAGAAAACTTGTCCCATAATCATCACTTTTACATACCCCTTCCCATCCTCCTCGGTAAATTAATCCTTCAACATTGGCAACAAAATAAGCATTGTTCCCAATCTGCTTATCTCTCAATTCCCAAGATGTTCCATAATCATCGCTAAACCAAAGTCGGGTATATGGATACACTTCCGTGTCATAACACCAGTCAACATTGTATAATACGCCGGGGGTGGCATCGGCGATGACATGGTATATCTGCATGGGCAGAGAATCTGCTATACCGGAATCAGGGGGACGAGACTCTACGCTGTGGTTTATTGCTACCTTTTTGCCATTTTCGGTGATGTGGAGGATGGCGTCGTACACGGTATCACCCCAAAAACCATAATCGCAATACCAGTGTACCGACATGAACAATTCACCTTCTTCTGCACCACGGGTGATATAACGCTCTTGGGCGGTGATGGAGCCGCTGATGGCGGCTAATACTAATAATAAAAATACTCGTTTCATAATGATAAACTTTTTAATGTTACATGGCGCAAAGGTACGAATTAATTGAAAGTTGAAAATTGAAAATTGGGGGATTTTTTTATGTTTTTTCAATCATGTTCATCATTTCAATCACGTTAAAATCATAGTTCAGACAGCAATTAGTGCAAATTCGTGTCATTAGTGGCAATATTTTCAAAAAAGTTTGCAAACATAAATAAAAAAGTTATATCTTTGCAAAAAAAATTATAAACTTAAAAATTGAATGACATGAAAAAAGTAGCCTTTTTATTAGTATGTGTGCTATGTGGTTTGAAATGCTTAGTAGCCAATCCTGTACCGGTTCCATCCGTGTATATCAATGAAATCATGTTTGATTCCGAAAAAGGGTGGATGTTGGAATTATTGTGTTATGGAGAAGAACCATCTCCTATTGTAAAAATGACTGTTTTCTCGTCTTCCGGAAGCGCCGAATCAAAATATTTGCCTGTTGGGAATGGCGAAAAGGATGAGTGGTCTCAACTTTTTGTTTTGACTCGCGATAGCATGGAATCAAACTTGGATATCAATCCTTTGGGGGACGAAATAACCGTAGTTATTGAATTTTTGCGTACATATAAGGAGGAACCGGAATATTTTGATGATGTTTTAATATTCGGGGATTTTTCAAGTTCTCGGATTGCAGCACCTTTAGATGGTCAATCAATTGGATATAACGGACTTAGATACTGTGAATGTGACGTTCATTATTATGCGAAGACAAACGAACCAACCCTCGGAGAATATAACAGTATATCGAAAATGTACGGAACATTGACGGGAAAAATTTATGATAAAGACAACCAATTGGTGCACTCAAATGATCTTATGACATTCGCCCGTTTTTATAGTATTTATTCGCCTGTTCCTATTGAAGATGGGTCATATTCAATTCAAGTCCTTGCCAACCGTCTTAATAGAGACTATGTATATATTTCGGATAAAAAAATAAAAATCAAACCTTTCACCATTGACATAGAACCCGACTCCATCATGGAACAGGATATTTACCTCTTGGAAGATTACACCGGCATTGCCGAAGCGCCCGCCGTGCCCGATTTCCCTATTCGCATATACCCCAACCCATTGTCCGGCGGACAGGCGTTGCGATACGAAGTCGGAACGCCGGTGAAATCCTTAGAGTGCCGGATGGAACTCGTCTCAATGGACGGACGGACGATGTTCGAGAGCAAAATCACCGACCATACCGGCACCATCAACCTGCCTCAATCCCTGCCGAACGGGATGTACATCGTGAACTTTAAACTCAACAACAAAATACACTACTCCACCCGCTTAATCATCGGACAGTGATGCGACGGTTTTTTGTTATTTGCGTTTTATCCACACTTCCTTTCTCTCTTTTCGGTCAGCGGGAGGTGTCGTTTATTGAGGAATATAACATCGCCTATACGCAAACTTTGCTGAAAAACAATGTGTACATCCTCCGCTCCACCCAGGCATGGGGAAAACCGTTGCAAAAAGCGCAATACTCTCTCACTGTTCACGATTCCTTATCCATCGAAAACTTCTCCTACCCGCCTGATTCGCAAGAAGATAATGTTTATCACTGGGAGAAATACGACTTTCTACCGACGGAGGATTTTGAGGTAAAGATTGGTAATTGAACTGTTTTTTCATGTTTTCGGGTTCATTGTCTGAACAGTGATTTTAGTATGGGATTGGTTTCTTGTAGCATCGTTTCCGTTTATGCTGCACGTGATCCCATGATTTCCAGCCTTGTATGGCGACGTGGTTGCTTTCTTGCATGCCGGTGGTCTCTATCCATTTCACGCCGTTGTCGATGTAACTTTGGTAGAGTTCGGATATCAACAGGGCGAGGAGTCCCTGATTGAGATATTCGGGGAGTATGCCGGTGAGCAGCAGGTCGGCTTCGACGGGGTTGTTGATGGCTTTTTGGAGGTGGATGAATCCGAATGGGAAGAGTTTGCCGTTGGCTTTTTGCAGTGCTTTGGAGAGCGATGGGGCGCTGATGACAAATCCGCCGACGTCGCCCTCGCGGGTTAAAACGAGTTTCACGTATTTCGGATTCAAGATGGGCATGAACTTGTCTAAGATGAACTTCGACATTTTGTCGTTAAAGTGAAACGTGCTGAACAGTTTGTCGAATGCCTGGTTGAAGATGGCAAAGACTTTGTCGGAATATGCCATGATTTCCTGCTTTGTCTTAAAGTTAATAACTTGAAAACCATTGCGTTGCTTTACGATTTCGGAGACGCGCTTCACCTTGTCGGGAATGACTTCGGGAAGCGTGATACGAAATTCCAACCAGTCTTCCTCTTTTTGGTATCCTAACCGTTCCAAATGACGATGATAATATTCGTGATGGTATTCCGACGCCATAGAGGGAATTTCGTCGAAGCCTTCTACCAGAACACCTTGATGATCCAAGTTGGAAAATCCCAAAGGACCGTGAACGCCCGCCATCTTTTTTGCCCGTATCCACGTTTCCGCCGTTTCCATCAGCGCGTCCACAACTTCTTCATCGTCAACAGATTCAAAGCGGGTAAACCGTCCCATCCGTTCATCCATCTTTTGATTGGACAGATGGTTGATGATGGCGCCGATGCGACCGACGACCTTTCCGTTTTTCTCCGCCAGCCAAAAGGCGGCGTCGCAAAACTCAAACGCCGGATTGTGTTCCGGCATCAACATTTTCAACTCGCCGGACTTCAAAGGCGGCACCCAATACGGATTTCCCTTATACAACCGGAACGGCAACGCCACAAAGGCTTTTCTATCAGCATTATTTCTGACTTCTCGAATATGAATAGACATAAAATCAATATTAATCTGCAAAAGTACACGAAATTTCCGAATTACATTCTTAACTTTGTTTTTCGGGTGCATTTCAAAGACTATGTTTCACATCTCGCCGTCTCACGTTTCACAATCTTATACCCTATTGCCGCCACAATGATGCTCATAAACGGACTGATAATGTTAAAGATACAATACGGCAGATAGACTAACGTGGGAACGCCCAGCACCGTCGCCTGCGTCATGCCGCAACTCGACCACGGAATCAGTACCGACGTAACGGTAACGGAATCTTCCGTAGAACGGCTCAGCAACCGGCTTTCAAAGCCTCGTTGCTTGTAAACATCTTTAAACATCTCACCGTTAAGGAGAATGGCGACATATTGGTCTGCCAGGCACACATTCAACGTAAACCCCGACGCCACCGCCGCCGTTACTACGCTGACTCGTCCTTTCATAAAACGTAGAAACAGCGCCGTGATTCTGCCGATCATGCCGCCTGCCGTCATCACACCACCGAAACACATAGCGCAGATAATCAGCCATACCGTGTTCAACATTCCTGCCATGCCACGGGTAGAGACCAACTCGTTGAGTGCGGCGTGTCCTGTCTTTATATGTGTGCTTCCGAAGAAAGAGAGCAACACGCCTTTGATCTTGGCAACGTTCCCTCCGTGCGTTAGACCCGATATTTCTTGTAAGAGATGCGGTTGAAAAATAAGCGCACAACATCCTGCCAGCAGCGACGAGATAAACAAAACCGCTACGGGCGGCATTTTTTTAGCAATCATAATCCCCGTTGCAACGGGGACAAGCAAAAGCCAGGGCGTTATCGTGAAGTTGCTTTGCAGGGCGTTGGAAAAGTCGGCTATCTGCGACACGTCGGGGACGGTGCGGGTATATCCTGCGATGGTGAAGACAATCAAGGCAATCGTAACGGAGGGAACGGTAGTAAACAGCATATACTTGACATGGGTCATCAAAGGCGTTTCGGTAACGGAAGCCGCCAGGACGGTGGTGTCGGAGAGCGGCGAGATTTTATCTCCGAAGTAAGCGCCTGAGATAATGGCGCCGGCGATCCATCCCGTCTTAAATCCCTGTATCTCGCCAATTCCTATCAAGGCGACGCCTACTGTGGCTATCGTTGTCCATGAACTGCCCGTTATCAACGAAACGCCGCAACATAACACACAACACGCCACCAGAAAAAATCCGGACGACATCATCTTCAATCCATAATAGATCAGGGACGGGACGATGCCGCTCACCATCCAACTGCCTGCTAATGAGCCTATCAACAGCAAAATCAAAATCGAAGGGGCAATGCCGGAGAAATTCTGTTTGATACGGTTTTCGATGGCTCCCCATCCCACCCGACAGTACAAAATCGCAATCAGAGCAGCGATAGCCGTAGCCGTCAGCAAGACGACCTGTATGGCGCCGTTCAGAGCATCATCCCGAAATATCAGAATGACAGCCAGCAACATAGCCATCAAAATCGCCACCGTGAGCAGCGACAGAAAAAGAGATGGAGGACGGAGTTGTTTATTTTTCATTACGTTCTAAATCGCTTTTTTACACAAGTGCAAAGTTACACAATATTTTGTTTTGGAAAAGTTCATGCTTTTACAAAACGGATTCAGGAAGTCTATCCCCAAAATAGCGTCAATGGGCGGTATGTTCACTGATTGGTAAGAACGGTTTATTTTGTTCATTTTCATAGCGTTAAACGTGATTTCCCAATGTGGGACGTCGTTGGCGCCGGCGTTGCCAAAGACTATCGTCATCGGTCGGGTGGCGTTGACGATGTCGTCGGGGGAGATGCCGATGGAGGGTCCGTTGTTGATTTCCCAGTCGGTGGAGATGTCGGGAAACAACGTATTTGCAACGGGCATGTCCAACAGCGTTTGGGATGCTCCCGTGTCTAAGAGCAGTCGCAACGGTTTGTCGTTCAGAATGAGTGAGATGGTGAAAAAACTGTCGCCCTCGAGACGGAGCGGATGCGTTTGCTGTGCGTTGTGCAGGGTGAGTTGTCGTTTTTCAAAGTCAATCTTTGCCTTCAGCCGTTGCAACAAATCGCAGCCGAAGATGCCGTCAACAGGGGAAAATCCCAGCGACGATAGCGATTGGTTGATGTTCGACAAGTCGGTTTTGAGCAACATGACGTCGGCAAGGTTTATGCCGGAGAGTTCCACCCTGTTCAACGTCGCCGCCCACACCGCAAAGCCGCTTTCCATGCCGATTGTCGAAATCGGGACGGGTTTTTTCGGGGCTTCTTCGAAAAAATCCGCACTCAGGAAACTCTGCGACGCTCCGCAGTCTATCAAGGCGTTATAGGCGCTGTCGCCATGGAAAAAGGTGATGAAGGAATGATAGCCGTAACCATCAATTCTCGTCAATCGGAATGGGTAGGTAATAGACATTGAATAGGGTTTAAATTAAAATGCAAAGGTACGGTTTTTTTGAAATGTAATATTTCGTAAACAAAAAAAAATTACCTTTGCAAAAAGTTATTCTTTAAAGATACGAAATAATAAATAATTAAAAAATAGGAAGTTATGAAAGTAATTTTTACAAAAATTTGGAAGCGATCTTTAGTCGTATTGAGTTTAGTAAGTTGGAGCATTTTGTTGTATGCTGTTCCGGCGGTTCCTTATCCTGTTACTTTTACCCAGCCTGACGGCGAGGAAGTAACGGTTAGAATTAAAGGCGATGAGCGTATTCACTGGCACGAATCCATGGATGAATACACGCTGTTGTTCAACAAGAGTGGTTATTTGACGTATGCGGTATTGGATGAGGATGGCAATTTGCAGCCGTCCGATTACATTGTTACGGATGTTGAAAAACGGGGGAAATCTGTCGGTTCGTTTTTAAGCACCCTTGACAAGAAATTGTTTTACAGCGATGAGCAAAAGCAGTTGATGTTGAAAGTGTGGGAGATAGAGGATGAATATGCGACAAGAGGCGATAGAGCCGTCGCAGGCACCTATAAGACGCTGTGCGCCTTTGTGCAGTTTCCGGATAAATCTTTTACACTACAGATGAGCGCGTTTGAAAACTTGATGAATCAGGTGGGATATACGGGAAACGGCACCGGCAGTGTTCGTGATTTTTTTAGAGAATCGTCCTACGGTCAGTTTGATTTAGTCATAACGTTGTGTGGTGTTTATACGGCGCCGCAGAATGAATCATATTATTCGGCTAATAATGATGATAAGTGTCGTGAACTCGCACAATGGTTAGCAAATCAGGTTGCGGAAGAGCCGGACATTAATTTTATTGATTATGACAGCAATGGCGATAACGCTGTTGACGGTTTCCATTTTATTTTTGCAGGGCGAGGTCGGGAAGCCGGCGGGGGCTCCAGCGCGATATGGTCGCATAAGTGGGGATTTTCTCCGCCTGTTTATCAAAACGGGAAATACATCAATGTTTACTCCTGTTCTCCGGAACTGTATTACAGTAATATTACTACCATTGGTGTTATTTGTCATGAGATGACACATGCTTTCGGCGCTCCCGACTTTTACGATACTGATTATGAAGACGACGGTGAATATATTGGTACCGGTCAATGGGACATCATGGCGAACGGCAGTTGGAATGAGAGCGGAAATCGTCCTCCGCATCACAATACGTACACGAAGGTACAATTTGGTTGGGTTACGCCCATCATATTAAATTCACCGGTAACCATCACCGCTATGCCCAACTCGGCGGAGAATGCCGTTGCATACCAAATCAACACGGGCAACGGTACTGAGCACTATTTATTATCGAATCGCCAACAGGTCAAATTCGACGCCGCTATACCGGGGAACGGACTGCTCATTTATCATGTCCATAACAATGTCGGGACGTCGTGTATTAACTGCACGCACCCACAGAGGATGTATCCGGTATGCGCCAGTTCGACAACGGCAATTCCGGGATCCGGAAATCCTACAACCAATTACGGAAGCATCAACACATCCGGATGCACTTTCGGAAACAGCAGCCGAACTACTTTCGACGGCACTTCGACGCCGAGGATGTTTCACTGGACTAATACCGTGATATCGGACAAGCCTCTCACCGAAATAACCAACAATACCGGCAACAAGACGGTTTCGTTCAAGTTTATGGGCGGCGGCGCCAATTTTGTCATCAGCGCTTCTGCGACTTCGGGCGGGACGCTCACCCCCTCAGGAGATGTTTGGGTTAACACCGGAAGCAATCCGGCGTTTACCTTTACGCCCGATGCAGGAAAAGTCATTGAGAATGTTTTGGTTGACGGTGTGAATGATCCGACCGCCGTTAGTTCGGGAAGTTATACCTTTAACAACGTTCAGACTAACCATACGCTACACGTCGTTTTTGGCTGTTCGGCGCAAAGTTTGCCCATAGAAGAGAGTTTTGACGCTACCACTTTTCCGCCCGACTGCTGGGTCAGCGAATCGGCAGACGCTGCACCGTGGAAAAGGGTTACCGCCTCTGCTACGGGGAACCCAACAGGGATTAATCCTCATTCAGGCGTTGGTACCGGCATGCTTCACTACGATTGCTGGAACTACACCGCGGGAAAAACAGGTTTGTTGATTACTCCTAAAATAGCCACAAACGACCATAACAGTAAACTTACATTTTGGATGTACAGAGACGAGCAAGGGCAGTATGCAGGGAATGCGGACAAAGTTAACATATACTTGAGTTCCACGCCAAATAAATCAGGCACTGCTATTTTTACCGTTAACAGATACAGGCTGGCGGATCCTTTGGAGAGCGCTAGCGGATGGCATCAATACACCGTTGACCTGCCCACCGCCTCCATGAGCGCCGCTTATGTGGTTTTTGAAGGAGTCAGCGCCTATGGCAATAATATCTACCTCGACGACGTAAAAGTTGAAATAATAACACCCGAATTAACCGTTAGTCCCACTTCCCTGACTTTCACCGATATACTCGCCGGAACGACCTCCTCGTCGCAGTCCATTACCGTTTCAGGAGCGAATTTAACCGGAAATATTACATGGAGCAAAGGCGGGGCAGACCAGACAGTGTTTGACATTACGCCGACGTCGTTGGGTACTTCCGGCGGCACGTTTGATGTAACGTTCACACCTCCGACAGCAGGGAGTTTCAGCGCCACGCTTACCATCATCAGCGCGGGGGCGGCGGATAAAACGGTAACACTGAGTGGTACGGGAGTGCCAGAATTTATCTGGAAAGACTATTTTGAATATACGCCGGGGACGTTGCTCACCAACAACGGCTGGACTGCTCACAGCGGCGGCGGAACTAATGCGATAACCGTTTCTACCGGTGCGCTTTCCTATTTGGATTATGAGCCGTCCGGCGTTGGAAATAAAGTAACGCTGACCACTTCCGGCGAAGACGTAAATTATTCATTTCCAAGTAATGTAACATCAGGAACTTTGTATGCGGCGTTTATGGTCAATCTGACCTCCGCACAATCCGGCGATTATTTTGCCCATTTTTCAACTTCATCGGACAGTTTTTTTGGAAGGGTCTTTGCAAAATCTAATGGCGGCGGATACCAATTAGGAATTGCAAAATCGGCTTCAAACGGAGAATATGCTGCTCCAATATTAACTTACGGAACGACTTATTTGGTGGTGATGAAATATGAAATTGTTTCGGGAGCCACTAATGACGTTGTTTCATTATTTATAAACCCTGTGGTTGGGAATCCCGAACCCGTTACGCCGGCGGTAACCGTTACGGAAGCCACCGCAGATCCGGCAATGATTGCCAAATTTGCACTCCGGCAAGGGACAAATACAAACACTCCCGCATTAGCCTTAGACGGCATTCGCGTAGCAAGAACATGGGACGAGGCTGTGAAATATCAGGAAACGCCCACGTTCACCGTATTCTTTGACGCCGGCACAGGCACCAGCGATCCCTCTCTTACCGAATCGGGACCGGGCGCAGGTATCGTCCTGCCCGTCGCTGCGCCGGATGCGCTGTGTCAATCAGCGGGTTATATCTTTGCCGGCTGGACTACCGAGCAGATAACAATAGAAACGAATACACCGCCCAACCCACTATATCAACCAAATACGACTTACCATCCGCAAGCAGCAGATGAGACGTTGTATGCGGTGTATGAGATAACGGAAGGCGCCGGTAGCGAAACGATAACTATTGATATTACCAGTGCAGGTGGCACTGCTAATCTTGGCACTAATGGTTATAATGGCGGGATTGAAAAAATTTGGGATCAAAGCGGTGTTGACTTTGGCGGCAAGGCAATCACAGGAAACCCAAATAATTTTCCATCCGGCGCATCTGCGGGAATTTACATACAAGCGCAAGCCGCTAATGGGGTGATTTACAATACATCTGCTTTACCGGGTAAAATAATAAGCATTACCACAAATCAAAGTGGAACTGTACTCTCTTCTTGTTCCGGCGGAACAGCAAGGTTGGTAAATTCTACCGCCGGCGATTATGACGTTACAGGAGGAACCCAAATAGGAACAACAAGCGCTACCGGCTGGACAAGTACCGACTTTGCTGCTACCGACTACAACTTTTTTGCGATTAAAAGAGGGACAAGCGGCGCTGCGTATTTTTCAAGTATCGTTATTGAATATTCTACTGCCACCACCACCTACAACTCCATTCCCGAATGTGAACCGGAAGTTCGTTACACCGTTACTTTCGTTGCCGGTTCCGGCGAGTGCGATGTGGAAACTCTCACCGAGACAAGCGAAGGCGCAGGCATCACGCTGCCCGAAGCCACCGCTTCCGAATATTGCCAAATCCGCGGCTACAGTTTTGCCGGATGGTCGGAAACAGAGATTGATGTGGAACAGACTGCCACGCCGGACCTGCTTGCTGCCGGAGAGATTTACCTGCCGGAAGACGACGTCAACCTCTATGCCGTCTATGTGAAAGGTCGCACATTCAAACAGATAACCACGTTAGATGATTTCGACTATGACGCGCAGTATGCTATTGTGGCACAGCGTTTCTCCACCCCGTTCCCGACGTATGCCTTAGCCGAAAGTCCGGTGGGCGCTACCAACTATGTGGGCGCCTATCCGCTGACAAGCGGCACGCTGACCGGCTCCAATAACAATCTGACGTTGAAATATAATGAAGATATTCCTATCTGGAAATTTACGGGCGACATCACTACCGGTATTACCATCTCCGATGATGCACAAACTTTGTATGCAGCCAATCCCGGCGCTTCCTACATCGTTACCGTTCCTAATGGCGGCAACAGTTCGCTCTTTACGCTACGCGCCGCCACTTCTTCCGACGTCATGGGCAAAGATAACCCGAACCCGTCCAATCGCTTTGTATTTAACATCAATGGCAGTAACCGAATGTTATACATGAATACCGGTCTCAATCCTCCGGCGTTCAGACTTTATCCATCTGCGCCCACTGTAGCACGTTTTCGTGCGCTGTACCTGTTCCAAAGGATGGATACGGTCTATCAGTCGAATCCGGTTTGTCCGGAGCCTTTGCCGATGATTGCGGCGCTCCCGCCGGTGATAGACTTCGGCGACGTGATTCTGAACGATCCCGCCACTCCGCAAGAGGTCATCGTTACCACCGAATACCTGAAAGCCGATATGGTTATCTCGTTTAGCGGAGACGGCGATATTACCTACACCACTCCCACCTGGCACGTCCGCAACGGCGGCGAGATAGTAATCAGTTACACGCCCACCACCCTCGGCGACCATACCGCCACCATTACCATCATCAGCGGAGACGCCGAAAGCCATATAGTGATTTTCGGAACAGGCGTTCTGGCGCCACCCGTGGCAACAACGGCAACCAATGTGATATGCGATGCGTTTACGGCAAACTGGAACACGGTAGCCGATGCGGATGAGTATGAGGTGAGCGTTTATACGAAAGTTCTAAATGAAAATCTGATACAGAATCCGGGATTTGAAGACGGCAATGTGAGCCATTGGACGTTTGAATCCGGAATGAACCAAGTAGCCTCTACCGACCATGCTCATACAGGAAATTATTCGCTATATACAACGGTTACTGCAACTAGAAATTTATCACAGACCATCACCGTCGTTCCGGAAGAAGAATATACGTTGAGTTTCTGGTATTACATAGACCCCACAGCAGCCGGAGTCGGATTCCGGGTATGGACAACAGTAGGAGCGGCTATTCAGTTACCGACTGCTAGCACTTATTATAATATAAAAGGCTCGTGGCAAAAAGTGGAAACCACATTTGTTCCGGATGCTACAAGTTTGGTTTTCAATGTACGTGTATATAATGGCGCTAAACTCTATTTGGATGATTTCGACATCAGCATTATAAAAGATGATATAGTACCACTATCCGGCTCGCCGTTTACCACATCGGATAATTTTTACCATGTAACCGGCTTAACTCCCGAAACCACCTACTACTACACCGTCAAGGCGATGAGCGACGAGCATCTCTCCGACGCTTCCAACGAGATTGAGGTAACAACACCCCAAAGAGCCATCCTGACCGCCGACGAGACAACCTTGGCTTTCGGCGAGGTTTACATCGGAGAGACTTCTGCAGCGCAAACCATCACCGTATCAGGAAGTTATTTGACGGGAACTATTTCTTATAACATTGAAGGAACCGATGCAGGCTCATTCGGCGTTACGGAAAATGTCTGGACAAACGCCACCGGCGGAACGCTCGACATCACCTTCACTCCCGCCGCCGAAGGCGCTCACGCCGCTACCTTAGTCATCAGCAGCGAATGTGCGGATGATGTGGAAATACCGTTGAGCGGCACAGGCGTTGAAGAGCCGACTGCTCCCATCTCCTGCGACGCCAACGGCATCCTCTACGTTGACCACACCAAAAACGGCAACGGCTCCTCATGGGCAAACGCCTATCCAAACTTAGCCGACCCGCTCCTCTTCGCCGCCAAACAACGCTCCGGCGCCATTGACGTGGCGGAAACCGACACCATCCGCGCCATCTACGTAGCAGAAGGAACATACAATCCAATGTACACCGCTGCCGGTTATCATTTCGGCAACAAAAACTTCCCCGAAGCCGACGAGGGACGCGATAACGCCTTCGTCCTTGTAGAAGGCGTGGAAATATATGGCGGTTTCGTACCGTCCGAAATTCCGGCAGACGTTACCGGCAATGTCGGACCACGCGCCAACAATTACGATGACCCGCCCGACGGTATCTATGTCTCGCCGGATGGGAACGACCTTACGGCAGACGGTTCTATTGACAATCCTTACAAGAGCATCAACACCGCCTTGAACTCCGCCATCAGCAAGGCTTTACCCGGCGCCACCATCATCCTGCGCGGCGGTACCTATCAGGAAGGACGCGATGTTCGCGTTCGCATGTCGAATGTAACCATAAAATCGGCAAAAGGCGAATGGGCAATTATTGACCTGACTACCCCCGATTCGGGACATGATGAAGATTCAGCCGTTGAGTTCTATGCGGAAGATGACTTGAACGGTGGTATTGTACAAAACTGTAAACTGCAATGCGTAGAAGTTGTAGGAGGATTTTATGCGGTTAGTTTTGACACCCAATGGGATTGGTATCTGCCTCCGGATCCGCACGGTCTCGGCGCGTCCAACATCATCATTGAGGATTGTATTCTGCATCATTCCGCCAACGATGTAGTGAAAGTGAAACCCGGTTGTGAAAACATTACCATTCGTTATAATGAAATCCATAATTCCGGACAGGCGTATGCCGATGACCCGAAATATTATACAGGCGAACGTAATTCCGAAGGCATTGATAATGTCAACGGCGCCAATATGCACGTCCACAATAACTATATCCACGATATTTGCAGCACCGGCGTTTACGCCAAAGGCGGCGCAACCAATGCCATCATTGAAAATAATATTGTTGAACGCGCTTACGGAGCAGGAATCCAACTCGGTTTCGATACCAGTCCGCAGTATTTTGACACCGACGAGAATCCGTTATATTACGAAAATATCGGAGGCATTGTACGCAATAACCTGATTATTGATATCGGTTGGGAAGGCATCGGTCTGTATGCTTCCATGGATACCGAGGTTTACAACAATACGATAGTCAACGCGGAGGTTACTCATGGCGTCGGAAACTATAACAGCCCGATCTACTTTGGCGTTGCAACACAGGACTGGGATAATCCTGCCGGCTGTCCTCCGAACATCAATCCCAATATTCACCATAATATTGTAAGCCAGCCCTCTACCTATAACCATCAGATGGTAGATATTCGTTATGTTCCGGTAGGTAACGTTTACCCGTCCAGAGACATTTCCGGCTTAGACGGCAACCCGATGATGAACAATAACTGTTATTACGTCGCCGGCAAAAGCGCCTCCTTTACCGATAACCGTCCGCCGGCAGCAAATAATATGACCCTCGCCGCATGGAAAACCCACATCAGCAGCGACGCCGGCTCCATCGAAGTTGACCCCGCCTTAGACGCTAACTATATGCCCACCAACGCACTATGCGAAGGAATGGGATTAACATACCCCTTAACCGTAGGTCAGGCAGGTAGCGTAACAACGGATAATTATCCGCCTCTGCCATTCGGCGAAACCGGACGCAACGGCGTTACCATCCTCTCCGGAGATATTGATGAAGATGGAACTTTGACCGGAAATTGCTACCATGTTGTCATCGGCATGGGTATTCCCCAAAGCAGCAACACCGTGATAGATGGATTTACCATTAACGGAGGAAATGCAAACGATAACGGCAATATTTATGTCAATGGGACAATGATTAATAAAAATTCCGGCGGCGGAATGCGTAATAATAATTCTTCACCCACGCTTACTAATGTAACCATTAACGGGAACCGCGCAACCTACGGCGGCGGAATGTATAATCAGTCTTATTCTTCGCCTACGCTTATCAATGTAACTATTAGCGGAAACAGCATACAAAATCTCGGCGGCGGCGGCGGAATGTATAATACTTCTTCTTCGCCCACGCTTACCAATGTAATCATTAGCGAAAACAGCGCATACGAGGGCGGCGGAATGTATAATAATAATAATTCGTCTCCCTCACTCACCAATGTAACTATTAGTGAGAACAGCGGCGGCACCGGCAACGGTGGCGGAATGTATAATTATTCTTCTTCGCCCACGCTCACCAATGTAACTATTAGCGATAACAGTAGCGGTAACTGCGGCGGAATGTATAATTACTCTTCTTCGCCCACACTCACCAATGTAACCATTAGTGGAAACAGCGCATCATCCGTCGGCGGCGGAATGTATAATCAGTCTTATTCTTCGCCCACGCTCACCAATGTAACCATTAGCGGAAACAGCAGCGGCAGCACTGGTGGCGGAATGTCTAATACCATTTCTTCATCGCCCACGCTCACCAATGTAACTATTAGCGGAAACAGCGCAGCCAGTAGCGGCGGCGGAATGCATAATGTCGCTTCTTCGCCCACGCTCATCAATGTAACCATTAGCGGAAACCGAACTACCGGTAGCAGTAGTTCCGGCGGCGGAATGTATAATGGTTCTTCTGCTTCTCCTAAAATCTATAATAGTATCATTTGGGGAAACAGTGCGGTAAGTTCCGGCAATAATGTGTATAATACAAGCGACTCTCCGGTGTATGACTATAGTTTGGTGGGAGACGTAATGGAAAGCGGCATCATCTCCGATGCCAACCCGCTCTTTGTTGACCCCAAAGATGCCTCCGAAGCGCCCACTACACTTGGCGATTATAGTCTCCAAGCATGTAGTCCCGCCATGAACGTCGGCAATAATGACCTCTATTTGACCGCCCGCGACATCTCCGATTTCGACGACGAAACCGACCTTGCCGGCAATCCGCGCCTCTTTGACGATACTATTGACTTGGGAGCGTTTGAAAGGCAAATAACAGATGAAATCATCACCCCGACCTTTGACTTCGGAACGACGTTGGCATACTGCGTTGGCGTTGAACCGATTGCATTGCCGACGACTTCCGACGAGAACATCGAAGGCACATGGGATCCCGATGAGATTTCCACAGCGACGGCGACAACGACGACCTACACCTTCACGCCCACCGCCGGACAAGGCAACTGTATCACGACGGCAACGTTGGCAGTAACGGTCAATGAAATCATCACCCCAACCTTTGATTTCGGAACGACGTTGGCTTACTGCGTTGACGCTGAACCGATTGCATTGCCAACGACTTCCGACGAGAACATCGAAGGTACATGGTCTCCCGATGCGATTTCCACAGCGACGGCAACAACGACGACTTACACCTTCACGCCCAACACCGATCAAGGCGACTGTATCACGACGGCAACGTTGGCGGTAACGGTAAGTAACAACATCACCCCGACCTTTGATTTCGGAACGACGTTGGCTTACTGTGTTAACACTGAACCGGTTGCATTGCCGACGACTTCCAACGAGAACATCGAAGGTACATGGTCTCCCGATGCGATTTCCACAACGACGGCGACAACGACGACTTACACCTTCACGCCCAACACCGATCAAGGAGACTGTATCACGACGGCAACGTTAACAGTAACAGTAAGTAACAACATCACCCCGACCTTTGATTTCGGAACGACGTTGGCTTACTGTGTTAACACTGAACCGGTTGCATTGCCGACGACTTCCGACGAGAACATCGAAGGTACATGGTCTCCCGATGCGATTTCCACAGCGACGGCGACAACGACGACCTACACCTTCACGCCCAATACCGATCAAGGCGACTGTATCACGACGGCAACGTTGGCAGTAACGGTAAGTAACAACATCACCCCGACCTTTGACTTCGGAACGACGTTGGCTTACTGCGTTGACGCTGAACCGATTGCATTGCCGACGACCTCCGACGAGAACATCGAAGGTACATGGGATCCCGAAGAGATTTCCACAGCGACGGCAACAACGACGACTTACACCTTCACGCCCAACACCGATCAAGGCAACTGTATCACGACGGCAACGTTGGCAGTAACGGTAAGTAACAACATCACCCCAACCTTTGATTTCGGAACGACGTTGTCATACTGCGTTGGCGCTGAACCGATTGCATTACCGACGACTTCCGACGAGAACATCGAAGGTACATGGTCTCCCGATGCGATTTCCACAGCGACGGCGACAACGACGACCTACACTTTCACACCCAACACCGATCAAGGCGACTGTATCACGACGGCAACGTTGGCAGTAACGGTAAGTAACAACATTACCCCAACCTTTGACTTCGGAACGACGTTGGCATACTGCGTTGGCGCTGAACCGATTGCATTACCGACGACTTCCGACGAGGATATCGAAGGTACATGGGAACCCGAAGAGATTTCCACAGCGACGGCGACAACGACGACCTACACCTTCACGCCCAACACCGATCAAGGCGACTGTATCACGACGGCAACGTTGGCAGTAACGGTAAGTAACAACATCACCCCGACCTTTGATTTCGGAACGACGTTGGCATACTGCGTTGGCGCTGAACCGATTGCATTGCCGACGACTTCCGACGAGAACATCGAAGGTACATGGTCTCCCGATGCGATTTCCACAGCGACGGCGACAACGACGACTTACACTTTCACGCCCAACACCGATCAAGGCGACTGTATCACGACGGCAACGTTGGCAGTAACAGTAAGTAACAACATCACTCCGACCTTTGATTTCGGAACGACATTGGCTTACTGTGTTGACGCTGAACCGGTTGCATTGCCGACAACTTCCGACGAGAACATTGAAGGTACATGGTCTCCCGATGAGATTTCCACAGCGACGGCGACAACGACGACCTACACTTTCACGCCCAACACCGATCAAGGCGACTGTATCACGACGGCAACGTTGACGGTAACAGTCAATCCGATAGTAAATGCCGAAACACCGGACATCTTAACCCAACCGGTCGGCGACACCTACGAACAAAACGCCACGGCAAATGCTTTGACAGTTACGGTAGCCATCCCCGACGATGGCGGCACATTGTCATATCAATGGTATAGCAACACAGATAACAGCACGATTGACAGCACTCCGGTAGGCGGAAATAGCAACAGTTACACGCCTTCCACCGCAACCGTCGGCACACTGTATTATTATGTGGTAGTAACAAACACCAACACCGGCGCAACTTGCCACACAGCCACAAGTGTAACAAGCGATATCGTGGCAATCACAGTCAACGTGCCTTATGTAGCAGTAACCGGCGTAACATTAGACCCAACCTCTCACACGATGGAATCCTGCGCTTTGAAACAACTCACCGCAACGGTTCTGCCCGAAAATGCCACCAACCAGAATGTAACGTGGAGCAGCAGCGACGAAACTGTGGCAACGGTAGATCAAACGGGACTTGTTACCGGCGTTGATGTCGGAACGGCTATCATCACCGTTACCACCGACGATGGCGGATACACCGCTACATGTACATTTACGATAACCACCTGCATCGGCATTGTTACCGGCATAGAAATAGCGAACTGTCCCGAACACGGATGGATGTTTATTGGCAATACCTTGCCCATGGAAGCGCTGTTGCAACCGAGTTCTGTGCCAACAACAAACGTTATCTGGCACAGCAGCAACACCAACACCGCTACCGTTGACCAAACCGGACTCGTAACAGCCAAGATGTACGGCGCAGTCATCATCACCGCAACAACAACAGACGGCGAATTCGTTGCCGAGTGTTATATCACAGTATTTCAACATGTTACGGGAATAACGTTGAATAAAACCGCGATGACCATGATGGTTGACAATGAAGAGACTTTGAAAGCCACCGTCTTACCCGAAAACGCCAGCGATAAAGATGTTACGTGGAGCAGCAGCAACGACGCCATCGCCATCGTGGACGCCAACGGCAAAGTAACCGCCAATGCCCTCGGCACGACAACCATCACCGCCACCACCGTCGAAGGCGGCTTTACCGCCACCTGCATCGTTACGGTGGTCGCCTCCTTCCCCAACCCCACCGGCATCACCGTAACACCAAAAACGCTCAGCCTCACCGTAGGCGCCACCGCCTCGTTAACTCACGAAGTAAAACCCGTCGGCGCCAACCCAACCGTAACATGGACAACCGGCAACGCCAACATCGCCACCGTGGACGCCGCCGGCAACGTTACCGGCATCGCCGCAGGCAAAGTCGTCATCACCGCCAAGACCGTTAACAACTACAGCGCCACATGCACCGTAACCGTTACTGCCAACAAAGCGGGCGAAGCCCCCCCAAGCCCCCCCGAAGGGGGGGATGTGCGGGTTTATCCGAATCCGACGAGCGGGTTATTAACGATATGCGATATGCGATATGCAACATCCGACAATCCGACATCGGACATCGGACAATCGGAAATCGAAATATTTGATGTGATGGGACGTGCCGTTATGGCTGCCCCCGTAGAGACGCACGGCCGCGCGTCTCTACAATCGGAAATCGGAAATCGGACAATCGGACAATCGCAAATCACATTTGATTTATCCCATCTCCCAACCGGCGTCTATTTCGTGCGGATAAAAACCGACGACGGCGTGGTGGTAAGGAAGGTGGTGAAAGAATAGATGTGAGATTATGAGATGTGAGATATGAGACGCCGTCTTGTGTCTCACATCTCACGTCGCACATCGCATTGTCTGAAGATTTAAAGATTTCAGGATTGGGAATTTGCGCCCTTTGCGGTTTTCCTTTGCGCCTTTGCGTTTGAATTTTTACCGCAAGGGCGCATCTTTCCTTTGGTTCCCCCGAAAGAAAAGCGCAAGGAACGCTATGGCCAATCATGTTAATCAGACGAATCAATTGTCATTGTGGGCTACGACCCGCAACACAGTTCCAACAATTTTCGGCAAAGGTACAACTTTTTATCTCTAAAAATGCTTACCTTTGCGTAAAGTGATTAACGAAATGCAGCAAATTACTGAGCAGCACGCCACAGCAACTGCCGCTTTTTACTATTTATATTCTATGCAGACCGTTCTTTACGGACTTCTATCCGAAGAATATCCGGAAAATCTCACTTTTAGAGATTCCATTTTTTGGTTTTCAAAAAAAACGATTTATTTGATAGAAAACCACATGGAGGAATTGCCTATAACCATTGCACCCTCTTTCGGCTATTACAATCTGGCGCTCACTTATCGAAATTGGTATCCAGATAGTTATGATACAATCTATTATTATTTAAACAAGGCGCTCGAATCCAAAACCCGTCTTAATAGAGTTACCGATATGGAATTAGAAACCAGCGTCTATACATTGTATGCAAAAACACATTTTGATCAAAAAAAGTATGAACAGGCTGAAAAGGATATGTTGTACGCATTATCATTATTAGAACAGATGAATGAGAATAACACGACTGTAATAGAATTTTCTGAAGCCTATAAATTTCTGGCGAAGTACTACGAAACCGTCAATCGTCCCGCCGAAGCGTTGAAATACCATAAACTCCTCTTAGAGAATGAGGCAAAACGGTACGACAGTGATAAAATCGCCGCCATGGACGACATGCTCGTCAAATACGAAACCGAAAAGAAAGAAGTGCAAATAGAAACACTGACCAAAGAAAAACAAGCCGCCCACCGTATTTTATTGCTGACAGTCAGTCTGATAGCGATGCTGCTTATTGCCTTGCTGATTTTTATCCGTTTTTATCAATTACGGCGTAAAAACCTGCAACAGTCCATCTACGAAGCGGCGCTACTCGCCGAGTTGAAACAGAATGAATTGGAACAAAATCTGCAAGAAAAAGAACGCCTCCAAAAACAATACGACCGATTGGAAAAACAAGCCGCCCGCAACAAAGAAAAAGCGGAATCCTATAACGCAGAACTAACGCACATCAAACAACAATTAGAGCAAAAGCCAACCAAGGCAATGGCAGACAAACTCTCCGACTGGGTTTCAAAGTCCCCCATGAGAAGAACGAACAAAGACAACTACCTCCGCCAACTGTCGGAATTGGATGTTGAGATGCTGGAGCGCGGTTTCCTCAGCGCCCGCGACAAAATCTCCAACATGGACATGAAGTACATCATCTGCTTCGCCATTGACATGGAGGTGCAGGACATGAGCCTGCTGTTCAACGTAGAGCCGGCAAGCATCTACACGGTGCGCTATCGCATTAAGAAGAAGTTCGGGGGCGGGGGTGGGTTTAGGTTTTTGATATGAAAAAGTTGATTTGCCGGGTAAATCGTTAAGGAAAAGATTTGTAAAAGTCCCGTCGGTGACCAAAAGCCATAAAAGTAACCATATCGCCCTCAATTTCTACGCCTATGCGGTAAACGCCAACCCTGATACGGTAGGAAATGCCCTTTTTGCACTCTCGTCTTCGCTGACGCTTTCATCGTCTCCGTCTTCTTTTTTCTCTGCCATCATTTTCAAAAGGAGGGCATCTTCCATGGGCTCACCCGCAAAAGTTGTGGGGAGGGGGGGGAGGTTAGGCGTAAATCTTGACTAAGCGGAACATAAAGAAGTCCACATCCGTGATACCCCTAAGCGTAGCTCTGAAGGCTTTA
>Ga0099364_10002756_pt1 | contig 27840 bp, 28 predicted proteins | sample TergutTh196P3_FD_73070 | JGI IMG/M metagenome (GOLD analysis project Ga0099364, IMG submission 73070) | Microcerotermes parvus P3 segment gut microbial communities from Pointe-Noire, Republic of the Congo - Th196 P3 | ecosystem: Host-associated > Arthropoda: Insects > Digestive system > Gut ... | reverse complement strand
GAACCTGGCGGGATGATCAGGAGCAGTTACTAAACGCTATTATGACCGAGTTGGCGATGCTCAACGTTTTACTCTTTATGATTTTCATGGTAGCGGGCTTCGGAATACTGGCGATTTTTTATATGATTGTCATCGAAAAGCAGAAAGACATCGGCATCTTGAAAGCACTCGGAGCGAGCAGTGTCGGCGTCATGCAGATATTTTTGTATTACAGTTTGCTGTTGGGAATCGTCGGTGCTGCACTCGGACTTGCCATGGGATTGCTCTTTGTCAAATACATTAAGGAAATCGCAACGGTATTATCTTACGTTTTGAACAGGGAAATTTTCAGTGCGGAAATTTATTCGTTTTATGAAATTCCGACGATTGTTGATATTCCGACGGTCGTCGGCATCATGCTGGGTGCCCTTTTGATAGCGGTATTAGCCGGAGTTTTGCCGGCAATGCGGGCTGCTCGAATTCATCCTGTCGAGACGTTAAGAACTTGATATAAGGCAATGTGCCTGTCGCTCTAAAACGAACAGACTCTACAGGTTTCGGCGGTGACGTCTGCAGATCGACACGAACAAAGCAATACCGGCCAGGCAAAAAAGGATGCTGGCATTTTGCGAAATGGTCAAGCCGGTGCCGAAAAACGGGGCTTCGTCGGTTCGGACGATTTCGATACAAAATCGGCCTATCGAATAGAGAATCATAAACGAAGCCAACACAAGGCCGGCACGTTTTCGGTAATACGCCAATCTGCCCAAAGCGAGCAGCATGCCGCATAAAATGAATGCGAGAACTGAACTGTAAACCTGCGTGGGATGAACTGGCATTGCCGAGAGAGATTCAGGGCTCAGTCCGAGGTGCTGAACTTGATGCCAAAAAGCGGGACTTCCGGCGGGGAATGTAATTTTCCAGGCAATATCCGTTGTACAGCCGAAACAACATCCATTAAGCAGACAGCCGATACGTCCAATGGCGATCCCTAATGCAGCCCCTGGTGCGATCGCATCGAATGTCCGCAAGATCGGCATGCTGTAGTATCGCATAACAATCGAAGCGGCTAAAATCCCGCCGATGATGGAGCCAAACACGACCAGGCCGCCCTGCGTAAAATTGAGAGCATTAAATAAGGATTCCCGCAACGGCAACACCTGGCCGGTCGCAGGATCAAGAAACATCTTTTGCCAATACTCGGTGATATAGAGTAGCCGTGCTCCGATAATACCGACGATAGACGTCCAAAAAAACAGCGAATACAGTTTTTCCGATTCAATACCTTGCCGTTTTGCTAAAAAAAACACAAGACTGCAGGCGGATAAAAGAGCAACAAGCAGGCAAAAACCATATCCCCGAATGGGAACACCGGATTCCTCTGCAACGTTTGGGATGACGAAAACAAAAACGACGATACCGATTGCGATTGCTGCGAAAGAATGGCCGAGTTCGCTGATCTTTCGGTGTCGGAAATACTGCCAAACATGCGAAAGCACGATACCCAAAACAAACAAAACGACGGCGATCCCCCAGCCGAATACGGGCAGTCCGAATAATGTGTCCGGTATGTGAAATAGTGTTGTTCGCATAATGGGGATTAGCAATAGTTGGGAAAATTCCGGGGCGGTCTAACGTTAATCTGTAGTTATTTTGTTTCTTGACTCTTTAACTCCAGCAACTTTGCCCGAATTACCGTCGGCAACTTGATCGTGAACGCGGTGCCTTTTCCCTCTGTGCTTTCGACACGGATTGAACCTTGATGCCGTTCGATGATGCTTTTGCATGTTGACAATCCGAGGCCGGTTCCGCCTTTACCCGACTCGTCTGGCCCGGATTTTGAAGTGTAAAACGGCTCAAAAATCTTCGGCAGTTTATCCTGGGAAATACCGACGCCAAAGTCGCGAACGACGAAATCCAACATTTCATTTTCCTCATCATAACATATTTTAAGAATCAGTCGCCCTCCGTTCGGCATGGCTTGCCGGGCATTGATGATCAGGTTGAGGATGACTTGCTGGATTTGGTTTCCATCGGCCATAATGTCGGGTACGGCACCGTTCGAGTCGGCTACACCGGAATCAACTACGCCGGAATCAACATAGTGAGAATCAACTTTGGTGGAATCACCGGAATCAACATCAACATGGTACCCTTCGTTGTCAGGGAAGGATTTTTCGACGGCAATACGATATTTGCTCAATTCTTTTTCGAGCAAGAGGAGCGAGTCGGTAACGAGACTGACGAAATTAGTGGGGGCGAAGACTTGCTTCCTGTTTTTCGCTGTGGCTAAAATCGTGTTGGTAATTTTCGAGGCGCGGTTGGCGGCCGCTAAAATCTTATCGAACGCCTTTGTGCGGTTGGACTCATCCTTGTTACGAAGACCAAGTTTGGCGTAGTTTATGATAGTCATTAAGACATTATTAAACTCGTGTGTAGCGGTACTGGTCAGTTCGCCGAGAGAGGCAAGCCGTTGGGATTGGATTAACTGCTCTTCCAACGTTCTGATCTGGTCTTGCAATTCTTGACAAGACAAAGTTTCGGGCGGCGGCAAAGATTCCATAATGAACGTCGACTGGTTGCACCATTATACCAAACACTCTAAACCCGTTCCACTCGGACGCTCTCTATCCGGCGACGGGTTACGGCGGTTACGGTTAAGCGAATCCGATGGTTGCCGTGAGGAAAATAAACAGACTCGCCCGATTCGGGAATATGACCCAATGTCGAAAAAATAAAACCGGCGACCGTATCATAGTCTTCCTCTTCCGGCAAGTTCAGGCCAAGTTGTTCGTTCAGGTCAACAATCCGCACTTTGCCCTGAACGTCGAACGTATTCGGGCTGGATTCGACAATCAATTCCGTCTTTTCGATGGTATCATACTCGTCGGTAATTTCGCCGACGATTTCTTCCAAAATATCTTCGAGCGTGACGATGCCTGCGACTCCGCCGTACTCATCTAATACGATGGCTAAATGTCCCTTGACGCGGTCATTCGAATCTTCCCCCGTTGACTGCACATTTTGGAATTCCTGCAACAGCGTATCAACGGGTTTCGTCTCTGGAATGAACAGAGGTTCAACCATCAAGTCCGTCCAAGGTTTCCGTTCGTTACTGGTTTTTAGGGCTAACTCACGCAATAAATTACGTGCATGGATGACGCCGACGATGTCGTCCCGATTTTCTTTGTAGACGGGGATTCGGGAATGTGTCGAGTGGATGACAACTTGCAGCATCTCTTCCCAGGAAAGGGCGTCCGAAATACTGATCATATCGGTGCGGGGCGTCATAATTTCGGAAACGATTACGTCTTGCAGTTCGATCACGCCTTCGATCATTTCTCTGGCATCCTCTTCGAGTAATCCTTCACGGTGTCCTTCCGTAACAATCGTTCGGATTTCCTCTTCAAAAGCATCTTCGTCTTCGGTATATCCGGCAAGCCGACAGAAAAAGAGTGTAACAAGCCGGTCAAGTAAGAGCAGAGGATAGAGCAAAAGGGATATTGTCTTCCAAAGTCCCCAGCCGAAATAAACAATCTGAACCCCCCAAAGTTTCGCAAAAGCCCTCGGCAACCAAAATTCTGCAAAGACAAGTAAGACAATCACGCCCATAAAAGCCGGTATGGAACGCAATAATCTATCGGAATCCTGCGGCCAGGCGGCTTGAGAAAAAACCAAGAACAAGACCGATACTAAGAGAGAATACACGGCCAGAATACGTGCGAGACTTACAGCGGCGGAAACATGCTCGTATTGTTTAACTATACGGGCAAGTTTGTGTTCTACACGGCGTCTTCGGCAAAATTCTTCTAATTTATGTCGGGAAAAGGATTTGAGCGACCGGGCACCGATTGCAAAAATAAAAATGACCGACATGCCCAAAAGGACGGGGAAAAACATCCATTTTCCTTGTATTCGACGACTCTCTATCCCACATTGTACCAGGCCGTTGCACCGGCGTCAACGGGCGTACCCGAGGAAGTTATCATGCCAAAAAAACACTATAATATCATAATTCGGCTTGCAATATATCCGCTAATACAGTATAATACAGTACAATAGGCGACTCATTGCGCAATCAGCGATCAGGCAGGTATATTCCTATCGCTTACATTATGTCCGATTCTCTTCATATCAGTACAGACATGATGCCAATTACCGACGCGGAATTTAATTCCATTCGGGAATTGGTGTACAACCGGCTTGGAATCACGCTGTCCGACCAAAAAAAAACGCTCGTTGTAGGACGTTTGCAGAAAAAAGTCAAAGAATACGGCTTTCAAACGTTCAAACAGTATTACGATTTGCTCCTGGCCGACCAGCGAGGCGGTGCATTGAGCGAATTAGCCAATCAGATTACGACCAACCATACATTTTTCTTTCGGGAACCGGATCATTTTGATTTCTTCAAAAGCGATATTTTGCCGTGGATGGTGCAAACGCATAAAGCAAAAAATGACAACGATCTGCGAATTTGGTGTGCCGCCGCATCCAGCGGCGAAGAACCCTATACGCTTGTCATCACGCTCTTGGAGCACTTTGGCATGGATTACAAAAACTGGAATTGCGGCTTGCTCGCGACCGATATTTCCGAAAAAGCACTCTCATCCGCAATCGTCGGGCATTATCCGACAACCCAAATGCAGGGAGTGCCGCCAGCCGTGATGAATAAATACTTCACAAAGGAAGGAGACGGCTATACCGTTATCGACAAACTCCGAAAGGAAGTTACCTATCGAAAGTTCAACTTAATGAACAAACAACTGCCGTTCAAAAAAAAGTTCGACTGCATCTGGTGCCGAAACGTGATGATTTATTTCGACAACCCCACCAAACACGAACTGGTCGACCGAATGTATGACGCAACGGCTAGCGGCGGATACCTGCTGATCGGCCACTCGGAAACGCTTGACCGAAATATCACGAGATGGAAATTCGTCAAACCCGCCGTCTATCGGAAAGAAGACTAACATCCAGACACCATTTCGCTCCTCATTTGTCAACAACGTACAGAAAGAATACAGCATGTCCGAATCTGAAACCGGCTTATCAGTTGGCCAGCCGGTTGAGATCGTTGAAGAAAACGATATTCAACCGGAAGATGACCGTCAAATCAAAGAATTGCTTTGTATCTGCTTCCCCGACTGGGCGGGAATTTTCCAAAATCGTCGGCATTGGCACCAAACGCCGCCGGTTTATTCCGTCATTATTCGGGAAAACGGACAAATTATAGGACATCTTGCCGTAGTGGTTCGTGCAATAACTACGACGTGGAACTTTCGCTATCATGTCGCAAGTATTCAAGGGGTATGTGTTATGCCGGATCGCAGGCGAGTCGGGCTGTCTCATCGGCTTCTTCAAGAGGCAATGCGGGAGGCTGCCCGACGGGGATTTCTGTTTGCGATTTTATATTGCAAAGAGTTTTTGGTGCCGTTTTATTCCTCGCAGGGTTGGAAGTTGGCAGATGACTCGGTTGTTATGTGGAACAGTCAAGACTTGCCGATTTCCATGCGGAGCAACTGTCCGATGTATTACGAATTAAGCGATATGCCGTTTCCTGAAGGCCCGCTTGATGTGCATAGCCCGCTCGACGTGCACAGCCCGGAACGTTAAGAGAACCCGCCGAAAAATGACCGGTACAGATGTTTCAATTTTTGGCAGTGTTCCAAACCTTATTTGATGCGGTCGAAAATTATCCTATGCGAAAATTATCCTATAAAAGCAAAAGATATTTTGGGCTGTAAAACAACCATTTTGTAACATTACCAACACTGCCAAAAAACGAGTCTTCCCGGCAAAAAACGAAATACCGGCATAATAACAATTTTGGCGGTGCCTTCACTCTGGAAATTCGGCAACAATTCCGATATACTACGGAACTAACCTGGACAGTTTGCGTTTAATTTCATGTCGCCTGCGGTGAGCGTCCGAAAAATGTCCAGTCAAAAGGAGAGTGTTATGCGAACATTATCAACCTTATCTGTATCCGTTGTATCCGTATTGTGTTTTACATTCGGAATGAGTTTGACTTTCCAATATCACCTTTTTGCTCAAACGCCCGGATTGTCCCCGCAGAATACTTCGCTGGAGAATGTAACGCCAAACGAAAGGTATAGGTATATAGTTGTTCCTGAAGAAATAGTTGTTGTTGAAGAAAACAGCCCGGCCATGCCCCTGCAACCCATGCCCCTTCAAGTCGAAATGCGGCGTGTCCAGTCAGTCGCAACTGAGAGTGGTGTGTGGCAACGGCCTAATGCCGTACAAGATTTTGCCCAAGTCGGCCCGCCCGGTCGGGGAGGTAATGTAGTACAAGGTGCTACCCAAGTCGGCCCGCCCGGTCGGGGAGGTAATGTTGCCCAAGGTGCTGCCCAAGTCGGCCCGCCCGGTCGGGGGCCTAACGCACAGGGAGGACAACCCGGCGGGCTTAACCCCAACCAGGCGGCCCAAATGGTTGCCCGACTGAGAGCGATGGACGCAAACGGGAACGGTGTCCTCGAATCTAATGAAATACCTGCTAACCAACGGGAGCGGGTTAACGCCATCATTACGCAACTCGGCGGGAATCCCAACTCTCAGCAAATCAACTTGAACAACCTGGAACGCCGGGCAGTGAACAATGCGCAGCAAGCAAACAATGCCAACCAACAGGGCGCCAACCAGCAGGCCGACGAAGGCCGGCAACGGCAACGACCCGAAGAACGGCAACGTCAGCCGGAAATTGACCCGCTCGTTCGCCCCTTTGGAGAAACACGCCCAGCGGACAGGCCGGTTTTAGCCTTCGGACAAAGAGATTCGCTCCAAAACTCGACGGCGGACGGAAGACGACAGACAGCCGACGGCCGACGCCAGACGCCGGAAAACCGACGGCCAGCCGGAGAACTCGTCGCTGTTACACGATCCCAAACAGCAAGGCAGTCGGCAGTGTACGACAATATACCGGCTACCGTTCGAAATAATACCTCATTCTCTTGGTTTTTTGATTATGATACCGACCAAGACGGTCAACTGACTATGTTAGAGTATGTCAATGGCCGGGGCGGGGATTGGACAGACGGGATCGTGGTCGAATTCTTGTCATTGGATCGAAACAGGGATGGTTTCATCACGATGGAGGAAGCCTTGGCGACGATTCGAGAATGGGACGAAAGGCGAACAGTCGAAGAACGCGACCGGGAGCCGGCACGGACAGTACAAGGCAATTCTGCAAATCCGCGACCGCCCTTTGTATCAGGAGCGAGTCCTGCCGTTTCGAATCGAGGATCGGGCAATTCGCCCAATGCCGCCGGTTGGCAAGGAGGACAGCGAGCAGGCCGGGGCGCTAACCAGTCGGGCACGAACGCAGTGCCGGGGGCAGGTCGAGAACAAGAACGCGCCCGCGACGGAAACCAACCGTCCAACCGACGCTCACAGGGACGCTGATTCATCGCCTTTTAGAAACCCGGGCCAAACGAAGTACAGTGTCAAGCGAAGTATTGTAGCATTTTCGACATCCGCAACATGTTGAGTCCCCCATGTTATCCCCCCGCCGCCTTGAAAAAGAGAGCCCGGACTTCCTTATCGGCATGGCTTGCCCTTCACTCCAACTGCTTACCCGTAAGAGTTTCGAACACTTCCACATATTTTAACTGCATTTTTTCGACAACATCACCCGGTAACTCCGGCGGAGGATAGTCCTTCGTCCAACCATTCTCCACCAAATAATCCCCTGCCGTCCGCTTAAGCAACGGCGGTAACACCCCGCCCGACCGGTTCTGATCAGAATACCAAAATCGCGAACAATCCGGAGTTAATATCTCATCCACTAACACCAACTTCTTCTCAACAACACCAAACTCCAATTTAGTGTCCGCCAATATCAACCCCTTCGTCAATGCATATTCCGAAGCCCTCTTGAATATCTCAAGCGATTGCTCCAATATAGATGCCGCAAATACGTTGCCGACTTCCGCAGCAATGTATTCCATCGTTACGTTTTTCGATACCGTCCCTTGCGTTCTCTTCACCTCAATAGACGGCGTGAAAATAGGTTCAGGTAACTTGTCATTTTCTTTCAATCCCGACGGCAACATTTGTCCGCTGATCGAACCCGTTGTTTGATATTCAAGCCATCCTGTGCCGGTTAAGTATTCCCTGACAATACACAGAATAGGAATAACTTTACATTTTCTCACAAACATCGACCGGCCTGCAAACATATCCCATTTGGCATGCTCCGGCAAGGGAATCATATTGATATCCGCCGTAATCATGTGATTAGGTTTGTCGAGTTTTTCAAACCAAAAAGCAGAGAGTTGATGGAGACAGCGTCCCTTGTTGGGGATTCCCGTCGGGATAAGCCAATTATATGCATTGATTCGATCTGTTTCTACAAAAAGCAAGGCGCCTTCCAATTCGTAGACGTCCCGAGAGCGTCCGATTCTAGGCGTAATTCCCGGCAAATAGGTGCGAGTAACAACATGTGCAACAGACATACAATGATATTTTCGGCATTGCAACCCTCTTCGGCATTGCAACATTGTACACAAAACAGGCAAAAAAACGACTAAGAGCCGGCTGATTGGGTTTTAGGCGGAGGCGGGTCGGTGAATCCCATTTCGACGGCCATTGGTCCAAAATCTGTTCGGAAGGGAATGGAAATAGGGCGGCAGCGTTCGGGGAACCGCAATTCGGCATCCTTTCCGTAAATAACGTTTGGCAGGCTTAAGGCCAATTTGTACTCTTCGAGTTGCGCTTTTGCGTTGCCTGCAATGACGTTAGTCAGTTCTCCGACGGCGTCAAAAACATCATCATTCATTTCGGTATAGTCATCCATCAGCATGACGGAGGCGCTTTTCAAGGCCAGCGATTCGGACATAGTGAGGACGACGGTTCCGACGATCACTCCGGAGAGTCCGATGATACCGCTGACGGGATATAAGGCGGAGCGTCCGACTTTGACTTGTGGAGGTTCTCGCATTACCTTGCACCCGACCATAGTCTCTAGGGTTTTGGAAACAGCGACAATAAACGGATTAATAAACTCAACACGAACCGTTTGCGACATTGCAACACTTTTGGATAGAACAGCAAACCTGCGTAAAACAAACTCTCGTCTAAACTAAATGCAATTCAAAAATACGGTCAAGGCAACACGCCGAGGCAACACGCCGTATCAATGTTTTCCTATTGTAATAGATTTGTCAACGATTGCAATCATTGCCCCCGGGTAGAAAAGTGGGTGGGGGGTGTAAATGTTCGTGGGTTCTTTTTCCAGGCGTATTTCCATTGGAGTGAGTAGAGTACGGCGGAGATGCTGGCAATTCGGTTCGCCCTGGACAGCCGGCAGCACGTACCCGGCTGCTTTAACCGCCACTTCAATAACACAGTCCCGCCAAGTTTTTGCACGTGCCCTCGATCAAAGCATTATCAATAACCCCAAACACGCCGATCAAGATTCCCCGCAATATCTTTGCTCTGGGTATTCTCATTTTTTTCTCTCCTTTGATCTAGCGAGATACAGTCCCCATAAAATCATGATGATCCCGACAATAACGAGGAAAATCCGCAAAAGCAGATAGGACGCTTGTTTCGGCGGTTGATATTCAGGTTGATCCTCTGAAAATTCTGGTTCAGACCAAGCCCTTGTAAAAGGGGATTCCGGCAACAAATTGATCAGTTCTGTCTTCATTCGGTCTGCCCTGTCCATGTCCCCTTGGTGCAAATAGATTTGATTCAAATTGAGCAAAATGCTCTCGTAATGACCTCCCCTTCCATTCCGAAAAGCGTCGGGCTCCAATCTCCGAAAATCGGCCATGTGCTTCTCCCGTAAGGTTTCGTGAATCGGAAGTGCTTTGTCATACTGTCCATCACGAAAGTATGAAAAGGCAAGCCGGGCAGTCAAAATAGGAGTTCTCTCATCAACGGCATTTTCGTCAAGCCATTGCGAGACAAAATTTTGAAAGCCTGTTGAATCATTTATATTCTCGTATCGACGCTCAGCGTATTGCTGTGCATAATAGGAAGGAGGCCAGCGAGACACAGGCAAAGTAGAAAGTATTTCCAAACACTTGAGCGACTCCGCATCTCTTTTGAGTATTATCCACTGGTTCATCTCCAATTCGGTAATGATCTCCAAGCCGTATCCTACCGAAACGGCATACATCGCACTTTCAGGTGACGATTGAAACAATTCACGGGCAGAACGAAACAATGTAGCAGATTTTTCGTGATCATTGGACTCCCTTGCTGTTGTGGCGGCGGTGCATAGTGCGACTATTTGATTACCGCCTGCATATCCACTCTGTTTCTCTGACGAAAGCGAGAGATAGAGTTCATGCGCTTTCTCAAACGCCTCCTGTGACATTTGAAAATCTCTTTGCTCCTGCGTGCCCTGATGTCTTAATCGGCTGACTGTTCCCAACTGGTTCTGCCAGCGAATCTTTTCATCAGTAGTTTTCGCATCGGCAATCAACTCCTGCAACAGTGCCTGCGATTTATCAAACTCTTCCAAGCCGTTGTATAAACTCAGCAGTTTGCTTTTTGCTTCCCAAACGAACTTAGCATGCGGATTCTCACCGATTACCTTTCGGAAACGGTCTCTCCACTCTTGATAATGTGCCAATCTCGCAAAGGGAGAAGGATCATCCAATTTCCGAAACTCATTAACCGCTTCGTCATACGCTATAAGTTCCGCTCCGACGGGATCGTTGAGCATGACATGAAGATAATCTTCGCCGGGATTAGGAATGTATTGTGTATGTGCTACCGCCGGGAAAAAACATACCGTCAAAACTAATGTGGACAATATTTGCATTCTCATTGTATAAGCCCTTTCTTTTGTTGATTGTTAATGACCGTCCTTTCTCGTTTTTTTGCCATTGCTGGCTTTGCTTCCGGAGGTGAAGATTATGTACTGCTGTAGTGCTTGTTCATGCCTTGATTCAAACAGTATTTATCAGTAAGACAGTGTTTATCAATAGTGCAGAGAGGAATGCTTCTTAACGTTCAAACATCGAGACGAAAAGCGGGCAATTTTTTCGGGAAGTCATTTGAATTCTCCTTTTGGATTGGTGGAACTTTTATCGGGAAAGACAAATCATCTGCCCCCATCTCTATCCCATATCTATGGAGGGCATTGTATCATGCCGGGATAGCCGTGTCAAGTTGCGGTTGTTTTATTATGAAAATAAGGTAAAAATAGGGCATGTTGACGAAGACACTCTCAGAATTGGCCGAACGGGTCGGCGGAACCGTAGTGGGTGACGGAAGTTTGCCCATATCGGGAGTTGCTCCCTTGCAAAGTGCAACCCTTTCGGAACTTACTTTTCTCGAACGCACTGACCGCATTGCTTTGCTAAAACGCAAGAGCAAGGCGGGAGCCGTCGTCGTGCCGATGGGAGCCGTTATCGAAGGGTTTTCCGTCATCCAAGTACCGCAGGTATTAGAAGCCTTTGAAACAATCGCTCGTTTTTTCCAACCGCCACGCGACGACACCATCGCCGGTATCAGCGAACAAGCCTATATCCATCCCAGTGCAACACTCGGTTCTAACGTTGCCATTGGGCCGTTCGCCGTTATTATGCAGGATGTCGTATTGGGAGATTTCGTTACCGTCCATTCGGGAACACATATTGCCGCCGGTTGTTCTATCGGGAAGGGAACGACGATTTTCCCCAACGTAACGCTCTACAGGGATTCAGTCGTCGGAGAGCGTTGTATCATTCATGCCGGTGCTATTATTGGAGCGTTTGGGTTTGGCTATGAAAGTTCGCAGGGATTTCATAAACTTTCACAGCAAATCGGCAACGTTATCCTCGGAGACGACGTCGATGTCGGAGCGAATGCAACGATTGACCGGGCAACCTACGGCTCAACAATCGTCGGCGACGGAACGAAAATTGATAACTTCGTGATGCTGGCACATAATTGCAAACTCGGTAAACATAACGTAATCTGCGCTCATACAGGTATTGCCGGAAGTACAACAACCGGCGATTTCGTCGTCATGGCAGGACGAGTCGGGGTCAAAGATCACGTACATATCGGAGACCGGGCTGTTCTCGGTGCGATGGCCGGTATTATGGGGGATGTCGATCCCGACGCAAGGATTGTCGGAATACCGGCAACTCCCGAAAAAGAACAAATGCGAATCCTCCTCGCACAACAACGACTGCCCGAAATGCAAAAAGAATTCAAACAAATGAAAAAAGAGGTTGAAGCGTTGAAAGCCCGACTGGAAAAATAATACGGCCTGCCTCTTTTTTCTCAAAAACAGATATTGTCCTCAAAACATTATGGCACCCAAACATTATGGCAATCTCTCGCAATCGAATCCTTCTTTCTTTTTTGTTGCTGTTTCTTTTGTGGTACGCCGTTACTTGGGCATATCAAACGCAGTATGTTGCTCCTCGGCGTGCTATGCAGAGTGAAGCCGACCGGCTTTCCTCTGAAATGGAGTCGAATCAAAATTATCTCAATGCAATGAATTTATTTTATGAGCAAACCTATCGGCTGTATTTGCGTTCGTTGCCGCCGGTTCCCAATGATGCGCAGGCATTGTATTCTTTTTGGCTTTTAGAGTTATTGCAATACAGTGGACTAGCAGATAATCAAATCGATACAGGTTCTTTTTCGCGTATCGAACCTGGGGCGGAATACCGTTTTTCGATTCAAACGACCGGCTCGCTTGCCCAAATTACTCAGTTTTTGTTTGAATTTTATTCGGCACCGTTTTTACATCGTATTTCTTCGCTCACATTGACGCCGACGGCGGGCAGTTCGGAAAGGTTAACCTGTGCAATGACGGTCAACGTGCTGGCATTGAACTCGCAATTTAATCCGTTTCGCGGGACAAGTTTAGAGCATAACCGAGTGCCGGATTTTCATATACTCCGTTTGTCTTCCCATGACCCGGCGGACTATCAAGTTATCGCAGACCGCAACTTACTTCATGAGACTCCCGGCGGAATCGACCGGGCCGATTTTACGTTTTTGACGGGGTTGCCGCGAATCAACGGCGAACAGGAAGTCTGGTTTTCCATTCGGACGGACAATTCGCTCATTAAGGCCAAGTTGGGCGACACTATTCGTTCGGGTTCGTTTGTCGGCAAAATTATTGCGGTCTATGATCAGGATATTATTCTCGATCGTGCAGGTTCGCAATGGTTGCTGGAACTCGGAGAAAGTCTCAATGAGGCGTTTGCCTTGCCGATTGAAACGACGATCAATTAACCGGCCTCTGGTTCGTTGCCCGTCGGGTTGCCGTCGGCGGTTGCTTCAAATGCAAAACACAGTCGGCTGGAGTCGAGGTGGCTCCGTTTGACATCCACACGGATTCCATGGGGTTTGGCTTGGACAATACGGACGTTCGCTTCCGGTTCATCGACGGGAAAAATTTGCAGTTTTGGAACTTGACTAAAGGCAGGGCAGAAGGGGATATGGACAGTAACGGTCTTTGCTCCGTCGGGGAAGTCTGCCCAAAATGTTCCTTCAAGCCGATCGAGTCCTTCCGGTGTTTTGGATCGGGTGTTTTGGAGTAAAGGCTGTGTTTGCGGAATTTTCGTATTGTTGGGCGTTGTGGTTTTGGTTTGCAATCGTTTTAGCAGGCACGTTTTTGCCTTGCCCGTTTTTGTTTGAAAAGTTTGCGAAAACCATTCAACGGCAAAAACGATAGCAAGGAAGAAGAGGGTCAAGGCAAGAGTTGTAAGCGGTGGGCGCCAGAATGTTCCGGCGATGGCCCAAAAACACGCAAACCAAACGGAGAGGCGGATGGCTAAAAGCAGTTCCCGATACAGAATCATACCTAGGGGATTTTAGCATATTTTGCCGAACAAAGTAAGTAATGGGGCAGAGGCTGTGTCTGTCCAAGTTTCCAATGTCCAGGTTGGGGTATCGTTAATTTGGGCATAGTTTTTTGTTGCCTGGCCGCCACCCCGCGTAGCCGGGAGTCTGTTTCTATTTGATCGAAGTTAGCCGCCGGGGGAATGTTAGTCGTCGCTCCCGTTAGCCGACCCGGGCCAGCGGGGCGCAACGACAAAGGGCCGTAACAACAAGGTTGCGAAAAAGGTGCGAAAAAACAAACAGAGACGCAATCGTTATAGATTGCGGCCAACACGGACTCTGACGCGGGCTTTGTTAACACGCGGGCTTTGTTAACGCTTTTTGCGACAAATACGCCAGCCGCTTCACTTCCACTCGGCCGCGTTGCACAGAGTGGAGAAGCAAACCAAAGATCAATATCTGTACTGCAAGCAGTACCAGGCCCAAACATAAAAAAGCCGTCGGGAAACGTTTGACCTCGCCCGTTATATGAAAATCATAAACAACAGGCGTTGCCAGATAAAATGATAGAAACATCAATAACAATGCCGTAACTCCGTAAAACAATCGCGGACGCTCCGTAGAGACTAAATTGATAATCGTAAGCAGTATGCGAAAACCATCCCGATAAGTTTTCAATTTGCTTGCCGAATCCGCTGACCTTGCTCCGTATTTCGTCGGAATTTCGGCAACAGGCAACCGAAGTTGCAAGGCATGCACCGACATTTCCGTTTCGATTTCAAAGCCGTGTGAATGTGTCGGAAACGATTTAACAAACCGCCGGGACATTACCCGATAGCCGGAAAGCATGTCATTGAAACCGTAGCCGAAAAGATATTTTACCAGACCAGTCAACATCCGGTTACCGAATCGGTGTCCCGGTCTGTAGGAATTATCGTCGTCGGTAACCCGGCTCCCGACGACCATGTCGAGGTTTTGTTCGATGAGTTTTCTGATCAATTCCGGTGCGGCCGTAGTATCGTATGTTCCATCACCGTCGGCCATAAGATACACATCGGCATCGACATCGCTAAACATTCGGCGTACAACATTTCCTTTACCCCGATTGGGTTCATTCCAAACAAAAGCACCGGCATTCAATGCTAATTCAGCCGTGTTGTCTCTGGAGTTGTTATCATAGACGTAAATATTCGCCATTGGCAGTGCTTTTTGGAAACCTTCTACAACATGTGCAATGCTGGCTGCTTCGTTAAGACAAGGCAACAAAACAGCAATTTGACACTGGCCGAAAATGGTCATGACGAATACGAATCTCCTTCATTCATTCGTCCAGTTTAACACATTGCAACACACAATCAAGACGAACAGTATCCAAGACATGTCTTTTAGAGCGTTTCTTGAATTGGCATGGCCTTCGTGCGTTATCACCGTTACCGTGTTGCCCTACGCCCCGCAGGGCGGGACGGCTAACGGTGCTGCCAACTTGCGATGGAATAACGCACGCAAGGCTGCGGCAATTCATAAAACGCTCTGAAATACACAAAAGAAAGATCGGCAATCAAAATAAGAACTTCATTCCATACGTTTTGACGCATTGTTAAGCCCCTTAAAAATCGCCTGCAAAAACGTATTTTTTTTGATTTTTGTAACAACTTCGATATTCGGCGGGAATTCGGGCACGTGCCGTTGGTCGGCAATCGTCATCCCCCTGGTCAAATAACCCGTTGTTTCAATTTGGACAGATAAATCTTCCGTCGTTGCCCACGCTGGGTGAACCGCAACCATATAGGCTATCAAATCATGAATGTGTATGCCTTCAATACCGTAACATTGCCGATAGTTATGCATCGCTGGCCAAATGAGTTGATGAAGCAATTTTCCCAACTTTGACTCCTCACTCGGCAGAGCGGTGTTCGAACCCGAATCAAAATGATTCGGCAACAACAAAATAGAATGTGTTACATCAAGCGGAACCAACGTTTTTGTACACGGCAACCGAAATACCGTCTTTGCTGCCTGAACGTCGGCATAGATATTAAACTCGGCACACGGTGTGATGTTTCCCCGCCCATTGATCGCCCCGCCGGCAATATAGATATGCCGGATCATTTGCGGTAAATTCGGTTCCCGGGCGACAGCACGGGCAATGTTTGTCAATGGACCCAGGCAAAGAATGATTACATTTTCTGGATCGCTCTTGATCGCATCGCATATAATTTTTTCGGCAAGATGCGGAGAACGCCGTTCGGCAACGGGTAAGGATATTCCGCTAAGGCCGTCAGTTCCGTGAATATGCCGGTAATCGAGCGGCGTCTGTTCGTCCGGCGGCGTACCCGTTCCAATCCGCGGCAACCTCGGCGGATCAAGATATTCAATAAGCATTTGAAGGTTTCGGGCAGAAACCTCGGCGGGGACATTGCCGCCCACACTCGTCAACGCAACGATTTCAACTGTCGGATCAAATGTTGCCAGACACAACACCATCGCGTCTACAATGCCGGGATCCATGTCCAGGATAATTTTTTTCGGCATAATCGTTCCGTGTATGACCGTCTGCGTGACCGTCCGTGTAAGACTGTAAATGTATTATACCGCAAACGGGAGCGTGTTGTCGGCTGCCCGGAGAAAACGGAAAACGCCGGCTTTTCAGCCGGACTTGCTAATTCATCCCCGGCTTGTTATATTAGACACCATGCCGTGAACTACCCCGGATACTGTCCACCAGATACTGTCCCTTACCCCCGGATACTGTTATGCTGACCACGAAGAGCCGATCTCCTGGTTTTACTCTTATGGAACTCTTAATTGTTCTCGGAATCATTGCGGCGTTGCTTGTTTTATTGTTGCCGACTATCTTTTCCCAATACAAACGGTTTCAAATCCGGCAAGTCGAAATTACCATCAGAAACCTGGAAGCAACTCTTGAAGAATACCGTGTTACGCATCGCCGTCATCCTACAAACGAAGAAGGATTGCTTGCGTTGATTTTCATCCCCGACAACGCCGCCGGCACTTCGCTCCAACCGGGTACTGCGCCGGGACAAATGATGGAAACCAACCCGATGATGGGCGGAAGCGGAACCATCGGCCCCGGCATGTTCAATCAACCCGGCGTGATGCCGGGAACATTAGGGCCGGGAACGGTTGGACCGGGAGCGGTTGGGCAAAGCATGATGCCGGGGACGATGATGCCGGGGACGATGGAGTCTGGCTCATCGGGCATGTGGCCGGGTGCTTCTAATCCGACAAATCCCTCTGCGAGTCCGATGCCCAATCCTGCTATGATGCCCAACGGTTCGGCTTGGCCCGGCGGTATGGCGTCCGGCGGTATGGTGCCCGGCGGTATGGCGGCAACGTGGACGCAACCGTTTGCCAATGAAAACCTTTACACGCAACGCCGGCAACGTTCGGCACCATACGTTCGGCGAGAAAGCGATTTGCTTGATCCGTGGGGTAATGTCTATCGTTTTGACAGTTCGATGACGTGGTTGGGAGTCAATCAATTTACCGGAGAAGACAGACCTGCTATTTGGTCGGCAGGGCCCGACAGACAAGATCATACCGACGATGATATCCGAAATTGGATACCCGAAGAAGCCGTGCAACTACGGGCAGAACGACAACGGCAAATGCAAATGCAATACGGTACAGGGACGACGATGCAGCCTAATATGATGCAGCCTAACATGATGCCGCCGGATGGTATGCAACCTGGCGGAATGCCGGGTACGGCGATGCCGATGCAGCCTGGCGGAATGCCGGGTACGGCGATGCCGATGCAACCCGGCGGAATGCCGGGTACGGCGATGCCGATGCAGCCTGGCGGAATGCCGGGTGTGACGATGCCGATGCAACCCGGCGGAATGCCGGGTACGACGATGCCGATGCAACCCGGCGGAATGCCGTGATAGATGCGCCGTGATAGATGCATAGACAATCATTTACACAAACAGTAATTAGAAGTAATTAGACAGTAATTTTCACCGCCAATGATTTACGCAGACAATGCGGCGACGACCCGGATTTCGGAAAATGTTATTCAAGCGATGAACAACGTGATGATTCAGGAGTACGGCAACCCGTCCAGCCCGCACCAAATAGGGGCGAAAGCAAAAAAAATTGTCGAAAATGCCCGAACGAACATCGCAAAATACATCGGAGCAACGACGAATGAAATCTATTTCACATCAGGCGGGACAGAATCCGTGAACTGGGCGATCAAAGGGACGGCTTTCGCTTCAGGGAAAACAGGCAAAAAACATATCATCGCGACGGCGATCGAACACCTTGCCGTATTGCGTTCTTTAGACTCTCTTCAGCCGTTCGGGTATGAAATCACGCTTCTTTCTCCCGATGAAAAAGGAATCGTTGATCCAAAAGAACTAGAGCGTGCTCTCCGCCAAGAGACAGGCCTCGTCAGTATGATGTACGCAAACAACGAGATCGGTGTTATTCAACCGATTCAGGAGTGCGGCGATATTTGCCGACGGAACAAGATACCGTTTCATACGGATGCTGTTCAAGCCATGGGACAATTGCCGATTGAAATGAACAGTTTGCCGGTCGATTTACTTTCTTTTTCCGGCCATAAAATTCATGGCCCTAAAGGAATCGGCATCCTTTATATTCGCAACGGTATTGCGATTGAACCGTTACTAGACGGTGGAACTCAAGAACGCCGGCGTCGGGCAGGCACGGAAAATGTCGAGGCTATAGCGGGGTTGGATGTTGCCGTTCGGGATGCAGTTAAAGGCCGGGTACGCCGCACTAAACATTTGGCAGCCCTACAGAAACAGTTTATGGATGGATTGAGACAACTAGAAGGTTCGCATATTCACGGAGATTTGCATTACCGGCTGCCAGGGAATGTCAATGTCCGTTTTGATCATACCAACGGAGGAGCCGGTGCCAGCGGAGAATCACTTGTTTTGATGCTTGATAAAAAGGGAATCTGTTGTTCAACCGGTTCGGCTTGTTCGTCAGGCGCGATGGAGCCGAGTTATGTTCTTCTTGCATTAGGCATTCCAACTGATCAAGCACTCGGGGCGATTCGGTTTTCCTTTTCAGAAGACAATACGAAAGAAGACATTGATGAAATACTCAAGGCGTTAGCGGCTTCCTTGAAAAAGTTACGCAACACACCCGATACTGCATCGGCATGCTGCTGTGGTCCCGATGGATGCTGTTAGGGCGGCTAACCAGGCTGCAGGAATACCAGGGGAATATCCAGGGGTATAGGGGAATACCAGGGGAATATCCAGGGGCATGGGGGAATACCAGGGGAATATCCAGGAACGCCGGGAATTTTCCACTCAAAAAAATTCATCGAACTCTGAACGTCATAAAACTCTCTCACGGTTTATTTTTTGCCCGGCGATAAAATACCTGCGTGTTGCAGGAAAAAAGACAACCGGACATCTACAAACACTGTAGAACAAAACTGTAAAGCAAAAACATTTGTTTTGCGTTTACCCGACTGACCGGCTCGTTACAAAACTACTACTACAATGAAACGATATTTGCCGCTATTTTTTCTATTACTCTTTAGTATTTCTGTTGAAGCGCAGGAACTAGCCGGGCCGGAACGGGCTTTGCCGGGAAATCTTGTCTTGTTTGAAATTACTCCGCCTCAAGAAGCGTCGTGGCATATTGTCGCCCATTCGTCAGGAACGGTCAGTTATCAAATCGATTCGGGTTTATCAAAACTCTATTTTGCCAGTCCTGAACAAGGCTGGTACACTGTTGTTGCCGGGATTGTTGCCGATGGATTTCCTGAACTGTTGGTCAAAACTTTTTTCAACGGAGATGAAGACGACAATCGATTGCCTGGCCCCATTCGGCTTATTCCTTCTTCGTCATTAGAAACATGGATCAAAACTCAACTTCCGTTATTAGTCCAAAGCCGTAATCTTATATCAGAAACCCGGCTGGTCGCAGAGTGTTTTGCGGCAATTGTTCAAAGAATTGAAGCGGAAAATATCAGAACTGTTCAAAATGCTCAATCACAACTTCAAATCAGCATTACAGGTTCATTAGCACTCGCATCGCCGACCGCCGTAACGGATTGGATGCCGTTTCTGGAACAATTAAGCAGTCGGCTAGAGGCCGAACCCGGCGATCAGAATGCTGATATTGATGAAGTGAAAAAGAAACTACAAAAAATTGCTCATGCCTTGCAATCGTTTGAATTGCCTGGTGCTGATAGAGCAGTATTACCAGCGATTGAAAATCCTGCAGGCCGGATACAAGGAACTCAAAACCGCTCATTCCGAACTTTCATAACAAGATAACCCCCTTTACACATAACCCCTTTACACATTAAACACACACTATACAAACATGATGAAAATTTTTACAGACCATCAATTTTTGCTTGAAGATTGGTTGCCGGAAAGCGACCCGGAGTCGGGTTTTGATTTGTGGAATGATCTTCAAACATCACAGTATAACGAGCACGATCAGCGTGAAACCACTCAACAGCCGGTTGTCGTTTCTTGGAGAGAATTTGAGATTCGGGTTCATGAGCAAAAGAAGATTCGAGATTCTCTCCGCAATCAAGGATTTTGTTTTTGGCCTTGGGAGATTGCAAGACATTTTAACATTGACTGGCATGATTTCAACCAGGGCAGCCGCGGTTCGTGTGCCGGATGTGCTACGAACCATGCAGTTAACGCAATGCTATTAACGCATCTTGCGGACGGATACCGGCTTCGGTATAAACGTTTCAATCCTTATCATACTTGGGATTTGGGGAAACGAGATGCGGGCATTCGCGGAGAGGGAGCGTCATTGTCTTCGATGTTAACCTGTGCGAATAGGCGTGGTATGTTTGATGCGGCGAAAGCCGGAACGTATGAACATTCTCTCCGCAATCCGCCCAAATATACGAAAGAACTCCTTGCAGATGCGCAGCAATGCCAGATCGGTGCGTGTTATCTCGGTCATCTACGCGGGCGTGATCTTGCCCGAACGGTTTTTGATTGTGTTGCGGCGGGGTTTCCGGTAACTTTTGGAAACAGCGTTGCGGTGCCGAGACAAGTAAACTATGTCGGCCGGATTAAAACTGCTATTAACCGAGGTAATTGGATGCATGCAACGGCACGGGTTGCGTATCGCAAAGAATCGGACGGAAAAGAATACATCGCTCATCAGGGATCATGGGGGGCATTTTGGGAAGTTGGAAAACATGAAAAGGAACCCGCCTCGATTATCTGGGAAAGTTTTGACACTTTTACACAGCAATGCAGCGGGCGATATGCAGATGCATTTGCTGTATGTATGGTCGAAGGCGAATTTTTGGAAACTAACAGATTTAACTTCTCGCCGGTTAAAATCATAAACAAGGAGATACTACTATGAAAGAATTTTTTGATCCGCTCATTATCATTCCGCTTGCTGTCATCATGGGTTCGTTTTCAATCGTTGCGGTTACATTCATCATTGTTTTGCGTGATAAAATATCGGGCGTGCATGTATCCCGTTCCGGTGTAGAAATACAAACGAATGATATACCCGTCTGGAGTAAAGTTGTAGACCGGATAGAACGGATTGATTCCAATACCGCAAAATCGATACGTAAATCTACGAACGGCTTGATGATGATCGATTCTGCACAGCAAGAAATTTGTACGGAAACGATGTTAGTATGCCGGGAGGCGAATCAACCGTTGATTTATGCAGCGTATGAAAATCATCATACACGTGATTTGAAATCGGATGTCAATGTTTATATTGCGGATAAAGCACATGACATTGCGGCAGCCGTCCGAATTTGGAGAAAACATTTTCCGGAATTAACAGCGGAAAAATCTCATGCGTATGCATGCCTTTGGGTTAAAAAGATATTGCTTCCGAATTTACGGCGTGCCTGTGTTGACAAAATTGCTTACTACACTTCGCAAATCAACCGCAAGGACATCAGTAAGACAATAAAAGAAATACTTGCAGGATGCCGGACAAAAAATGAGACGTATGTTTCTTTGATAGATACCCTTGCCGAACGCGAGGATATTGATAAAAGCATTGCGGTGTATTATCCGCTGCCGCACCGGAAATCCAAATAAACGGAGAGAACGCAGTACGTTTAATATCCCGGTTTCATTCGCTTTTTGTTTCCGGTTTGAAGACTCCCCTGACGCAAAAAAATGGTAAAATGACGGAGTCTTCTTCATTCCGTCTTACAATGAATCGTGTCGTCGTTACCGGATGCGGACTTGTTACTCCGCTTGGTTGCCAGGTTGAACATGTTTGGAAAGCCATCTGCCAGGGACAATCCGGGATTCGTACGGCTGCCGTCAAAAATATCGAACTGTTCCGGTCACAAATAGTGGGCGATTGCCGGCATTTTTCGATGAAAGGATACGTTTCTACTCAGGAAGCAAGACGGCTTGACTCCTTCGCCCAATTCGCTCTCACTTCATCGATTGATGCCGTTAAGCAGGCAGGGATTGATTTTACGGAACGCGACCGGGAGCGATGTGCCGTCATCATCGGCACTGGACAAGGCGGACTTGTCGAAATCGAAACGCAACATAACATACTTCGGGATAAGGGACCTTCCAAGATGTCGCCCTTCGTCATTCCCCGTTGCATGCCCAATTCGGCCGCTGGAAATGTTTCTATTCATTTTAATATCACCGGCCCTTCGTACGCTGTGTCGACGGCTTGCGCTTCGTCGGTAAACGCGATTGCCGATGCCGTCCGAATGATACGCAGCGGCGATATGGATATCATTCTTGCCGGCGGGAGCGATGCATCCGCCACATCGTTGGGACTAGGAGGATTTGGCGCTATGCACGCTTTATCTCAACGCAATCATGAACCGGAAAAAGCAAGCCGGCCGTTTGATAAACATCGGGACGGTTTTGTCGTCTCGGACGGTTGCGGCGTACTTTTGTTAGAATCTCTCGTTCATGCCCAAAAACGCAATGCGGTGATATTGGGGGAGATTTTAGGGACGGGACTTTCGTCTGATGCGACGCATATAACTCATCCCGACCAAAACGGGTTGGGCGCGGCCAAGGCGATCGTCAAAGCCCTGCGTGATGCCAAAGTGAGTCCCGAAAGTATTGATTACATCAACGCTCACGGTACGGCGACGCTTTTAGGGGATGTTGCGGAAACCCGGGCTATCAAGCAGGCATTGGGCAGTCACGCCTATAAGACGGCCATCTCGAGCACCAAAAGTCAGATCGGTCATCTTTTAGGCGGGAGCGGTGCAGTCGAGGCAATTTTTTGTCTTTTGGCGATTCGGGATGGGATCATCCCGCCGACGATCAATTTGGAGACGCCGGATCCCGACTGCGATTTGGACTATACTCCGATTACGGCACGGGAAAAAAGCATTCACATCGCCTTATCAAACAGTTTCGGCTTCGGCGGACACAACGGTTGCATTATCATCGGACAAGTTTGATCGGACATCGTGTATTCTCCCCGTGTATTCCCCCCCCATTGCATTCTCGTCTCATTGTAGCGGGTTGGCGCTGTTTTTCAATGCCGAACGTTGCGTGTCGTATTCGTGTTGTTCTATAGAATTGTTGTCCGGCGGGTTGTCAGGATAGATTTTCACGCAGGTTGACATGGGTGTTGCTAGATTTTGGGTATTATGTGTAAGCGTAAACCTTTAACAGCAGATGAGCGTGCAGAGATTCTGGCGTTGCTGTCGGCGGGGTATTCCCGAACGACGGCAGCCCGTTATATTCACCGCAAACCTGCTACATTGCGTCGGGAAATTCAAGAGTGTTCCGAATTTGCCCAACAGGTTGCAAGAGCGGAGGAAGGGTCGGAAATATTTTATCTTTCGTGCATACGCCGGGCGGCGTTGAAAGAGCAGTATTGGCGGGCGGCTGCCTGGGTTCTCGAACGCCGTTTGCCCAACCGGTACGGCGGCAAAAAACCGGAAACATTGACAGCCGAACATGTTCAAAAGTTTATGACACTATGTCTGCAAATTATCGCCGAAGAGATACCGGATGTTGAACATCGGGAAAAGATTCTTAACCGGTTGGCCGCGGAACTGGAAGATGAGGAGTAACGCCGGATAGATCGCCGGCCGCCGTTAGCCGTATTGTCCGGCAACATGCAGTGTTTCGCGGCAGTATTTCGCGTAGGTACGCCCCGCAGGGCGGTGCGGCTAGCGGGGGGACTACCGATTCCCCATACCCCCCGCAAGGCGGGGCGGCTTTCTGAACAGAAAAACCGTTATGAATGGGACTTTTGCAAAAAGAGGGTTTGTATCCCCGGCGGTGTTCCGATGAGTTCGACAGGCGGAATCGAGATACCCAAACGACGCCGGGATGCCCAAACGACGCTATGCACAATATCTCATCGATCACCCAGCGGCAGACGGGTATCGTTGCCCGACAGCAGGGGGCGCAGATTCACGCCGTAACTAATGTGAAGGAGCACCGGGTACATTACGGCGTTCAGAGTGCAACGTTTATCCGCACGGTGTTTCCGGGCGAGGCGTCGGGGACGTACCGAATCAACAGTTCGTTGCCGACTTGGCAGAACCCGAGAATCAACGCCAGTTCGGTCTTACCTGGCCAGAACAAGCAAACACCCAGGGTATCGTCGTCCGGTGCGATGCCAGTTCCATACCGAGCGGCTGGTTCTCCGCCGATTCCTTACCCGCCGTCTAATGCGTCGGCATACTATTCTAAGCCCCATACCCGAATCATTCCGAATACAAACACGATCTTTTTTGCAAGATAGCCGGACATTCCGCCCATACGGCTATACGGTTCGGCTATACGATTCTTTGTGCTCTCTATGGTAAAATTGAAGTACGTATGACTTTATGCCGGACAAGCCCGCCTTATTGGATAGACATTGGATAGACAGAACACCCCGCCGGGCGGTGCGGCTAACTCGATTCCCTGCATAGAAACACAATAGAAACAGCATGATATGACAGACCCAAACAGCCGCCCTCCAACCAACAGCCCTTCAACCAACAGCCCTTCAACCAGCCGGCTGTCTGTCCGGCTTGATTCTTCCAACGTTGCCGGACAGGATGTTGCCGGACAAGAGGGGGCGTCGGCGAGACGGGCGAAAAAAGTGTCTGCGTGGATAGGCTCCGTCTTCGTGCACTCGTTCTTGCTTCTTCTCATTTTATACTGGTTTTCCCTGCCGAATACCAATCGCTCTGCGCCGGGTGAGCGCGGCGCTGTCGGGAGTATAGTCCTCCAATCCGGCGGCGATGCCCGGCGGCAAGACGGACAGCAAGCCGGACAACGCCCCAATGAGCACGATCTTACTGAGCACGATCTTACTGACCCCGAACTTTTAGCAAACCTGTCTGAGCGTCTCGCAACGACCGTTCTCGATGTACGGCCGGCAACTGTCCTCGCGCCCGGCCAGTCGGCACAAACGTTTATACCGAATGCCGACTCGAATCAGGCGGCGGCGAACCTGGCGGCGTCTAGCCTGGAAGGGGCCTTTCAAGGCGTCCATTCCGGCGGTTCCATCGGCATAGGGGTCGGCAGCCAGTCGGGCGCAACAACGGTACAACTTTTTGGTAAAATAGACGGTACTGGAACGAAGTTTGTCTACGTTTTTGACCGTTCGGCCAGTATGGCGGGTCAGCGGATGCAGAGGGCCAAGGCGGAATTGATACGCAGTTTGGGGGCATTAAGCGATTCGCATCAATTCAATATCATCTTTTACAGCGGTCACCCTGAAACCTGGCGTCCTGGCCCGCCGAGGCGATTGGTCTATGCGACGCCGGTCGAAAAACAGAATGCCGTCCGTTTTATTGAAAGTATAACGCCGTCGGGCGGAACACGGCATTACGAACCGCTTTTGGAAGCGATTAACTATCGGCCTGACGTTATTTTTTTCTTGACCGATGGTGAGTCGCAGGATGATCTCACGCCGGTACAACTTCGCAACATTGAGCAGACGAATAGCCGATTTGGCCGGGGATCTCAAATCAATGTCATCCAGTTCGGCAGCGGCGGTTTCACTGAACGTCCCTCTAGAATACTCGAACAACTCGCAAACGAAAACTACGGAGAGTACCTTTATCTCGTCTTTGACTCGCCGCAGTAAGGTGCCGAACGATTAAAATGCTCGTCCACGGGATTGAATAATGCTCAATCACCGAAAAAACGCACAGCATACTATACCCGTTAAAACTTACGGCAAGGCAAGGATACGGCGTAATTCATCTAAATCTTCATTCGTCATCTGCTCAAAATAGCGGACGTTGATGTACTCTTCGTCCGGCACCAATTCTTGGACACCGTGCAAAACCATTGTGTCGTACTCTGTACCGGATGCAGAAAAATCAACGATTTGATGAATTGCAAACCGATCGGCAAAATGTGCTAATGCTGTATCACCTTTTCGCTGCGATGTGCCGTACAAGCCCGACGCAAGTATAAGGTTATTATCCAACAAAGTGCCGAATGTGCAGTTCATTCTCACATTCGCATCATTTATACGGCAAACATCCGCTTTTTGATTTTTTGCAATGATGTCAATTTCTCTAATTTTTTCGTGGATGTTCGCTAGTTCGAGCGAACCGGCAATCAGTATCAAAGAAAATATTTTGTACCGTAAACCTAGCAAAACCGGCTGACCGTCTGCCGATTCGCCAATAATTTTTATGCCGACAATAAACGGTTGGCCATCTGCTGTTTTTCCTTCGCTAACATTCAACGGGTGCGATTCAAAGAAATCTTGGTATAAATCAAGATACCTCGATAAAGCAACAACCAATTCTTCTTCTAATAATGCCGATGCCTGATCTTTCGGCAGTTTTCCCATGTCTTGTAAGGCTTTACGGAAAAGGCGACTACTTAAAACCTGTTCCACTTCGATTTTGTTCTGTTTGTACAAACCCTCGGCAGTAATGTTGCCGTCTCTGTCCAACTCAAAAACGGTACCGCTACCGACGAATGCGCCGGGATAACGATAGTATTCCATTCTGTCCAACCGTTGTAGCGTTTCACTTACGGATAGCAGTTTCAGGGCGGCAATCTGTTTTGCGAGATGCTCGGCAATCACCTCATTAGAGGGCGGCTGATACTCGAAATCATTCCCTGCTCTTCTGTATTTTATAATCAACACGTGAGCAACGAGAATAAGGACGAGAATTGCTATTATATGCACTTTTTTCATATCAATCTCTGGGTATCCAAGGGATAAAAGCGATAGAGTTGGCTTGTTTAGAACTCCGTCAGATTTTGACTATTTTGCCAAAAACAGTGTTGTTTTTGGGGAATATGTCATTATTTTGGGAGTCTCCGAACAAGTCTACTCTTATTTTGGTTTGTATGTTGAGTTATAATACAGCGGAGCCCCGCCGGGCAGATAATATGTGTATCTATACGTTCCGGCATACGCCTCTTTTTCCTCCGTTTCCGAAACAACTTTAGCAATTTCATAGTCCACGACACCTGTAATCTTTATGGTATGATCACTACCCTTGCTTTGCACACAGCCCACTGACACGTCAGCCTTCGACGTGCATTTAATCCAATCGCCTGCATTTTTAAGAGCGTTCCAGCCGTCTTCTTGAATCCAATATCCCAAGCCGGTGGCAAATCCGTGACAATTCATACTCCACGTCGGTTCTCCAATACGGGTTGCGCCAGAACGTTTCGAATCCCAATACGCATTAACCTCGGCTGCGGTAATGTTTGCACCACCTGGATCTATTGGAAACGCCAGATTGGTACTTAAATTAGCAATCCTTGTTCCACTGGAACTAAATCTGCCATTCCACCCTTGATAACTTGGGTTCCAAAGTGCATTTGGTATAACAATGGTCGCCTGCATTTCTACACCATTGCGGATAAAATTGACGACCTTCATCGCCCCCACAGGGTTGGTTTGCTGCTGCCCCCACGCAACGCTGCCGGGCAGTAGCACAGCGAGGGCAAAAAATGCAATGACAAGTCTGAGGTTTTTGAGGTGGTTTGTGCACTGCATTTTTCGGGCGGCTTCCCGGACAGATTGCACGGCGAGTAACAGCAGGGCGACGAGCATGCCGATAATGGTGATGATGACGACGAAGGGTTCGACTGGGGTAAAAGCGTTCCGTTTGCCGGCATCCGGCCTGCCGACCATTTTGGCCATTATTTTGGCCCCTAT
>Ga0099364_10002755_pt1 | contig 27842 bp, 22 predicted proteins | sample TergutTh196P3_FD_73070 | JGI IMG/M metagenome (GOLD analysis project Ga0099364, IMG submission 73070) | Microcerotermes parvus P3 segment gut microbial communities from Pointe-Noire, Republic of the Congo - Th196 P3 | ecosystem: Host-associated > Arthropoda: Insects > Digestive system > Gut ... | reverse complement strand
CATATATTTCTATATCTACTGGTGCAACATCTAACACCTCTAATGGAACTTCATACAGCTATACCTCTCCAAGGACTGTCACCGTAACTGCAGAAGACGGTGAGACGCAGTCTGTATACATTGTTACGGTAAAGGTTAGTACACCGATACAAATTAATTTTGAAGCCCCGGCAGATGAAGATATTATTGTAACTTTATACGATCCGGATGCAGTGGTATACCAAACACGCACGGTAAGAATTGATATGTATGATTCTTACGGTGATGGCTGGAATGGCAGTGGCGCACTAAGAATCAATGTAAACGGAGTTGAAATTGCCAATAATGTAAAAGTACAGACTAGTGCCGCAAATAATACCCCCAGTGGTCAACGAAATACAAATACTTACACTTTTAATGTTGTAGCAGGCGATGTTGTTCAATTGTATTGGATTGCAGGGTCTTATCAGGAAGAAAACTCATTTATTATTTATTATGAAGATACACCGCCTAGTCCGGCATTTAATACAAGTAATAATAATTCATGGAATGGTAGTAATGCACTGATTTATAGATTACGAGGAACAATGAATAGCATAGGTGGAGGTGCTTCATTAGGCTCATTTACCGCAATAAGTTCATTTACTGTGGGCAATACTGTAATAGTAGATAATCCCTTAACTCTTCCCGTCGATTCTACATTGGAACTAACAGCGCCGGAAGGTTATGATGGCTACAGATGGGTAGTAAATAATGTAACTGCCGGCACAAGTAATATACTTGTCATTGATGGTTCAACTCTGCCGCTTGGCCCCAATAGCATTACGCTGATTATTTACAAGGATGAGGGGGCTATAACAGTTCCCTACTCTAAAACAATTAACTTTACGGTTACACCATAAGGAGGAATAGGATGAAAAACTTTAAATCTTATTTTGGATTAATTTTAATAACGGGGCTTCTCCTTATAGGCAGTTGCTCCGATGTGTTTGATTTACCGGAGCAAAATGGTGAATCTGTAACAATTATCATAGATGACGACATAGGCCGCTCATTAATGCCCGGTACTCCTTGGTTTAGCTACTATGAACTTACCTTTACCCCGGGCAGCGGACAAGCGCCGCTTGCAGAGCCGGTAGTAACTAATTGGTCAAGTAGCTCTTATACTCTGATACTTGAAAGGGGCTGGTGGACAGTTAGCGTTAAAGGCTTTGTCTATATTGGAGGTCTTCCCGGAATTGAATACGGTTATTATGAAGCCGCTTCATCAGATGGGGCTGTATGGTTTAACGCAGGAGAAAGCGGTTCTAACTCTGTACAAGTTCCCGTTAGGGGCAGGATGCAGGATGAAGAGCCGGGAATCTTTGCATGGAATTTAGAGAATACTTTCACTTCTGGATCTGTAACTATAACCTCTGGTACGCTTGATATTTTAGATCCTTTTGAAGAGCAAATTGGTTTTGAACAGATTAACTTAATGGATGAATCATCCGGTTCAATTTCGTTGGCTCCCGGATACTATATGTTAAAAGTAGAATTTACAAATTTAGACGGTAACAAAGCGTATAAAACAGAAATTATGCACATCTATTCTAATTTGACTACAAGCGCAAATAACACCACAGGTTATTATTTTAATTCTTCCAGTTTTGCTCCAATGACAGATATGTACGGTTATGTTTACATTAGCACAGATGAAGGCTTGAATCCGCAGGGCAGTGTTGTCTTATACCGTGATAGTGATTATTTGTATCCAATTGAAAATACCAATAATGAACCAATAGAATTACAATTTTATATTGATAGCAATTATGGTTATTGGTCTTTCAGACTTAGTTCCTATTATGGTAATGTATATCCAAAAATTACAGTGAATTATGACGGATTTGATCCTGTAGTAATAGAAAGCGGTCCTGTTAATGTATCTTCTACCGGCAATGCAGGGCAAATTTATGCAACATTAAGGTCTATTTCCGGAACTGTTTTGTTTGATGAAGAAGTAGAACTGGAAAATACTCCATATATAACTATTTATTCAATTTCAGGGAATTTATTAGGAACTGCTAATATAATTGATAATTATTGGTCAACAATAATCCATCCTAATCATCAATACATCAACCTTACGGCTAATGTGGATTATGTTGGGTTTAATGTATTCTCATTGAGTCAAAACTCGGTAAATACCAATTCTACTATGCCGTCATTTAATGCAGCGTTGATTAATCGTTCAGGAATAGTAACATTTGATGATACTATTACAGATTTTGATTCTCCGCCTGTTGTGGAATTGTACTTAGATTCTGATTATTCCACTAAAATTGGCGAATCTATCCCAATTTCAACGATTGACGGTAGTTGGAATGTTTTAATTACGCCGAATATTACATCGGTTTACATAAAAGTTACTGTAGACTACACAGGCTTTGAGCCAATTGTAATGCAAAGAGGAGCCTCTATAAGTTATGTCAACCCTGCAGAATGGAACTTTAATGCTGAACTTGCAGAGATTTCCGGAGTTGTACAGCTTGATAGCGTTGTTGCACTGGAAGAAAATCTACTTCTTTCTATATATTCAGATCCGGACTACAGCGTTCCTATTGTTGAAGATGTGGAAATAATAAACGTTGCGGGAAACTGGACTATAAAAGTAGCGTCAACTTATACAGATGTATATATGAAAGCAATAATCAATTACTATGATTACGAGCCATTTGAATTAAGAAAGGCGGTAATAAATATTGATTTCTCAACCATAGAAGATAGGACAATTAATGCGGAATTGATACCGGTTAGCGGTACTTTACAGCATGATTCTGCGGCTATAAAAGCAGATATTTCTGTTTTAAGCATATATTCAGATATGGAATATACTCAGCTTATAACCAGTATGAACTTGCCGGATGCTACAAATGCAAGCTGGAATTATAAACTAGCTCCTATTTATACAACTGTGTATTTGGAAGCTTCCGTAGAATATTATGATTATTCGGCGTTTGTCTTAAGAAAGCCTGTTAGTGTAACTTCTACAGTCCCGGCAGATTGGAACTTTAACGCGGAATTATTGCATCGTTCAGGAAACTTGCAGCTGCAGGGAGGCGTAGAACTTGATAATGATCCTGTTGTTGAATTATATAATTTTGACAACACTCTTATTACAACTGTTACTACGGCATCTAATGGCAATTGGAATATAACATTAACGCCTGATTATACAACAGTTTACTTAAAAGCAATTGTTAATTACACAGATTATGATGTAATGGAAAGAGCAAAAGGTCCCATTCTTACTTCTTCTACAAATGCAGCAGACTGGACAATTAATTGTTTTTTCCCAAACTCCGGCGATATTATCATAGGAGATCCATCAGTTAAATTGTTGTACAACGGCACGGATGTTACCGGCCAGAGTACAAATGTTCCATTTGCAGATCCCGGTACATTTACCGTAAGTATTGCATCTGGTATATATTCTCAAATTAGGTGGTATGTAAACGGAAACCTTGCCGCAGATGATCCAACAAGAACTTCAATTACATTGCCGCGGCGCACTGTTGGTACATATCTTGTAACAGTAGAAGCAACTACCGGAGGGGTAATGAACACCGGCACCCACACCTTTGTAGTGGTGCAGGAATAGGAGGAGGTATAGAATGAAAAAGATAATTTTATTATTAGGCATTTTAATTTTACTACTGGCAGGCTGCGATAGCACCGTTACGCCTGAAAAAATAGGTGATTCCGTAACTACAGGTGACGGAATGGTAAGGATTTATGTTGGCAATACTAATGACGATGCCAGAACCTTACAGCCCGCTCATAATAATATTGAAGGGTATCAACTTACTTTTGATGCACTACAAACACGCACGGTAAGAATAGATATGTATGATAATAGAAGTGACGGCTGGGATGGCAATGGAACATTAAGAATTAATATTAATGGTATAGATCATACTGTAAGACTGAATAGTGGCGGCAGTGGGACTCAAACATTAAATGTAAATACTGGTGATATAGTAAATGTTTATTGGACCGGAAACAATAACACTTATCACTGGGAGAGTTCATTTATTATTTACTACGAAGATACTCCACCATCTCCTGTATTTAATAGAACTTCATGGAGTGGTAGTAATGCGTTGTTATTTAGAACAGAAAATGGATTATCTAATAGTAATTTAAACCAATTATTAGGCTCATTTACCGTTCCTTCTGCTGGCATTCCTCCTGATCCAGTTAATATACCTTCACCCGGAAATTCTGCTGATGTGTATTTTGCCGATGGTTCGTATACCATCACCGCCAAGGCCTATAGCTTAGGCGGCACTATTGGCAACCCTGCAGATGAAGCGGCATCCGGAAGTGTAACAGATATTATTGTAAGCGGCGGAGCGGTAACCAGTAATAGCGGAATTATACCGCCAATTATTCTTTTACCTACAGGAAGCGGTCAAGGTGCGCTTAGTTTTAATATTTCACTGGATGGCGCTGATACAGGAAGCGAACAAAGTTTTATTAAACTTTATGATATTAATGAACAAACCCCATTCTTTGAACATCTTTTTGCTGAGCCTTATCCGGACCAAATAGATATTCCTGCCGGTCGTTATGTTGCAGAAATTCAATTAGTTAATGCATCCGGAGAAATTGCATTTTACCGTGATGTAGTTGAAATCTGGAAAAACGCTGCAACAAATCTGATTTTTACACCGGATTTTGTAAATCCTGATCTTGGACTTGCTTACAGCGGTTCAACATTATCGGAAGAATTAACAACTTTTGATGACTCCATAGAAGGCGGGTATCTATACGGAACAGGCGCAACAGCTGCAAACGCAATGACATATAATGTCACTGTTGATAACTTTGCAGATGTAAATTTTGTCATGACACCTGATAGCAACTCTCAATATGCGGATATTTCATGGTTTGCAAATACCGGAAGTATTCCCAATGATAATAACTATACTAAAGAAGCAATAACAGACTTCACTTTATACACTGCATTGTGGGTTAAAGTAGTATCGGAAGATGCAACTTCTACTACATATTACAGATTTAACTTATTTACAGAAGTGTTATTCACCGATCTTACTGCTAATGGCAGTCAATATCTGAGAACTACTGTACTTGAGCTTACATTTAACAAGGATATTATAGGCTTAACAGCAGCGGATATTTCCTTAAACTCCGGTGTTACCGGCGTAACAAAGGGAACACTGACCAGAGTTGATACAGGCATCTATGAATTAACTGTATTGGGTATTGCTAGTAATGGTACAATCTCAGTAACTATGCTTGGTAAAACGGGATATAATTTTATAGGTGATATTACCCGCAGTGTTACGGCATTTTATGCACAACCGGCAGAATTTGTAAATCTTACAGCTGAGGGTTCAATTTCAGATGCAGTTACAACTCAGGTAACTCTTAATTTTAACAGAGATATTACCGGCTTTAATACTACAAATCGTGATGCCTATATTATTTTTGATGCCGGCGAAACAGGCGCTCAGTTGGGCACTATTACAAGAAATAGTACCGGAATTTACACCCTTCAGTTGACTGGCATTCACACAACAGGGGAAGTAAGTATTACGCTAACTGTGCCAAATAATGAATTTACACCTCCTACACGGACTGTAATGGTGTATTTACAATCTGAAGGTGCAACAGTCGATGTTCCGGAGCTGAATAACAAGACTTATAACAGCATTACTATTAACCCCGTAATTGCATCAACAGAACAAACGGTGCAGTACGCGATAACTACGGATGATATAGTACCCACAAATGATGACGATTGGCAAATCGGTACTACATTTGTAGGCCTTAATGCCGAAACAACCTACTATATCTTTGCCCGCGTTGCGGAAAACAATAATTATTTACAGGGTGCACCAAGTGATAGTCTGGAGGTTACAACTATGCTCCCAGTTTCTTCTAGCGTGATAGAATACTACTGGGTGGATGAACACGGTAGCCTTGTTACAACAAGCGGTGGTGCAACAACTGTGGCCATCGGAGAAACACTGACTATTACCGCACAGGGTACAGGATATGATGTTGTACAGTGGAATTTAAACGGCGCTGATACCGGAGAAAAAGGAGATACATATAATTTCTCTAGTATGATAGATGGAAACTATAGAGTAAGCTTGTTTGTTGAAAAAGATAGCAAGTTATATATTACCAACATTGTTATTACGGTAGTCCTAAATTAAGGAGAATTAAGGAATGAAAAATAAACTAACAACAAAAGAAAGAAGATATTGTATATTATTAGGGCTTGTGTTTGCCTGCGTGTTTTTGTTTACTGCTTGCAGTGACACCTTTAATCAGTATGGTAAAATAGGTATTGTTTTTACAGGAGAAGAAGATTCACCGCAAACAGCAATGTCATTCATGGCGCGGACAGTGTTCCCATTAGCTGCTTTTGATAGTTATATTTATACCTTTATCAAAGCAGGTGAAGAGGACGGAGAAGTAAAAGCGCCTGATAGCGAAGGGTTCTTTTCTCTGGAGGTTGGTAACTATACGGTAGAAGTAGAAGCCTACATTAGCAATGAAGATTCTTATATATTAACTGCAATTGGTGTATCTGGACAATTCAGTGTTGTTTCTGGCTATAATAATCCTGTAACAGTATATCTTTCTGCAGTTGATAACGGGACTGGGACATTTAATTACACCATTACTTATCCGGAAGATGCTACAATAGAGATCACCTTGGAAAAATGGCCTGCTCTGGATGCTGTTACATTAGATCCCATAAATCTATCTGAAGATGAAAATGGAATTACTGAAATTTTATCATTGGAAGTAGGCTCTTACCTATTAACAATTAGTGTTCGTAAAAATGGGTTTTATGCAGGGCTAAATGAGGCAATACATATTTATCCATTGCTTTCTACTATATATACAGAAGATTTTAAAGAGGAGGATCTTCTTACTCCTTCATACACTGTAATCTTTGATGCCACTGATGGATCAGTTATTCTGACAAGCGCCGCCACAGGCGTAGGTAGAAGACTTGTAACCTTGCCAATACCAACAAAAATTGGATATACTTTTAACGGTTGGTGGACAGATGAAACGGAAGGAGCAGAAATAACTACAAATACTGTTTTCACAGAAGATACAACTATTTATGCGCGCTGGATAGAAAATATCTACACCGTCACTTTTGATGCCAATGACGGCACAGTCACTACGGCCAGTGCTGATACAATCACAGGCCGTGTGCTGGAAACCCTGCCAGAGCCGGAAAGAAACCACTTTGTCTTTGCAGGTTGGTGGACGGATGAAATGGAAGGGACAGAAGTAACTACAAGTACTGTTTTCACAGAAGACACAACTATTTATGCGCGCTGGATAGAAAATATCTACACCATCACTTTTGATGCCAATGACGGCACAGTCACTCCGGCAAGTGCTGATACAATCACAGGACGTGTACTAGAAACCCTGCCAACACCGGAAAGAAACCACTTTGTCTTTGCAGGTTGGTGGACAGATGAAATGGAAGGGACAGAAATAACCACAAATACTGTTTTCACAGAAGACACAACTATTTATGCGCGCTGGACGGAAAGCATTTACACCATCACACTCGATGCCAATGGCGGTACGGTTACTCCGGCAAGTGCTGATACAATCACAGGCCGTGTACTGGAAACCCTGCCAGAGCCGGAAAGAACAGGGCATACTTTTAACGGCTGGTGGACAGAGATAGCAGACGGAATAGAAGTAGACACAAGTTATGTATTCACAGCAAATACCACCATATACGCGCGCTGGACGGAAAGCATTTACATCATCACATTCGATGCCAATGGCGGTACGGTTACTCCGGCAAGTGCTGATACAATCGCAGGTCGTGTACTGGAAAATCTACCAACACCGGAAAAAAGTGAATTTATCTTTGTAGGTTGGTGGACAGATGAAATGGAAGGGACAGAAATAACTACAAGTACTGTTTTCACAGAAGACACAACTATTTATGCGAGATGGATAGAAAATATCTACACAGCCACGGCTAATGGCGACCCAAGCACATTAACCACGCAAATCGTTTTAAACTTCAGTGCCGACCCCGTAGGCTTAACAATTGCTGACATAGATCTTGGCGGCAGCGTTACTAAGGGAAGCGCTACACTGTCAGACAGCGGAACATCCAGAACCATTTCAGGTTTTACCGTGAACTCAAACGGGAACGCTACAATTACCATTGCTAGAAGCGGTATTGAATCTGAGCAAAAAATCGTATCGGTGTTTCTGGATGAAATGGTATTGATCCCTAGTGGCAGTTTCCAAAGAAACGGTTACACGATAACGATAACAGGCTTTTACATGGGCAAATATGAGGTAACGCAGGAGAAATATCAGACGGTAATGGGAGTGAACCCCAGCAACTTTTTAACAGGCGTAACCGAAGGAGAAGACCAAAACAAACGCCCAGTGGAAAGAGTAACATGGTTTGACGCAATTGAGTTTTGTAACGAACTGAGTGAACTGGAAGGACTTGAGCCTGTTTATACATTAACCAATGTAAGCAGAACAAATTACAGCGGTATATCCCAAATAACAGCCGCAACGGTAGCAGTTGACTGGGCAAAGAACGGATACCGATTACCGACAGAAGCGCAGTGGGAGTATGCCTGCCGTGCGGATACCACAGCAAATTATTACTGGGGAACTGAAACAGATACTGAGACAGTTGGACTATACGCCTGGTTTGATGGAAACGCAAACTCAATGACACATGCAGTAGGAGAAAAACTGCCAAACGATTGGGGACTTTATGATATGAGTGGAAATGTGTTTGAATGGTGTTGGGACTGGTTTGCAAGCAGTTATCCGAATGGAGATCTGCCCGACCCTGTAGGCGTGTCTTCGGGGACTAACCGCGTGACTCGCGGCGGGGGGTTTAGCGAGTGGAACGGCAGAGTTGGGGACTTGGCGTCTACGCGCCGGCTCGGCATTAGTCCGGACTCGCGGTCCAATGAGGTTGGTTTCCGTGTCCTGCGCCCCTATATTTTTTAGGGATTAGACACGAATTTTATCATGCTACTTGCAGCGTAGCTTCCAGCTATTTGCAGCGTAGCTTCCAGCAAAGACGCAAAGTTGTTGTTTGAAATCTTTCATTCTTACTTTGCGTTCTTTGCGGCTTAGCGTGAGATAATGGGTTTGTAGTAAAGAGCGTGATCATCTTCAATCTGTGTGAATCCTCCTCCCATGTTTTTTGTCAAGGGTAATAAGAAACTCCCTCTGCAACCGCCGTTCTTTGTCGGTTTTGGCAGTATAAATCGGCTTCATTGTACGTGGATCAAGGCCGGTGTGATACATAACCGTGGACAAGGTTCCGGGGGTGGGGTAGAAGTCCTGCGTGTTCTCTGGTACAAAGCCGGTTTTTTTAAGATACCGCGCAAGTTCTTCTGCTTCTTTCTTTCCCGCACCAGGGTGGGCGGAAATTATGTAGGGTAAGAGGTATTGCTTTAACTTTAACCATTGATTAATTTCAGTAAAATCCTTTCTGAATTGCTCGTAACAGGCATGAGGACACTTGCCCATTGCGTCCAGCACAATAGCCGACACATGCTCCGGGGCAACTTTTAATTGACCGCTTACATGGTGTTTGCAAAGCGTTTCCAAAAATTTTTTACCGTTTTTAGTATCGTATTGGATATAGTCAAAGCGGATTCCCGAACGGATAAAAACTTTTTTAATACCGGGGATTTTGCGTAATGCACTCAGAGTTTCCATGTATTCAGAATGATCCGCTTTTAATTTTGGACATGGTGACGGGTACAGACATTCCCTTTCCGTGCAAAAACCGCCGTGGGTTTTGCCGCCGCCGCTTTGAGTTTTGCAGGCGGGACGGAAAAAGTTTGCGGTAGGTCCGCCCACATCGTGAATATAGCCCTTAAAGTCTGAGCGGGTGGTAAGTTTACGCGCTTCACGGAACAAGCTTTCCTTACTGCGGCCTGTCACGGCACGCCCCTGATGAAAGCCAATCGCGCAAAATGAACAGCCGCCAAAACAACCACGGTTTGAAACAAGAGAAAACGATACCTCTTTAAGTGCATCGATACCGCCTGCATCTTCGTACATGGGGTGAGCTTTTCTAGTAAAGGGGAGTTCGTATAATTTATCAAGTTCTTTAGTGGAGAGGGGCAGGGCAGGGGGATTTTGTATTACCCAACGATTACCGTCATTCTGTTCGATTAGCGGTTTTGCGGTTACGGGACTTGCGTTTTGTTTTTGTATCATGAAGTGGTTGGCGTATGCGTGCAACGAAGCATCGTCCTTATGTTTTACGGTTTCATAAGACGGCAGAACGATTGCCTCTTTCCATTTGGTTGCGGATTCCTCTCCATTTACACGAACGCAAGTTCCACGGACATTTTGAATATTGTTAACAGGTTCACCTGAAGCAAGCCGTTTTGCAATTTCTAAAAGCGGTTTTTCACCCATGCCGTAAACAAGTATATCCGCTTTTGAATCAAGTAAAATTGAACGGCGCACTGTGTCCGACCAATAATCGTAGTGGGCAAATCTTCGCAGGGAAGCTTCTATTCCGCCAATTATTACGGCGGTATTTTTATACGCACGGCGAATTCCCTCGACATAGACTAAAGTTGCACGGTCAGGTCTTGCTCCGTTTTTTCCGCCGGGGGAGTATGTATCATCTGAGCGCTTACGTTTTGCGGCGGTATAGTGCGCTACCATGGAATCCATGTTGCCCGCACTTACCAAAAATGCAAACTGAGGCCGTCCAAGTACGGTAAATGATGAGGGGTCTTTCCAATCAGGCTGGGGGATAATTCCAACACGGTAACCTTCCGCTTCAAGTACACGGCACAAAAGGGCTGCTGCAAAAGAAGGGTGGTCAACATAGGCATCGCCGGAAACAAAAATAAAATCACATTCATCCCAACCGCGTTCTTCCATATCGCGGCGGGAAATAGGTATGAAATTAGACGCCGACAACTTCTTTGATTTGGGGTATTTCTTTTTTAAGATAGCTTTCTATTCCCATTTTTAGGGTCATCTGAGCCATTGGGCAATGACCGCAGGCTCCGGTAAGTCTTACTTTTACAATGCCATCGGCATCAACAGAGACAAATTCGACATCTCCGCCATCTGCCTGCAAATTAGGCCGTACATTTTCTAAAGCAGCTTTTACTTGTTCTTCCATGACTTCTACTCCTCACAATTTCTTTACGGAGAGAGAGGGATTCGAACCCTCGGAGCCCTTGCGGGCTCAACGGTTTTCGAGACCGCCCGATTCAACCACTCTCGCATCTCTCCAAATATAACTTTTCTCACACAGTTTTTTAACGGAGAGAGAGGGATTTGAACCCTCGGTACTCTTTCAAGCACATACGCTTTCCAAGCGTACACCTTCGACCACTCGGACATCTCTCCATAATAATCTGTAAAAAAGCCCCTGCAAAATACGAATTTGCAAGAGCCTCTGAAGCTGACACGATTTGAACGTGCGACCTTTAGATCCGCAATCTAATGCTCTATCCAGCTGAGCTACAGCTTCAAAAAAAACTTATCGGAGCAGGAGGGATTCGAACCCTCGGTACCCTTTCGGGGTACAACTCCTTAGCAGGGAGCCCGATTCGGCCACTCTCGCACCGCTCCTATTTATACCTATATATACACTATTGCCCATTTTTTGTCAACGGCTTAAAACGGCGTTTAAGACTATTTAAGAGAGGTAAGGAAGGGCCTTACATTCACGCCGTTTTCCGCAAGATAATCCTTTAATTCCCGGACAGCGTAATGTCTACCGGTTCTGGGTGAATACAGCATACTGCTGATAATTGCGCCCTGAGCTTGGGTGTTTTGGAACAAGTCCCTTAAATGTTCAGGTTTGCCGGCACCGCCGGAAGCAATGAGCGGGACAGATACAGCTTTTTCCGCAAGCTGCATAAGATCGATATCATAGCTTGCCATTGTACCGTCACAGTCAATGCTGTTCAGACAGATTTCTCCCGCGCCCAAATCTTGTCCGCGCTTTATCCACTCTATGGCATCAAGACCTGTTGCCAGCCTTGCGCCGTCAATAAAAACTTCATAGCCGCTTGGAGTTGTTGCCGTGCGTTTTGCCTGTGTTGAAAGAACGATGCACTGTGAGCCAAATGCTTTTGCGCCGTCTGAAATAATCTGTGGGTTTCTCACCGCCATAGAATCCACGCTTATTTTTTCTGCACCCGCTTTTAAAGTTTTGTACATATCATTTAAATCTTTGATTCCGCCGCCTACTGTAAAAGGTATAAACACGCGGCTTGCGGTTTTTTTTACTGTATCGATATCTATTCCGCGTTTATCAGAACTTGCGGTAATATCGTAAAATATAAGCTCGTCAATTTGGTTGTTGTACATATTTTCTGCAAGCTCATCGGCGGAAGCAACATCGATATTATTCTGGAATTGTAATGCTTTTGTGACTCTTCCGTTTATTATATCAAAACAGGCTATTAATCTTTTTGTCAGCATAATGATAAAAACCCCTTTAAAAGTGCAAGCCCCGCTTCTCCGCTTTTTTCTATGTGAAATTGAGTGCCGTAAATATTGTCTTTTTTTACAGCCGCTGTAAAATCTTTGCCGTATTGGGCAAGACCCCAAATATTGTTTGGATCTTCAGGTTTTGCATAATATGAATTTACAAAGTAAAAATATCCGTCTTCAGTTTTTTTTGGAGTTTCATTTACAAAGCTTACTTTGTTCCAACCCATTTGCGGAACGCGTACTATGCTTGAATCAAACTTTTTTACACGGCCTTTAAGCCAGCCAAAACATACAGCATCTTCTTCTTGGCTATGTTCAAAAAGAATCTGCATTCCAACGCAAACACCCAAGAACGGAATTTTTTTATTTATAACATATTCGGTTAAAGCATCCTTCATGCCGGATTCCTGCAAAGAATTCATAGTTGCACCCGCGCTGCCTACACCCGGTAAAATTATATATGCGGCGTTTTTTAAATCATTAGGGGCGGCGGCAAATTCCGCTTTATACCCCAACCTTTCAACAGCGTGCATTACACTTGGAGCGTTTCCGGCTTTGTAATCAATTATTTTAATCATCTTTTGTTATTCCCATTCCACCGTTGCTGGAGGTTTATCTGTAATATCATACACAATTCTGCTTACTCCCGCAACCTCAGCGGTAATCCGTGCGGATATTTTAGATAATACTTTGTGTGGAAGCGGCGCGTATTCACAAGTCATAAAATCAGAGGTAACAACAGCACGGACAGCAATAACGGGGTCATAAGTTCTGGCATCACCTTTAACGCCTACAGATTGGGTGTTTGTTAGTACGGCAAAGTATTGATCAGGACAGTTTTTCAGTTTACCTATCTCCTCTCTTACAACCGCATCCGCCATTTTTAACATTTTTAGTTTTTCATTTGTAATTTCACCAATAATACGGACGGCAAGACCCGGGCCGGGAAAGGGCTGTCTTTCAACTAACGCTTTTGGCAAGCCTAATTTCCGCCCAATTATGCGCACTTCATCCTTGAATAAACCTGAAAGCGGCTCAATAAGATCTGTAAAAGAAAGATTTTTTGGCAAGCCTCCCACATTGTGATGGCTTTTTATAGTAGCGCCCGCTTCTCCGCCTGACTCAACAATGTCAGGGTAAATGGTACCTTGTGCCAGAAACGGAATGTTTCCAAGTTTTGCAGCCTCTTCTTCAAACACACGGACAAATTCTTCCCCAATAATTTTGCGTTTTTGTTCCGGCTCTGAAATACCCTTTAACCTGTTTAAAAAGCGATCCTGTGCGTTCACTCGGATAAAGTTTAATTTGTGTTTGGAAAAAACTTTTTCAATTTCATCACCCTCATTTAAACGCATAAAACCGTGATCCACAAAAACGCAGGTTAACTGATTGGGTATAGCTTTGCTTAAGAGTGCGGCGCAGACTGAGGAATCCACTCCGCCGGAAAGCGCCAAAAGCACACGGTTATCTCCGGCTTTTTTCTGAATCTTTGCAGCTTCTCTTTCAATATAATCATCTAAGCGATAATCTCCCTTTGCTTTGCAAATATTGTACAGAAAATGCCGTATTATTTCCGTGCCGCCCTCAGTGTGGGAAGTTTCCGGATGGAACTGAACGCCGTAGAGTTTTTTCTTTTCACATTTCATTGCCGCTATATATTTTTTTGAATTAGCGGTTATGCTAAAGCCTTCAGGAACATGAGAAACAAAATCCCTATGGCTCATTAGTGCGTAAAAAGGCCTGCCGCCTTTTATTGGTACAACGGTTACTTTGCCGTATTCTCCGGTAGTTCCCTGCTTTACCTCTCCGCCCAAACAGTGGCACATAAGCTGCATTCCATAACATATCCCAAAAACAGGTATACCAAGTTCAAAAAGTTGTTTATCACATTTGGTGGCTTTGTCATCATACACGCTGTTTGGGCCGCCTGTCAAAATAATACCAATGGGGTTCTGTACGCGTATTTCCTCAGCAGAAACAGCACCCGGCAGAATCCTAGAATGAACGCCCAAAGAGCGTACGCTGCGTGCAATTAATTCTTTATACTGTCCCCCAAAATCTAAGACAAGAACTGTTTCATTCACAAAATATTGCCTCCAACAATTGCTTTATATGCTCCTAAATATTTTTCCGCTGTTTTATTACAGACTTCTTGCGGCAATTCCGGCGGAGGAATTACGCCTGCTTTTCCTTGTTCTGTAAGCCAATCCCTTAGATATTGTTTGTCAAAACTTTTTTGAGAGACTCCGGGTGTGTAATCGTTCAGTGACCAGAAACGGCTGGAATCCGGAGTTAAAACTTCATCACCCAGAACAAGCTCGCCGTCTGCATCAATACCAAACTCAAATTTTGTGTCCGCAATTATAATGCCCCTAGAAAGTGCAAACTCTGCACATTTTTTGTAAACATTAAGGCTTATGTCCCTTAATTTTTCCATTACTTCTGCGCCGGCAATTTTTTTTGCTTCATCAAAAGTGATGTAAATATCATGTTCTCCAATTTCCGCTTTTGTAGAAGCGCAGAAAATTGGTTCAGGGAATTTTTGAGACTCTACCATGCCGTCAGGTAATTTTATTCCGCAAAATTCTCCTGTTTTTTTATAGCTCTTATAGCAGGAGCCGGTTAGGTATCCTGAAACAATACATTCAACCATTACCATATCCAATTTTTTTACCATCATAGATCGATCTTGAAATTCAGGCTTTTGGAATTCTGCAGGATAATCTGAAAGTTGTGTTGAGATTAAATGATTTTTAGCAATGTCTTTTGTTAGGTAAAACCAAAACTCTGACAACTTGTTTAGAACAATCCCCTTATTTGGAATTGGAGTTGGCATAACTACATCAAATGCTGAAATTCTATCCGTGGTCAGCATTATCAGCTTGTTATCCCCTGCATCGTAAACTTCTCTAACTTTTCCGCTGTATGTACTTTTCATTTTTACCTCCTGTAGACAAGAACATTGTACAAGAAAGATTGGATTTGTGTCAATATGGCGTATTGATAATTTATCGACATTATAACATCCTTAAACATGTCTCATCTTAATAAAGAATAACTCATCATTATCCAGTATTTTTTCAACATAAAAATGCTCTGAAAACTTTTCTGCTTCAGTTTTAGCACTTTCCAAAACTACTGACAGTTTGCATGCACCGTTTCTTTTATGTATGGCGTTTATATCGGATCGCGATCTTGAATGAGCAATAAACACTATGCCATTAGGTTTAATAATATCTGCCAGCTTTTTTATCAATGCTTCTTTATTTAAAATATGAGGATAGGCATTAAAAATTATGACGGCATCCAATGCAGGCAGTAATACATTTAGAATATCGCCGTTTATATAATGAATACGGTCATCATGAAAATGTTCTTTTGCCAACTTTATCATTTCAAAGGAAATATCAACAGCAATAATTTGTGCAGGTTTTGTTTTTAATATATGGGGAAACATAACGCCTTTACCGCACCCAATATCCGCAATAATACTATTCACAGGAAGCGCCATCACGGAAACAAGCTTTTCCCGTACACTATATTCTTCAGGGTTGTTTCTCCATTCATGAGCCATATTATTAAAGAATGTCTCCATATCATTATCCATCTTAATCTACCCCCTTTTAACTCAACAAAGAATAAAATAATCTGCATGCAAATTGATACAAGCTGGCAGCGCTGTTTCCAAAAAGGCGAACGGTGTATCCTGCGGATGATTTGGAGACAGCTCCCTGTATTTCATCATCATTGGGTAATGATAATGATTCAAAGCCGTAAAGATAAAACATTCCTTGACAGGTAAAACCTTCAAAAAAACCTATGCCGGAAAAATCCGCTTCCCCTGCGGTCATGCGGCAATTGTCCAAAAAAATCGGTTTATCTTCTATATATATGATGGTTCGTGATGAAATATCGTTAAAAGCAAACTGTTCACCCATGCCGTGCCTGCCGCAGGTGAAGATGTCTCCAAATATCAACTTTGATGATGGGTGAAGCGATATATCCGTCTGTGAATAAAAACGGCTTCCTTCAAACGGAATTACAGGGTAAGGAACATAATGCAAAACGGCGCTCTCTCCAATTTGTATACAAGTATTTTGTTCTGAAAAATCCGCACCTGTATTGTAAAGTTTGCGATACGATTGTTCGCTGATTATGGTTTTTGTATTGTCTGACATTTCAAAACGCATGTTGTATTTATCTCCTGCTAAAATACCCGGACTTGCGCACATAACCATAACTTCCGTGTAACCGTCTTCACGGTAAAAAGGCTTAGCTATTTTGCAGGGAGAAGTAAAGAAACAATCAGAGACGATTGTCTTTCCGCAGGAATAAACTGTTTTTACATACAGTTCTGTCATCATAATTGTTAAACTTCTTCCAGTAAAACGCTCTTCTTTATCCATGCAACAACAGCATCAACGCCTTCCATAGTTTTTAGATTGGTAAACAAAAACGGCCTGCCACTCCGCCCTTTTTCAGAATCTTGTGCCATAATGTCCAAGTTTGCTCCAACCATAGGAGCAAGGTCTGTTTTGTTAATAACAAGCAGATCCGATCTTGTAACACCGGGGCCGCCTTTGCGGGGGATTTTTTCTCCCTGTGCCACATCAATAACATAAATATGAGCATCCGCAAGTTCTGGAGAGAATGTAGCGGAAAGATTGTCTCCGCCGCTTTCTACAAAGACAATCTGAACATCAGGGAAATTTTTTGCCATTTCTTCTACAGCTTCCAGATTCATGGAGCAGTCTTCACGGATAGCCGTATGCGGACAGCCGCCTGTTTCCACGCCTACAATTCTTTCATGGGGCAGGACAGAATTTTTTACAAGGAACTCCGCATCTTCACGAGTGTAAATATCATTAGTAACAACGCAAATACTGTAATCCTTTGCCATTACCCTTGTAAGCCGTTCAATAAGAGCGGTTTTTCCCGATCCAACCGGCCCGCCAACTCCAATCTTTACATAATTCATGTTATTACCTCTCTTGTTAATTTATGTATAGTCTGCCCTGCAAAGATTCGTGCTGCATGGAACGCAGATCAAAACCGCAGGCGGAAACTCCAAGCTCATCAATTGATGCTGTCTTTGCTTTTTGCACGGCATTGGGAATTAAGCTCAATAGTTCAAACAATGCCGCCTGTCCGTCAGACTGCCCAAGCGGAACAAGTTTAACAGCGTGGTTAACAGCCTGCGACAAAAGACTGTAGCAATAAAGTTCCAGCGCTAAATCAATGTCCGCATCCAAATCACGAACATACAACCCAACAGCAACAGGATAATGTCCCGCGCATTTACATTGCAGAATGGCCTTATGGTACTGTGCAAGCAGCGGATACTCCTGTAATGTTTGTTGTATCTTTATAAACCGTATGCAAAGTTTTTCACTGCCCATACGGATTTCATACGGCTGTTTCATTGCGGCACACAGATTATCCATAACCTGCCAGCCTTCTCCTTGTGCGGTTTTTGCACAGACTCCAAGATCACCGTAAGGCAGAATGTACGCCTGTGCTTTTAAATAAGAAAGAAGGGTTTGTTTATCATGTACAATATTTTTTTGTGTATATGTTTCCATACCGCCCGACATTGTATATGCTCCTGTAGGAAACAGCGAGTCAAATGCCTGCAGCAGCGCAATACGGCTAGTGACTGTGCCCATGAACAACTACCTCCGGCACAAACTTTTCCGTTTTTCTATGGCAATGAAACCCATGCTTCTGAAGATACTCAAATGTAGGGTTGTCAAACGGAGTACTGACAGTCATGTCCCCAATGGAGATTGGCAAATGACGGTTACCCAATTCAAAACATACCCTGCCCAATTCCTGTATGGAATGAACGAACACAGTTGTTAATTCACAGGGGAGCAGCTCCAAACATATTATGGTATTGTTATCTTCAAACAAAACCCCGCCGTCAAATAAAGGTTCAGAAAGCCGCATCCCAACCTCAGTACCTTTTGAGGATACCTTTTTTAATATTTTGTTATTCATCTCAAACCATTCAAAAGGAACGGTTTCCACTTCTTTAGTATCGATACTATTCGGTTTCTTTCCAAGAATCTTTTCAAAAATCATATTACCATCCTTAAAATAAAAAATATCTTTGAGCAAGCGGAAGCTTGTCCGCAGGTTTGCAGGTTATCTGTTCACCGTCAACTGTTACCGTGTAAGTTTCGGGGTCAACCTTTATATCGCCTGTGCGGTTGTTTAATTTCATGTCCGCTTTTGACAACTTACGGCAATTTTTTACAGGAAGGACTATTCTCTGCAAGCCTAGCCGTTTTGCAATTCCGCTGTCCGCCGCAAACTTGGACACAAAGGTTATACAGGTGCGCTTTTGCGCAAGGTCGTAAGCTCCAAACATATTTCTGTAAATTACAGGCTGCGGCGTTGGGATAGAAGCATTGGCATCTCCCATTTTGGAAGCAATTATAAATCCGCTCTTGATTATCATCTCCGGCTTTGCACCAAACAATGCGGGTTTCCAAATGACCAAGTCCGCATACTTGCCAACTTCCAAAGAGCCGACATAATCAGAAATGCCGTGGGTAACCGCAGGATTAATCGTATATTTTGCAACATATCTTTTTGCACGGAAGTTGTCATTACGGTCACTGTCTTCACTTAAGGGGCCGCGCTGTTCTTTCATCTTGCTTGCAGTTTGCCATGTCCGTAAAATAACTTCGCCCACCCGCCCCATAGCCTGAGAATCCGAACTCATCATGGAAAAAATTCCCTCGTCGTGCAAAACATCTTCCGCGGCAATTGTCTCGGGGCGAATGCGCGAATCGGCAAATGCAACATCTTCCGCCACTTTGCTGTCCAGGTGATGGCACACCATCAACATATCCAAATGTTCATCAACAGTGTTAACGGTAAACGGCATTGTTGGGTTTGTTGATGACGGCAAAATATTAGGAAGAGCCGCAGCCCTTATAATGTCGGGAGCGTGCCCGCCGCCCGCACCTTCTGTGTGGTAAGTATGAATAACCCTATCTCCAATTGCGGCAAGAGTGTCTTCCACAAAGCCTGCTTCATTAAGCGTGTCCGTATGGATTGCTGCTTGAACATCGTATTTGTCCGCCGCATCAAGTGCCGCTTTAATGGCGGCAGGAGTGGAACCCCAATCCTCATGAAGCTTTAACCCCAAGGCTCCGGCTTCAATCTGTTCATTAAGCGTTGTAACATCTGCGCTGTTCCCCTTGCCAAGAAACCCAAGGTTGACGGGAAAGCCCTCTGCGGCTTCTAGCATTTTTTCTATGTTGTACTTACCCGGCGTACAAGTTGTGGCATTTGTTCCGTCAGCCGGCCCGGTTCCGCCGCCGATCATTGTTGTAACACCTGAATACAGTGCGGTCTCTATCTGAGTGGGGCTTATAAAATGAATGTGAGAATCCACTCCACCGGCGGTAACAATTAAACCTTCACCTGCAATAATTTCCGTAGAAACGCCGGCGGTAAGCCCTTCTGTTACACCGTCCATAATGTCGGGGTTGCCTGCTTTTCCAACGGCGCAAATTTTTCCGTCCTTTATTCCAATATCCGCTTTGACAATGCCGCTGTAATCCAAGATGACGGCATTTGTAATTATTAAATCGGGGCAGTCTGCATCTTTTACACTGCAGCATTGACCCATACCGTCTCTTAAAGATTTGCCGCCGCCAAACTTTGCTTCTTCTCCGTAAACTGCAAAATCTTTTTCTATTTCAATAATGATACTTGTATCACCAAGGCGGATTCTGTCTCCGGTTGTGGGGCCAAACATTCCTGCATATTGCTTTCTTGTCATTTCAAACATATTACACCTGCCTTTGGATTATCCATGCTGCCTTGTGTTAAGCCGTTCAATCCATACCCCATGCGCGCACCGCCAATTTTTACAAGCCTGACCTTTTGGCTGTCGCCGGGTTCAAACCTGACCGCTGTGCCTGAAGGTATATCAAGGCGCATTCCAAAAGCCGCTGCCCTGTCAAAGTTCAACGCCTTGTTAACTTCAAAAAAGTGAAAATGAGAACCAACCTGAATAGGGCGGTCTCCTGTATTGGTAACAGAAATCTCTATGGTCTTCTTGTCGGCATTAATTATTATTGGGCCGCCGTCAAAAATAAACTCGCCGGGACAGACATTTCCGTTTGGAGGAATAGGCTCATGAACCGTAACTAACTTTGTACCATCCGGGAATGTTGCTTCAAGCTGAATTTCATGAATCATTTCCGGGACACCGTCCATGACTTCATCTGCTTTTAAAAGTTTTGTTCCCATACGCATAAGTTCGGTAACGGAAAGTCCGTCCCTGGCAAGTTCCAAAAGTTCTGAGGTAATATAGGCAATGGCTTCGGGGTAGTTAAGTTTAAGACCTCGTTGTTTACGAGTCTTTGCAAGTTCTCCCGCACTGTGAATAAAAAGCCGTTCCTGCTCTCTGGGTGTCAGGCGCATAATAAACCTCCTATTTTATCAGCATCAAGTTCCGCTGTTGCACCGCTTAATAAAATATTTCCTTTTTCCATAATATATAGATAGCTTGAGTTCTCTAAAACAAAGTCAAGGTATTGTTCTACAAGAAGAACGGTAATGCCCATCTCTTTGTTAATTTTCCTTATTGCCCTGCCAATATCCTGAATAATAGAGGGCTGTATTCCTTCTGTCGGCTCGTCAAGTATCAATATCTTTGGTTCTGCCGCAAGTGCCCGTGCAATTGACAACTGCTGCTGTTGACCGCCGGACAAATCGCCGCCTTTGCGTTTTGAAAACTTTGGCAAAATGGGAAAGAGATCAAAAATGTAATCCGGCAGTTTTCCCTTGCCGCTCTTTGCCTGCAAACCAAGTTCAAGATTTTCCTGCACCGTCATCTGAGGAAAAATGTCGCGCCCCTGCGGCACATACCCAATACCCAGCTTTACCCTGTCATAAGACGGCAGCTTAATTATGTCCTTGCCGTCAAAAATTATTTTTCCGGAGGGTGTCTTTACCAAACCCATAATACTTTTAAGCGTTGTGCTTTTGCCCACTCCGTTTCTTCCTATTAAACAGGTTACGCTTCCTGTTTGAATAGTCAAATCCAGCCCTGACAAGATTCGGCTTTCTCCGTAACAAGCATCTAATCCGATAATTTCAACCATGCCGTTCTCCGCCTCTGCCAAGATATACTGCCTGCACAGTCTGGTTAGCCAAGCAATCCGATACACTGCCTTCTGTAAGCACTTTGCCTTCATGTAAAACCGTAACTATATCCGCAGCCATTTTTACAAATTCCATATCGTGTTCAACAACAATTACCGTACAATCTTTTTTAATCTCTCCTAATATGCGGGCTGTTTTATCGGTTTCCGCCCTGCCCATTCCGGCAACAGGTTCATCAAGCATGATAAGTTTTGGCTTTGACACAAGCTGCATGGCAATTTCCAGCCACTGCTTTTCACCGTGGGCAAGAGACCCGGCCTTTATATTAATTCTGTCCGTCAGCCCAACAGTTTGCAGAACTTCATCAATCTGTACAAATTCTTCTTTGGACGGTTTGCAGAAAATGGAATCTAAAATTGTTTTATGACTCTTTAGGGAAAGAATCATGTTGTCCAAAACTGAAAGGTTTACAAACACAGACGGTACTTGAAACTTTCTGCCAATGCCGTGACGGACAATTTCATATTCTTTCATGCCGGTAAGGCGGATTCTTTCTTTGTCTGTAGGGTAAAACGACACCGTACCCAGAGTGGGCTTTGTCTTTGCGCAGATAATATCCAGCAAGGTTGTCTTGCCCGCTCCATTAGGTCCAATAAAAAAATGAACGGTATTCCTCTTTACTGTTACATTAACTTCGGAAAGGGCATAAAAGCCGTCAAAGTTTACAGAAACATTGTTGATTGATAAAATCATCTTTCCCTTCCCTTGATAAGCCCGGCAATGCCTCCCTTAAAAAACAGTATTGTCAAACAAAATAACGCCCCAATAATAAACTGCCAAACTTCTACCATGCTGCCGGAAGCTAAATTGTACTCGCATAAATTAACAAGGAACGCTCCTATTACCGCTCCAATGATTGTTCCCCTGCCTCCAATCGCCACCCAGATAATCATGTTAATAGAAAAAATAATTGTCATTTGCGATGGAGATATACTGCCGTTAAAATTTACAAACAAAGCCCCGGCAAGCCCCGCAAAGCAAGCGGACACAACATAGACAAATGTTTTGTACCTGCTTACACGATACCCGGAAAAATATGTACGGTTTTCCCCGTCCCGTATAGCTATTAGAAGTTTTCCAAACTTAGTGCCAACCAAAAATATCGATAATGCATAAACTAAAATTAATATTGCAAGGGCAATGTAAAACAGTGCAAGCAGATTCCCCCGGTTTGCAGGTCCGCGAATGCTTCCCAGTATCGATCTTATTCCGGTTATTCCAATATTGCCATTGGTAACAGGCGACATTGCAATAAAAATAGAAAAGGCCGCCCATGTAAGCGCTTGAGAGATAATAGAAACTGAAACTCCCTTTACCCTGTTCTTAAAAATAAAATAACCCAACATATATGCCACTGCGGCAGGAACGGCAAGTATCAATATAAATGAAAGCGGGGCGGACAAAAATGGTTTCCAGATTAACGGGAGCTCTGTGTAACCGCCTGTCCGCATAAACTCGGTTAACGCGCCTCCTGTTGCCTGCATTTGTAAAAACATTGCCATAGCATATCCGCCAAGGGAAAAATAAAGTCCGTGTCCCAGACTGAGTATGCCTGTGTAACCCCAAATAAGGTCTAGCCCCATTGCAACAATGGCAAAGGAAATACACCTGCCAAGAAAAATAACCATTGGGGCACTTGAAAGAAACGGCATTATGGCTAATACAATAACAATCATAGCAAAAATAATATTGTGCCAATTTTTTTTGATGATTAAACTCATACACACCGCCTTACTCGTCCAAGCTTCTGCTTTTAACTGTAAAGAGACCCTGCGGTTTCTTTTGTAAAAACAAAATGATTATTAAAAGAACTGCGGCTCTTGCAATAGATGAAGATGTAAAACTTTCAATGCTGATTCCCGCAAACCCAATGATGCCGGAACTTAAAACCGTGCCTATCAGCTTGCCCGCACCGCCCAATACAACTGCCATAAATGAATTTACGATGTAACTCTGTCCCACCGTCGCATCAATCGAACCCAGCAATGCGACAGAACAACCCGCCAAGCCTGCCAAGCCTGACCCGATGCTAAACGATATGTTATCCACCCTTCTGGAGTTAATGCCCAGACATTGAGCCATAGCCCTGTTCTGCATAACAGCCCGCATCTGCCTGCCAAAATTAAGCCGATACAAAATCAGCCAAATCATAAAGAGCGCAAAGCAGGTCAATAAAATAATGAACAGACGATTATATGAAAAAGTAAAACTGCCAACTGTAATGCCGCCAGTTAAAAAAGAAGGAGCTGTTACATTTACTCCCTGCGCTCCAAAAATATTTCTAGCCGCCTGTTGAAAAACAAGGCTTATCCCTGCAGTGGCAAGAAGGCTGTCAACTTCACGGCCATACAACCGGGACACTACAAATTTTTCCATTATGCTTCCAAGTATAAAAGCTGCCGCAAATGCTGTAACAAGGGCGGCAATGTAATACAAGCTAAATATACTTTTTGGCAGAAAAGCCATAAAGAAATTTTGCGTAATGTATGTCATGTAAGCGCCAATCATTATAAACTCGCCATGTGCCATATTGATTACACGCATAAGACCAAAGGTAATGGCAAGTCCCAAAGAGGTGAGTAATATAATCGATGTTAAACTTAAACCGTTAAAAGCGGCATTAACAAATTGAACCATTACGGAACTCCGTTTAATAAGAGCGGCAGCACAATCCGCCGCTCTTAAACATTAATTAGTTGTGATGCCGGCTCTTACGGCCCAGGGGTAAGTTACAAGGTATGGATCCGGAGCTACCGGACCGGGTGTTGCCCAAACTTCCCTGATCAAACCGTCAGTTCCAACTTTTCCAATACGAACAGGCTTGGAAAGGTGCTGGTTATTGCCGTCAATTGTAACAAAACCTTCCGGAGCCTGAAACGAAATTGTTCCGGTTCTAATAGCGGCAAGAACATCGGCAACTTCAAAGCTGTCGGCTTTTTCAACCGCCGCTTTCCACAGATAAACCGCTATGTATGCAGCTTCCGCAGGATCGCTTGTTACACGGTTTTGTCCAAACCTTGCCTTGTAAGCTGCAACAAACTTTTCATTCTCAGTAGTATCAGTTGTCTGGTAATAGTTCCATGAAACAAGATGGTCTACAAGAATGTTTGCGCCAATTGCCGCCACCTCTTCTTCCGCAATGGAAAAAGACATGGTCATATATCTTGACGCATCATAATTTTTTTCTGACATCTGCTTAAAGAACGATACATTGCCCGTACCATTTAAGGTATTTACAATTACATCGGGATTGGCAGCTTCTATTCTTGCAATAATCGATGCAAAATCCGTCTGATCCATTGCGGCATATTCTTCACCAACAACCTGAAGACCGGCATTTCTTACCTGAGCATTGATAATCATGTTCGCAGTGCGGGGGAATACATAATCGCTGCCTAAAAGGAAGAATCTTTTGTAACCGTTTGCTATTAAGTATTCAATAGCGGGAACAATCTGCTGGTTAGGCGCGGCACCTGAGTATACAATGTTAGGAGATGCCTCCATACCTTCGTACTGAACAGGATACCAAAGAAGACTTTCGTATTCTTCAAAGATAGGTAAGACTGCTTTTCTGGAGGAGGATGTCCAACAGCCAAACACTGTTGCAACTCCCAGCTGCCCTACAAGTCTTTCCGCTCTTGTTGCAAAAACTGAAGGTTCAGATTGACCGTCTTCTTCAAAGTATTCAATCTGTTTGCCAAGCACGCCGCCTGCCGCGTTAATTTCTTCAATCGCAAGTAATACCGCATCTCTTACGGAAATCTCGCTGATTGCCATAGGTCCTGTCAGTGAATGTAAAAGCCCTACTTTAACAGTGTCACCTGAACCTCTTTTGCACCCGGTAAAGACAGTGGTAAATAAAACTCCCAATACCAACGACGCAATAATTATGAAAGATAATTTTTTCATAATTTTCTCCTTATGTATCTAGTAATACCAAAAGAGCACTGCCAACGGCAGCTAAACCTCTCCGGGCACAAAAAACTTAATTTTTACATATTCCTTAATCAAACGGACACAGTTATCTCTGCCAATGCGTTCACTGTTAAGAGTCATATCATACAGGACAGGGTCTGTCCAAACCCTGCCTCTTGTATAATATTTAAAATAAGCCGCACGGTACTTGTCCGTTTCTGTAATAAGCCTGTCCGCCTCTTCTTTTGTTGCGCCAAAAATGTTCATAACATTCTCACGGCAATATGCTCTGGGTGCTTCAATGTAAACACTTACAACATTGTCCATGTCCCTCAGCACCCAGTTGGCGCATTTGCCAATAATAATGCAAGATTCCTTCCGTGCAATTTCACGAATAATTTGAGACTGCATCTTAAAAAGGTTATTTGCAGAAATAAACTTTTTATCAGACGGTGTAATAACATGATCCTTGCTTGGCATAATTTTAAGCTTATACATAAAACCAGCGGGGAGTTTTTCATCCACCTGTGCAAACTTGCTCTTGCTTATTCCGCTGTACTCCGATGCTAAAGCCAGTATCTGACTTTCATAACATGGAATCCCCAGCTCTTGTGAAAGCGTAAGCCCAATTTGTTTTCCGCCGCTGCCAAAACCTCTGGCTATTGTTATTACAAAATTTTCCATTTACATTTCATCCTGCAAGGCGTCATAGCCTTCTTCTCCGGTGCGAACCTTAATTACATTGTCCACACTGTAAATGAATATCTTGCCGTCTCCGATAGCGCCTGTATAAAGCGCCTTCTTAACGGTGTCTATCAAAATGTTTACCGGTATCTTGCTTATTACAACTTCTATCTTAACCTTAGGCAGCAAGTTGCTTTCAAGCGGAATGCCTCTGTAATATTCTCTGCCGCCTCTTTGCATACCGCAGCCAAGAACTTGTGTTACTGTCATTCCCGTTATGCCGATGCCGTCTAAAGCAGCCTTTAGCCCTTCAAACTTGCTCTGCTTTGTAACGATAACAACCTTTGACATCTTTGCACCGGGCTTTGAAGTGTTTACAACAGGCACGGCTACGGATGCCGGTACGGGTGCTGTTCCCTTTCCTGCAGTCTCAGCTACGATCATAAAGTCAGCGTAACTGCTTACAAGACCATGCTCTGTAGAATCAAGACCCGCAATTTCATCTTCCCTTGATGCTCTAAGCCCGTGTATCGACTTAATAAGCAAGAAAGCCGCGGTTATTGTTACACTAGTCCATGCAAAGATTGTAAAAGTACCAAGAGCCTGAACGCCTAAAAGACCTGCGCCGCCGCCAAAGAACAAGCCGCCTTCTACTGCAAAAAGGCCAACTGCCAACGCACCCCAAATGCCGCAGACACCGTGAACAGCTACCGCGCCGACAGGATCGTCAACATGAAGAACTCTGTCTATGCCTTCAACAGCAACAACTATTAATACGCCTGCAACTAATCCTACAATGATAGCGCCAATTGCATTTAGATTTGCACACCCGGCAGTAATACCAACCAGTCCGCCCAACGCTCCGTTGAGTGTCATTGAAACATCGGGCTTGCCGTTCTTGACCCATGTAAAAATCATTGTTGCAAGAGCCGCTGAAGCTGCCGCAAGTGTTGTTGTAAGGAATATCGATCCTAATTCCGGTACACTTTCCGCTGCCGCACCGTTAAAGCCGTACCATCCAAACCAAAGAATGAATACGCCAAGAGCCCCAAGTGTCAGCGAATGTCCGGGAATAGCATGAGCTATCTTCTTGCCCGTAGCCTTGTCAACCGAATACTTGCCAATCCTAGGGCCAAGTATTGCCGCGCCAATAAAAGCGCAGATACCGCCAACCATGTGGATAGCCGCCGAACCCGCAAAATCAATAAAGCCCAACTGTGCAAGCCAACCGTTTTCATTCCAAACCCAGCCCGCTTCTATCGGATAAATTACAGCGGTAATAAATATTGTATAAATACAATACGCGCTAAACTTTGTCCTTTCCGCCATTGCCCCCGATACAATTGTAGCGGCAGTGGCACAAAACACCAGGTTAAATACAAAGTCTGAAAACGGAAAGCCTTCATAGTTTGTAAAAATACCCAAGTTTGGAACGCCGATAAAACCAAACAGATAATCCTCCGCACACAAAATGCTAAAACCAAGCAAGGTAAAACAAATTGTGCCAATGCTGAAGTCCATAAGGTTCTTCATGATGATGTTGGCGG
>Ga0099364_10002754_pt1 | contig 27849 bp, 24 predicted proteins | sample TergutTh196P3_FD_73070 | JGI IMG/M metagenome (GOLD analysis project Ga0099364, IMG submission 73070) | Microcerotermes parvus P3 segment gut microbial communities from Pointe-Noire, Republic of the Congo - Th196 P3 | ecosystem: Host-associated > Arthropoda: Insects > Digestive system > Gut ... | reverse complement strand
CATCCCCGGAATCATCGTCGTCTCCGACTTCTACTCCCTGTGCATTGAAGATGCGCATTATTGTGTCCAGGTTACTCTCCGTATAGGCAACGAGCCTCCCTGCGGGGACGGTTATACTGTAAATCTGTTCCGAGACTCCCTGCAGGGTAGCATTGTGGGGCCTTCCTGCCGTGATAGGTGTACTTACAACAGTTTCCGACCTAACAAACAGGGTATAAGGGCCTACAGAATCTGAGTCATAACCGGATACGTGTATGGTATAAGTACCCGCCGGAACGCTTATGCTTATTCTGGCATTGTAATTGTTTCCCGAATCATCGTCAGAGGCGATTTCATCACCGGCTGAATTGTATATATGCATTATCGTGTCCAGGTCGCTTTCCGTATATGCTATGAGCCGTCCTATGGGGACGGTTACACGGTAGCGTTGTTCTGTTGTTCCCTGCAAAGTCGCATTATGCGAGCCGCCGGGTGTAAGCGTTATTATCTGCTGGCTAAAGGCAAACGAAACCAGTAAAATTCCAAAAAGAAACAAGCCCACAATCTTTTTCATATATGCTCCTTAACCTATATATTAATTAAAAAACGGCGTAAACTCAATAAGCATAAGCGAACCGTCCATGCCGCTTTCGGTGATGAAAAAATACTTTACCATTCCTTTGTGTTCAAAATGTATTCCCCTGGACGGTATCCCTGAGCCTATACTGGTACTTACGACCAATGGTTTATCCGGAGTAAAAGCATCAATGCCGAACAATAGCTCTCCGACAAGGAGAAAAAACTCGTCATTGGGATCAACGAAGGGATAAATTTCTATGAAAGCAAAATTCTCAACGTTTTCTGCCGCATGAAAAATAATTCTCTCATTTGCGTAATCATCGATAAATAAATGATAATCGCCTATAAAATTATCTGGCACATAGGCTATGCTTATCACATCCTGGTCTTCTGATTGAAAGGCTGTTCCGGCTGCAGATGTAAAACCATTATCATTATAGTGAAATAGATCTAATTCCGGGGGATGTGAAAATTCCTGCGCACTGTCAATGTTTTGTGCATTTTGCTGCCTGTTGCCTGAACAAGCTGTAAACATTACCGCGATAGCAATAACGGCAATAAACAAACCAATAATCTTCTTCATAAAAACTCCTTTATATTGACAATTTATGTGTTAAGGCAAAGAAAACCTTACTGTTATAAAAGGGCTGCTTTCCAAATAAGTTGTTTGTCCAATTTGCATCCCGTTCTGAAAGGTAAAGTCCCGATCTGTTGTAACGTATTCCCAACCGCTTTCAACAGTTTCTATTACAGATATTCTGTTTGTTCCAGCGTTATAGTAGTACTCTTTCTGTACTTTGCTGCCGATTCCCTGACCCCAGGACGGCACCCAATCAGGTTCGATATAAGGAAGCCGCGTCTCTTTAAATTCAGTTACTCTGGGATTTTTTTCTGGTTCCCATACCAACGGGTCACTATCAAAAAGCCTGATTAAACTTATATTTCTTAACATAGCAGCAGAGACAGAATTAAAAATAATGTCCCATAATTGATTATCAACAGTCTGATAGTCCGCAGGCCGGGCATCCAATTCCGTCCCCGCATATTGATCTTCATCTGGGCCAAATATAATATATTCCATAAACCCCAGGGCAGCTTTGATAAAATAAATTTCACCTGCTGTCATAGGTCCGTAATAACCGTCAGCATCACCAACCCCTGTGAATCCTAATTCCAGTAAACGTTCTTGCAGGAATCTAACGTCAGTACCGTTCATTCTTGGGCTGGTAACATTGATATCTCTGGTAAATGATTGCGCAAAGACCGCAAAGCCGCATGCCAAAAATAAGACTAATCCCAGACTTATAATTTTCTTCATAAATTACCTTCTCCTATTATTCAATTGTAAAACGATCTCCTTGCCTAAAAATCTGCGTATTAATGCCTGTAGATTGAGGTCTATAAACTGTCACAGAACTGTTGCCAATTACCTCAAAGGTATTGGCAGCGGCACTATAAATAACAGCGGTACGCTCGTCTATCCCGATTCCAGGCAAGTTATGTCTACGCACAGCGCTGAGCAGTCTGTCCTGTCTATTTTCCTCTGAAAAGTGCTGATCAATAATGGCAAAATCAATAAACCCGAAGCCTTCGGTGGTATTAGTACCAGCAATCATAACATTACTCATTATGGCTGCTCCGGCACTGGTGCCGCCTATGGCTCCGCCATTCCGGTAAATCTCCTTAATACGCTCCAAAAAGACAGTTCCGCGCAACATATTCCTCAAAACTGTTTGGCTTCCGCCAACAAACCAAACTCCTGTTACCCCATCCAATTTTCTTAGGTTTTGCGGCAAATCAGCTTCGCCTCTATTAAAAAAAACATAGTCGACATTTGTTGCTCTGCGATTTGTGAATATATTCACTATTTGTGGCGCTCTGGTTTGCGGGTTATCTGCAGCAAAGGGAATTACTAAAATTTTAGCTTGCGGGCCTCCTGCAAGTTGAATAAATCTATCATACTGGCTGTTAAGCATGGCTCCGCCATTAATATAAAGATGGCCACTTGCTCCTGTTTGGGCAAACGTATTAACTGCTAAAAGCAGTGCGATAAAAGTTAAAAATATTTTTTTCATATCAAACTCCATAAAAACTAACGCAAAGGCATACACCCCTGTATTTACAAAAGAACAAAGTAAAGAAAGGAGTCCGCAGATTGCGGATTAACACGGATTTTTCGTCCTGCGTCCTCTATAAATCTGCGAAATCCCTTCGGGCTTTCAGTCCGCGTAGCTTTTTTACCACGTCAATTCGTCATATCCATGAACTCATCCCATTCTACTGTAACGGTTTCCCCTGCAAGAGCTTTGCTCATTATAATGCCTACAAACTCTTCCTCATCGTTTGTAATGGCAGTCATGTTCGCGGCAACGATTATATTAACCCCATAATTCCCATTAGGAATGGTAGTCGGTTGGTCAGTAACCCAATCCAGCAAGTTGATGGTAGCTGACGCTCCGCTTATTGTTCGCGTACCCCATGCTACATTCCTGGCGCCAGTACCACCGGTGTCCAAGGTCATCATCACAAACTTACTGTGATACTGGTCTGGTATACCGGTAATGGTTACGCTGCCTATGCCTCTTGCTCTCGATTGGGCAGTTGCCATTGATAAACCAATTACCGCCAGAAATACGATAACTCCGAACACTTTGATCATGTTTTTCATAAAAACCCTCTTTGAACTTTATTTTTACCGCTCACACAAAGCGGTTTTTCCCTATTACATCTTCCCTTTTCCATTTTTTCATGCTATATTAAAAGCATGACCATTACACAAACCGTAGAAATACCGCCTGACAGGCGAATTACACTTGAAGTACCTCCGCATATTCCGGCGGGGGAGGTTATTATTGCTTTCACTCCGGTAGTAAAAGATTCACAGGCAGAAACCGGCAATAAAATCCGTTTTACCAGAAAGGAACTGGACGAAATGGTGAAAAACTCACCCACGTTACACAAAATTACCGGTATTTTGCATACTGACATGACAATTGATGAAATCCGTACGGCAAGGCTGGCAAAACACTTGTGAAGAAAATCCTTATCGACACAAATATTGCGCTGGACTTGGATTGGCCTGACTTTGAGGACTCTGTCCAGTTTACCATTGGTGAAAGTCTTGCTGTCGATTACATCGTTACCCGAAATACTCAAGATTTTGCTTCCTCTTCCATTCCCGCCATAACACCCGAACAGTTTCTATTGGATATTACTGATACTGAAAAGTAATTCCTCACTGCTCCATCCTTTTCTGCTCCCTCCGTGTAACCCCCGGCCCAGGGGCCTGTGGGTGGGCTAGCGGAAACTACCGTGGAACCTGACCACTGTTACCTGTTACCTGACAACTATTCGAACCACAGCCTGGGCCGGTTACCGTCCCACCACCAGGGCGAAGCTTCGTTTGCAGAGGCTTTGTTGGCATGGACAGTCCAGGCGGGGCGGTTCCCTGCGGGCGTCGATCTCCACCATTCTAGGTCGTTGGCATTCCCAGGAGTAATATCCAAACCGTCCGGGCTACTGTGTAGGGTGCCTGTTACAACTGGGGTCATGGTATTGATGGCAAAATTGGCTAGCAAGGTTCCTACTATGCCTGTTGTTTGCATTTGGCCGGTAATACGTCTCTGATATGTTGTTGTAAAGGTGTTTGTTGCAGATACATCTGATCCCAGAGCCACGCTGTAAGCGGTCCTGCTGGGGGTAAGCCCATGATTGCTAATACCTCCCGCAGAGACGATCCCGCCTGATCCATTAACGGACACTATGCCCGATGTCCAGGTGTAATTAACTGCACCGTTTGTAATATTTGCTATCCCGGCTGCGTAAGCATTACTGGCACCAGTGGTAGTAGCAGTGATGTTAGCTGAACTATAAGAGTTTTCGAGCAAGGAACTATTCGTCCTGCTTTCACCAACTATACCTCCTACATATACGTTAGCGTCTCCTTCCGCTGTAACAGCCACTGAGGATGCCACATTAAAAATAGTTCCCTGATTTAAGCCAGCAAGAGCACCAACGTTTAAATTGCCTCCGCTGCGGCTTACGTTTAATGAGCCTGTCAGCCCGATGTTCTTAACCGTCCCACCAGCTCCGATAGCACCGAAAAGACCAAAATTTTCCTGGCCATATGCTTGATTATGGTTGCCCCAATTGATGGTATGACCATTGCCGTCAAGTGTGCCGAGGAAGAGGTTGCTAGCAGTACTGCCAGGTCCAATGGGCACCCAGTCGTTGGGCAGGGTGATGTCGTCTCCAAGGACATGGTATTCCCCGGCGGTTAATGGCAAGTCTGCTAACCCACCCGCTCCGGTTCCACCGTGGGTTATTATGCTGGTTGCTGCAATGGAACTCAAGTTTATGCTTGCTATAGTGTCTATTCCCATGCTGATGGTTAGCGTGGCGTTGTTGCGTCCCAATGGAGTTGCACTTGCTGTGATGGTGAGGGATTCTGATTCATCAGGGTTTATAGTGATGCTTGGCGGCACTGTGAAGCCACCGCCAGTGATTGCTGCCGTAATAGTTGCAGATGTACTACCGGTAGTTGTGCCTGTGTAGTTAGAAACAGTTATAGTCCGGGTAGGACTGCCGCTAGCCGTGAAAGGACCGAAGTCATGACGCATTACAGCCTCTCTTTGTATATCCAAAACGATGGCGTTAGGTATCCTCTGCATGGTTATTTTGGCTTCGTATGGTTCCCCGGCTTTTACTTCGAAAGAGGGGTTTAAAGGGGGATAGACAGCTTCTGCGTAATCCCAGCCTCTTATGGTGGCTTCAACTTTAATGCTGTAGTTACCAGGTTCTACACTGGCACTGGCTTTTCCGCTGGTATCAGCCGTAAGTTTTTTACCAACATCCCCAAGAATATCAGCGTTAATAAGCCATATTTCATAGCTAATGGCGGTAGGAGGGATGGTTCCACAGAAACCTGTTCTGGCTGCCCCCCCGCCCAGGTTTATCGTGACCGTGGCCATTTCCGGCTCCGGGTCCCCATAGGGGCTGGAACAGCCGGCAAGCAAAAAGGCAGCCATCAATAGTGAACCGGCAAAAACCGCTCTAAGGCTTCCTGGCATTTTTTTTATCCTAAACATACAACACTCCTTTTTATATTAGCGTGAACCTCTTCCTGCAAGGGTTCAATTCACAGATATAGTACCATGGGTTCGGGGGAAAGATAGTGGCATTTTGGCCAGTTTTGACTGTACTTTTGGCCAGTTTAAACTGTACTTTTGGCTAGTTTTGACTGTACTTTTGGACAGTGGTTTTTGGGGCTAATGTAGACGTTTGTAACGCCTTGTGTTACAACAGAAACATGAGAGCAGTTCACCCAGGAGAAATTTTAAGAGAAGATATTTTGCCGGAAATCAAGATATCAGAAAGCAAACTAGCCGAGCTTCTAAAAGTTAGCCGTATGACAGTTAATCGTTTGGTAAACGAGCGCCAGGCGGTTTCACCCGATATGGCTCTGCGTCTTGGCAGATTATTCGCAAACAGCCCGGATTTTTGGCTTAATCTCCAGAATGCCTATGACCTAAAAAAAGCAGAGCATTCTATCGCGGCGGAGCTTAAAAAGATAAGACCTCTGCCGGCAGCTGTCTAAATAAAAATTAGACAGGGATATCCGGCGCGACCAGGCCCTGGCCTACGGCGTATATGGCGAATTTGGAAATGCTGTCAAAGCCTGTTTTATTCAATATTGAGCTTACGTACTGCTTGATCATTGACTCGGAAACATTTAGCTCTCTAGCCATCTCATTCCGTTCCATCCCCTGGCATACCAGGCGGATTACAGCAATCTCTTTGTCCGTAAACTTTGCGGCAAAAGGCGAATCGTCCGGGCCTGGATAGATACCTATTCCTTTCATGGCGCTGCGAATTACGTATAACATGTGGTCTTTCTCAACGTTTTTTTTGATAAAACTGTGCGCTCCGGCTTTCCTTGATTCTTCAATAAAGGTTATTTCCGGCAGGCCGGTCATGATAACGATTTTTATATGCGGAAGTTCCCTGCGTATTTTCGCCGCGCTGCTTATGCCATTGGCATGTATTCCATCGGAATCCTTCTTGGTTACCACATCCATCAGCACCAGATCGGGCTGTAATTCCCGGCACAATTCAGGCGCTTGGGCCGCATCATCTGTTCCGCCCACCACCTCCATGTCATCCTGGGCATTGATCAGGTGTCCCAGCGACTCACGTAACATGGTTTGGTCTTCCACGATCAAGATCTTAATCATACCTCCTCCTTTTCCCAACTGGCTATCGCTTCAAGAGCTTGCTTGGTTTTATCTTCCATAAACAAATCGTACAGGGTAAAATACCATTCACGTTCCTGCTGGTTTAAGCTCATCGCCCCAAGATCTTTTAGCATTTTTCCGGCTGCTGCATTTTGCCCGTCCTCAAGTGCCTTTTTCAGTCTCTGTAAAATATGCTGTATGTTTTTTCCATCTGTTCCGTTACGCAAGAAGGACTGTTCACCGGCAACTGTTAGCTGCTCTTCCATGGCTTTATAAAAATTGGGGAGATTTTTACGGATTGTTTGCAGATCTTCTTTTCGTCCGGCTTCCGCAAGTACAGCCGCAAGCGGGTTTCCCGTGTTCAGCGATTCAACACAGGCGGTAAAGAGCCGGAAATAATCTGTGTCGATTTCCCGTCCGCTTTCAAAGGCAAAACAAAAGTGCTTTAGCCTGTCCAGCCGTTGTGCGTCCAGTTCGGCGGAAAAATTTACCGGCGGGGACGGGTTAACATCAGCCTTTAGCCATTTTTTAACTGTCTCGTCCAATTCCCGCGGGTTTAACGGCTTGCTAAGATAATCCTGAAAGCCTTGTTCCAGATAAAACTCCCTCATTCCCCGCAGAGCGTTGGCTGTTGTCGCTACAACCGGGGTTTGATTGCCCAATGCTCTAATCTCTGCAATGGTTTCTACACCGTCCATTTCGGGCATCATGTGATCCATGAATATAAGCCTGTAATCGTTATTTTTAACATGTTCTATTGCTTCCCGGCCTGATCCGGCGGTGTCGATCTGCAGGCCGTATGGTTTGAGCAAACCTCTTATTACAAGAAGATTTTCCGGCAGATCGTCTACTATTAGCACTTTTGCTTCAGATATATTTACGGGGCCTATGGCTGTTTCTTTTCTGTCAAGGGAATTTATTCCCAGGACAAAGTCCGAGGCATAGCTAAAGTTCCGCAGGGCGGCGGCGCATTCTTCCCCAATGGTTTCAGCGTCTTTTTGCTCCTGTATTATCCACGCTGTAAAAACAGAGCCGGAGCCGTACTTGCTTTCTACGCTTATGCCGCCGCCCATCATTTCCGCCAGGTTTTTGGTGATTGAAAGCCCAAGGCCTGTACCTTCGCTCCTTCTGTTTGCCTGTGTATCAAGCTGCGTATAGTTTTCAAAAAGTTTTTCCATGTCTTCGCTTCGTATGCCAATACCTGTATCACTCACAACAAATTTGACCAGGACCTTATCTGTTACCTGTTCACTGTTAACTGTTAACTTTACACTGCCTTTATTTGTGTACTTGATCGCATTTGAAAGCAGGTTGTTGAGTATTTGCCTGACACGCAATTCATCGCCGGTGAGTTTGGCGGGGAAATTGCTGCCGATTTCAAGAATGAACTGGATGGGCTGCCCGCCTATCCGCACCCTGTTCAGTTCTGTTGTGGCGCTGATAAGCGGAACGGTTTCGTATTCTACCGGCAGCAGTTCCAGTTTACCGGATTCAATTTTTGATATGTCCAGTATTTCGTTGATTATTCCCAGGAGCATTGAGCCGGAGCGGTGTATGTGGGATATGTTTTCTTTGCTCGATGGCGTATGCTTCTCCCGCAGTTCGATTTCGGAAAAGCCGATAACGGCGTTCAGGGGGCTGCGGATTTCGTGGCTCATGATGGCCAGAAAATTGCTCTTCGCTTTAGAAGCCTCAAGCGCAATGGCAGTCTGTTCTTTTAATTCCAGGGTGCGCTCGTGAACCTGTTCTTCCAGTATGATGTTGGAGCGTTCCAGCTGCCGGTACATTCCCCTAAAGCGCTGCGACAGGGTTATCGCCATGCCGATATGGAATATAAAGGTACTGTACAAAAAAAGACTGGACGAATTGTGAAAGAATATAATGTCCACAACGTCATAAATTCCGCATAGATAGACTACCACCAAACCGACAAGAATATTATTTGAAGAGAAGTCTGCATTTTCTTCCTTACGCCCGCGGCGAATAAAGTTGGCAATATTGTAGAAAAAAATATATGAAAAATAAATTAAAACTGTGGCGCCCCATATCATCAAAACATCGTCGCCGTATTGGGCGCTAAAAAATATCTGTGTCAGGCTTAGAACTCCGTAAAAGGCCAGAAAGCCCCAGCTTATTTTGGTTATTTTCTGCATCCCAAAGTGTTCGATAAAGAAGCCGAGCATGGGAACCAGCATAAACAGGGAAATATATTCCAGACGAATTGAAATATCCGAATTGGGAATGATGTAATTCACTATGCCGCTGAACATAAGCGTATAGACGCAGAGCAGAAGGGAAGAAATGCTGTAAAAAAGGTTGTAAAGTTCGCTTTTTTTTCTAACAGAAAAGAAGATGATCAAATAATGTATGGCGGTATATCCAAAGATACCGCAGAGAGCCATTACCAGAATATTAAGATGCCGCCTTTTTATCAGGTCATAATCGTCCATGTAATATGGCGATGAATAGTAAAGTCCGGTAACGCCGTAGCTGGGATCTCCAACAATCCTGAAGGCAAGGATATTGCTTCCTTCACGCAAAAGGCTCCCATCCATCGAGAAATGCACGCCCCGCCAGTTCCGGCGGCTGGTGATTTGGAAGGTTTCATTCGCCTGACCAGTGGTAAGATGCATTTCCCTTTGCACCAGGTGCCCGTTAAAGTAAATCTCCCAGTTTTCGCCGATGTAGCCTAGAAAAATGCCCGGCTCTATCCCGGATGACAATGCCATGCTGTCAAGTTCTATGGGGATAATGATGGTGAATTCCTGCGGCGGATTCCCCCAGGGTGAAAGGAAGCTGCGCTGCGGCAGATCGGGCAGGGGAGAATTTTTGATCCGTAGCTGCGGGGATGGAAAACTAAACCATTCGCCGCTGTCAAAGGCGAAATCCTGCGGCATTTGCCGGATTTCCGCCAGGTCAAAGCCGTGTCTGACATGGGCGGGATAGTCCATAAGGTTGCGGTAAAGGGGGCTGTTTCCGCTTTGCCAGACAAGCATTTGTGCATTCCATTGATAGAAAACCAATGCCAGTATGGCGGCGGTGTATAGCAATGGGATGATAATTTTTAACAGTGTTTGCCTTTGTATCACTTAGCCTTTGTCTTTTTCTTTGCCGCAGGTTTTACCGCCGCCAGCTCAGAAACAGAGCGGATCAGCTCCTCGTCCTTTAAAAGATCGCTTATATTTACCGGCATACGGTAGGTCCAGTTAAACTCATTGGCGGTGCCAGGCACATTGATCCTTTCTGAAGCGGGATCCGCAGCGTAGTAGTTGTTGGAAAGGTGCAGAAGGTCCTGGAGCTGGAAAACCCGGTAGCGGGAAGCGGCAGCGGCAATCTTCTGCAGAACTATCTTCGCGGTACCTGGATTGTAAACCTTTGGCAGGGATGGAACGCCGATAAAGCCGCTGAACTGCTGCTGATCCGCCTCCCGGTCCCACCATTCCCGCAGGCAGGAACTGTCGTGAACCGCCGGCGTGCATACCGAAAGTTCAGGGTAATCCTCAAAGGGGACGTATGGACTTCCATCCTTGTCCCATTCCCGGTGCCAGCGCACGACCCTAAGACCAAGGATACTGAGATCCGTAAGCACCTTTGGCACGCAGGCGGGGACGGCCCCCAGATCCTCTGCGCAGGGGAGCATGGAAGAAGAAACGGTTAGCATCGAAAGGAGCTTTTTGCCCTCGTCCTCCCAGATCTTCTCCGAGGCAATCCGCCGCTTTTCCAGAAGCGCCTCCAGATCTTTCTTTTCGTCCTCTGAAAGGGAAGCGTAGGCGCGGCTCTGGTCGTGAAACCAAACGGGGAAATACTTACCCGGCTCATATTCAAAAAATATCCGGTTCCCCCAGGATCTCAATAAAAAGGCCTTGGCCGCCGAGTGAATATCCAGAGCGGCTATGTCCTTTTCGCCCCGGATGCTTTTTTTGAAAAGCCAGAGTTCCTCTTCTCCCACCCGCTCCAGCGCGAAATCAAAAACCCTTTCTGCGGCTGCATTAATATCTCCATCCAGGAATTCTCCGCCCCAGCCATTTTTTAAAGAGTCCCAGATTTCCCCGGTAAGGATGTGGGGTTCGGAAATCCAGCGAAGGCGGCCCTCATCAAAGCCCAGTTCCTTAAAGTCCTTTTGCCCCAGTGGGACGTACGGAACGTATCGGCCCATAATGGCGGAATAATCCTGGCGGTGGGAGGCCCAAATTCTAAAAAACCCCAATACATGGTCAATTCTGTAGGTCTGGTAGTACTTTCCCGCTGTTTTTAGCCGGGCCTTCCACCAGGTATAGCCGTCCTTGGACTGGGCATCCCAGTTGTAGATGGGGAAGCCCCAGTTCTGGCCTTCGGGGCTGTACATATCCGGGGGCGCTCCGGCGGAAAGGTTCATGTCGAAATTTTCAGGCTCCGACCAGACATCGCAGGAATCCTCGTTCATCAGAATGGGAAGGTCGCCTTCCAGGATTATGCCCTGCTTGTTAAGGCTTGCGGCGGCGGCGGTAAACTGGGTATCCAGGGCCTGTTGGAGCCAGGCCCAGAAGAGCTGCTCCTCCGCATGGGAAGGATCGTCCCAGGCGGCTGCGATGCCTGCGGCGTCTATTTTCTGAAATCCGTCCCAGTCCCTCCAGCTCCTTTCCCCATTGGCCTCTTTAAGCCGCCGGAACACTGAATATGCCTTAACCCAGGAATTAGCCTCGATCCAGGATTTTAGGCTTGCGGATCCGGCTATTTTTTTCTTGTTTGCCCCGTAGATCTTCTTTAATAAATCCATTTTTGCCCTAAGCAGGGCTTCATATTGAAAACGAACATCGCCGTTAAACCTTTCTCCAATAGCCCTTATCTCCGCTTCGAATCCCGAGGCTTCCGGCAGATCTCCTATGCGGATGTATATGGGGTTCAGGCCAAAGGCGGTAAGGGCGCTGTAGGGAGAGCTCTGGTAGCCCGTATCGTTTACCGGGAGCAGCTGCACCAGCTCAATGCCCATTTTGACGCAAAGGGCGCCAAATTCAGCCAAATCGGCGAATTCGCCCACTCCTATGCTTTTTTCGCTTCGCAGAGCGCCCACGGGAATTGCCGTCCCGATTAAGCGGCTGGCGGTTTTGCTTTGAGCCATACTACACCCCCTGTTTTCTCAATACTATACCCCTAAAATCTGCTCTCCGCTACTCCTTTTGCCTTATTTTTTTTATTTTACGCTTTTCATTCACTTTTCTTTTTTTGTAAAACCATCTATAATTTGTCCAAAGCATACAACCCAAGGCGGTTTAATGAATAAATTTCTGAAAGAAAAGGTAATGGAAGCCTTTTTGTCTGTGCTTCCGATTACAGTTATTGTGATTCTTATCAGTTTTATCCTGGTACCAATGCCGGTAGGGACCATTATGCTCTTTCTGGGCGGCGCCGCCCTGTTAATTCTTGGCATGGGCTTTTTCACCCTGGGCGCCGACATGGCCATGATCCCCATGGGCGAAGGTATTGGTGTCCAACTGACCAAAAGCACAAAACTCTTTCTTATAATAATTGTCAGTTTTGCGATGGGGATAATAATTACCGTTGCGGAGCCGGATTTAATAGTGCTGGCCCTGCAGATAAGCGCCATTCCCTACTGGTATATAATATTCACAGTTGCCGTTGGCGTGGGATTATACCTGGTTGTCTCCGTAATACGGGCCCTGTTCAAAATTCGCTTTTCAACTTTGATTATAGTCTCTTATGTGCTTTGCTTTGGACTGGCCTATTTTGTCCCCGAACTCTTTATTACCGTTAGTTTTGAAGCCGGCTCTGTTGCTACCGGCCCCATATTGGTTCCATTTATCCTGGCAATTGGTCTGGGCCTTGCATCTGTCCGTAGCGATAAGGGTTCCGTGGAAGACAGCTTTGGCCTTGTGTCTCTGGTTTTAGTCGGACCCATTATCGCCATGCTTGTTTTGGGTATTTTTTACGAGCCGTCGGATATAGAAATGGGATTGATGCCCGTCCAGCAGGTAGTTAGTTCTCAGGATGTTGCCGGAGCTTTCACGACGGTACTGCCCCAGCAGCTTAAGGATGTGTCCCTGGCCATGGGATGTATACTGTTTTGTTTCATTGTACTTCAGCTTGTTTCACGGCGTTACAACAGCCACCAGCTTGTACGTATCATGATAGGCTTTATCTATACCCTAATTGGCCTGGTGTTTTTTCTAACCGGGGTGAATGTGGGCTTTATTCCGGTGGGCCAGCTTTTGGGCTCCGAACTGGCAGCCTCGCCGCTTCGTTTGGTTTTAATTCCATTGGGGGCCCTGATCGGTTACTTTCTTGTAGCTGCGGAACCGGCAGTCCACGTTTTGAACAAGCAGGTTGAGGAGATCACCGAGGGCGCTATCACGGAAAAAATGATGTACCGGGGGCTTGCCATCGGCATGGGCCTGGCTGTGGCCCTTACCATGGTTAGAATACTTTTCGGCATCCACTTTTTATGGATAGTAATCCCCGGTTATACTTTTGCACTGAGCCTGTCCTTTTTCGTACCCAGAATGTTTACCGCCGTTGCCTTTGACTCCGGCGCCGTGTGTACCGGCCCCATGAGCGCTACCTTCCTTCTGCCTTTGGCAATGGGCGTCGCCGATGGTTCCGGCCGGGATTTAATGATCTACGCAATCGGCATTGTTACCATTGTCGCGATGACGCCTCCAATTATCATTCAGGTAATGGGCTTGGTATATCAGCGGAAGGCCAGGGAAGCCGCTGCAATGACCGAAGCCCAGGATGCGGCTATCGTTGCCGCCGCTGCGGGTACAATTGACTGGGCCAAGATCACCGTCTTTGGGGAGGACGAATAAATGGCAAAAAAATCCCTGTTTAAAACATTTTTTAAGGATCTGCGGGCCAATTTAACCAGCGAGGAGCAAATTCCGGTCGTAGAAACTTCCCTCTCAACAGAGCCGGAACCTAAACTGCTTTTCTTTATCGTTGACTGGTACCAGGCCCAGATAGCTTCCGATATCCTTGTAGCAGAACACGTCCGTTTCCACTTTCTTAGCAAGGGCATGGGCACGGCAAACAGTGAAATCCTGGATCTGCTTGGTTTAGGCACAGGCGAAAAGGCCCTGGTTCTCTGCCTGGAAGAGGCGAGCCGTATTCCGCTTATTATTAAAGAAGTACGGAAAATACTCAAGTTTGCCACTCCCCGTGCCAGCACGAGGATTGCCTTTACGATTCCCCTTTCTGCGATCAATGATCCGCTTTTACTGCTCTTTAAGCAGAACACCAATATTTACGGCACAATCGCCGCGATGACCGCTAATGCGGGCCCGCAAGGCGAAGGAGGAAAAATGGAAAAAGAATTTTCTCATGATCTTATTGTGGCAATTGTAAACCAGGGCTACAGTGATGATCTGGTGAACACGGCCCGCGAAGCCGGAGCCTCTGGCGGTACGGTAATAAACGCCCGTGGGCAGGCCCATGAGGGGGCAGTCAAGTTTTTCGGTGTATCGGTCCAGGACGAAAAGGAGCTCATTCTGCTGCTCACCAGCAGGGCGAAGAAGCTCCCCATCATGCGGGCCATCAGCGAAACCCACGGCCTTAACAGCAAGGCCCACGGGATTGTGTTCTCCCTGCCCGTGGACAGTGTGACAGGCGTAACCCTGGAATAAAAAAGGCAGAAAAAGAAAGTTATAATCAATGAATAAAGTACTAAAAGAAAAAGTAATGGAAGCCTTTTTGTCAGTGCTTCCAATCACGGTCATTGTGATCGTTATCAGCATTGCCCTGGTCCCCATGCCGACCGGAACCATTCTGCTCTTTCTCGGCGGCGCGGTCCTGCTCATTGTCGGCATGGGCTTTTTTTCCCTGGGCGCCGACATGGCCATGATCCCCATGGGCGAAGGTGTCGGCGTCCAATTAACCAAGAGTTCAAAACTTCTTTTGATAATTACCGTCAGTTTTGCAATGGGTATAATAATTACCATTGCGGAACCGGATTTAGCAGTACTGGCGCTGCAGGTAAGCGCCATTCCCTACTGGTATATAATATTCACCGTTGCCGTTGGCGTGGGATTATACCTGGTCGTCTCGGTACTGCGGACCTTGTTCAGAATTCGCTTCTCGACCTTGCTTATAGTGTCTTACGCGCTTTGCTTTGGGCTGGCCTATTTTGTCCCAGAACTCTTTATTACCTTTAGCTTTGAAGCAGGCTCTGCAGCTACCGGCCCCATATTGGTTCCCTTTATCCTGGCAGTTGGTCTTGGCCTTGCGTCCATCCGCAGCGATAAGGGTTCCGTTGAAGACAGCTTTGGCCTAGTGGCTCTTGTATTGGTTGGACCGGTTATCGCAATGCTTATCCTGGGAATTTTCTACGCGCCAACAGAGATAGAAATGGGACTTATGCCCATTCAGGAGCTAGCCAACTCCCGGGATCTTGCCGGAGCTTTCGCTGCTGTGCTGCCCAAGCAGTTTAAAGATGTGTCCATGGCTATGGGGTGTATACTGCTTTGTTTCATTGTACTGCAGCTTGCTTCACGGCGTTATAACAGGCACCAGCTTGGACGTATCATGATAGGTTTCCTCTATACCCTCATTGGCCTGGTGCTTTTTCTAACCGGGGTAAATGTTGGTTTTATTCCGGTGGGCCAGCTTTTGGGTTCCGAACTTGCAGCCTCGCATCTTCGTTTGCTTTTAATTCCATTGGGGGCCCTGATCGGTTACTTTCTTGTTGCCGCAGAACCGGCAGTTCTCGTTTTGAACAAACAGGTAGAGGAAATTTCAGGAGGCGCGATTACGGTAAAAATGATGTACCGTGGGCTTGCCATCGGCATGGGCCTGGCTGTTGCCCTCACCATGACTAGAATACTTTTCGGCATCCATTTTTTATGGATAATAATCCCCGGCTATGTTTTTGCCCTGACGCTGTCTTTTTTTGTACCCAGGATATTTACCGCCGTTGCCTTTGACTCCGGCGCCGTGTGTACCGGCCCCATGAGCGCTACCTTCCTTCTGCCTTTGGCAATGGGCGTCGCCGATGGCTCCGGCCGGGATTTAATGATCTACGCAATCGGCATTGTTACCATTGTCGCTATGACCCCTCCCATAATCATTCAGATAATGGGCCTATTTCATCAGTTGAAGTTAAGGAAGGCTGAGGCTGTCGCCAGCCTGGTTGAAACAGACGATATTGTTGATTATGGCGAAATAACCATCTTTGGAGGCGGACGATGATGAAATCCATTCCAGAACTGTTTTCGCGGCTTCAAAGCCATACTCAGCTAAACACTGCCAGGCAAGCCGCAAAGCCCCCAGTCCCCAATCTAGACCTGGTGCTTTTCATTGTTGACTGGGCCGTGTTTAATCTTGTTTTCAGCGCCTTTGAGGAAAAGAATGTCATCTTTCACTATATCAACAGGGGAAGGGGAACCGCGACTTCCGAGACACTTGACCTTTTGGGCATTGGCGCCAGCGACAAGGCAGTAATCGCCTGTCTGGAACAGCCGGCGAAAATTCCGGCTTTGGTGAAAGAGGTGCGAAAAAAACTCGCCTCCCAGGGCCAGAGCAGGGGGATCGCCTTTACGATGCGCCTTTCGGCCATCAATAGCCCCCTATTGCGTGCTTTTGGCCAGCCGGAACCCGCCACAGACGATAATAAGGAGAGCACCGGCAGGGCATCAAATCACTTTCTTATTTACTCTGTTATTAACAGGGGTTATGCTGAAGAATTTATGGACACCGCCCGTGAAGCGGGGGCCAGAGGCGGCACGGTATTGAGCGCGCGCTACCAGGCTAGCGGGGGAGCCGTCAAGTTTTTTGGTATATCGGTTCAGGAAGAAAGGGAAGTCATTCTTATGCTGACCGGCGCTGACAAAAAGGAGACAATATTGCAGTCAGTTTCCAGCGCCCACGGCCTGGACAGCAAGACTCAGGGGCTAATATTCTCCCTGCCGGTGGACAAGGTAATGAGCCTTAGTTTTGAACAGGAGTTTAATACTTAAGACCCGGGCTTGAGTTTCAAGTGTCTTGAAACACGCTTTAATTACAGCTACAATTAGCGAATGAAAAACCGTCGCTATTTTTTCACTTCCGAATCTGTCGGCGAAGGGCATCCTGACAAGCTCTGCGATCAGGTATCAGACGCGATTCTTGATGCCTGCCTTACAGGAGACCCGCAAAGCAGGGTTGCCTGCGAGACCTTTGCCTCCACATCCCTGGTGCTTGTGGGCGGAGAGATCACGACCAAAACCTTTGTGGACTTTCAACGTGTTGTCCGCGATGTCGCAAAGGAAATAGGCTACACCGATCCTGCTTACGGCCTGGATTGCAGTTCAATGGCCGTTCTAGAGATGATCTCCAGCCAGTCCCCGGACATAAGCCAGGGGGTTTCCGGCATGGGGCTTAAGAAGTACGAGGGCCAGCAGGGTGCTGGCGATCAGGGCATGATGTTCGGCTTTGCCTGCAACGAGACCGAAGAGCTTATGCCCCTTCCCATAACCCTTGCCCACAAGCTCCTTATCCACGCCTCAAAGCTGCGAAAAGACAAAAGCGTCAAGTGGCTCAGGCCTGATTCCAAAAGCCAGGTTACGGTGGAATACGAGGGATACAAACCTCTGCGTATTGATGCCATTGTAATTGCCCATCAGCATGACCCCGATGTCTCTCACGAGGAGATAGAGTCCACGGTTATTGAACAGATCGTCAAACCAGTCCTGGAACCCACAGGCCTTTTGGACAATAAGACCAACTATTACATTAATCCTACAGGCCGTTTTGTTGTCGGCGGCCCCTCCGGTGACACGGGCTTAACGGGCCGCAAGATTATCGTTGACACTTACGGCGGCATGGGCCGTCACGGCGGCGGCGCCTTTTCCGGCAAGGATCCCACCAAGGTGGACCGCTCAGCCGCCTACGCCGCCCGCTATGTGGCAAAAAACGTAGTAGCGGCAAAACTTGCAGAACGCTGCGAAATACAGCTTGCATACGCCATCGGCGTTCCCTTTCCCGTTTCGATAATGGTTGATACCTTTGGCACTGCAAAGATTGATGAGCAGGTCATTGCAGAGGGGATAAAGAAGGTTTTTGATCTTAGCCCTGCGGGAATTGTCAGCCATCTTAAGCTCTGGACTCCCATTTACCGGCAGACCGCAAGTTACGGTCACTTTGGCCGCAGCAACTTCCCCTGGGAAAAAACCGACAAGGCAGAAGAGCTAAAAAAGGCCGTTGGTTAAATCATGCAGTCATTATTTTTTCTGTTTTTATTAAAAGCGATAAAGTAAAGCAGCCGATGGCAGCAAGAAAAATATTTATCCCTATTGTCAGCAGCATGCTTACAGATGTATATGTTTGACCAAAAATATCACTCATACTCTGTACGCTGTTGTATATTGGAATAAGATAATGGTGTATATTTCTTTGACTGCCGCTGTTATAGATAACATTTAAAAAACTGATAAACAAAAAAACTATGAGCATTGGAAAAACAAGTATCTGGGCCTCTTTGGCGGTTTTTGCATGGATGGCGACAATGGCAATTAATGTAACAATAAGACAGGAACTTGAGAGCAATACCAGAATCAATATGCCCAGATCCCCAATGCCATATTGATCTAGGCTTATCGCATTTAATTCAATTATGGCAGGTAATCCCTGCTCGGCAGCAAATACGGAACCAAGGCTGTCAACGAGTCTTGGCAAGGCAAGGACAATGCCCAAGGTGCCGGAAATACCGCAGAGAAATGCCTGGATGCCAAGCCCCAAGATTTTCCCCGCCGCTATTTCCACTGAAGTAATGGAACTAATAAATATTGTGGCAAAGGTTCCGCGTTCTTTTTCACCGCTAATGGCTTCCGTAGTGGCGGCCATTGCCCCTTGAAAAATGAACACAAGCAGGAAAATAGGAAGCACTATAGCCAAAAAATGCCGCTCAGGCGCGCCGGCAGCGGCCATATCTCCGCCGCTTGTCCGGTTTATATCGAATTTCAGCGCAACGCTCCTTTCAAAGGCATGCAGGCCGGAAATGATCGTTCCGTAATGTACCGCAAACCCGCCGGACAGTGAGTTGTAGTATAAAAGAATCTCCGGCGGGATTTCTCCGGACTGAACATTGTAAGCCATTACTTCCTCGATGAAATTTTCAGGAAAGACAATAAGAAAGTTTCCATTTTCCCGGCTTATGCCTTCCAGGATCATCTCCTTTTCATTTTCCTGTACCAGGCTTAACCCGATCCCGGATTGTTCAAGAAGCATTTGAATTTCTGAAGGCGGGTTTATGATATAGACTATTACATCTCTGTCAGTCCTCATGGACATGTTAAATACAAAAGGCGTCAGGATCGCATAAACAATATATATCAGTACACCAGGGAAAATAAGGGCGCTTATAACCATACGCCGGTCGCCAAAAAACCGGTCCAATTCCTTTTTCGCCACAAGCAGAATTTTATTGATGTTCATTAATGGAACCTGCGCAGATTTGGTCGTATATAAAAAAAAAGGCGTCTTCAAGATTATTTGTTCCCTTGATTTCACCCGGCGGGCCTGAACAGAACAACTTTCCATTTATGATAAATCCCGCCTGATCGCATATTTTTTCCGCGAAGCTAAAAATGTGGGTGGATAAAATGATGGTTTTACCCTGACTCTTTAATTCAAGAAGGAACTCGGTAACTGTTCTTGCCGCAAGCAGATCCATGCCATTGGTTGGCTCGTCAAAAATAATGATTTGGGGATCATGGGTAATGGAAACGACAAAGGAAACCTTTTGTTTCATGCCGCTGGATAAGGTCGCGAGCTTTTTATGGGCATATTCATTTATGCCGAAACGTTCGAATAAGCTTTCACGGCGTTGATGGGCCTGTTCTTTTGGAACATCCCGAAGGGCAGAAAAAAAATCAAAAAGATATGCGGGGGTAAAAAACTCCTCCAGCTTTAAGTCCCCCGAAAGAAACCCGATTTTACTGCGGATTTTCAAGGGATTTTCCCTTACGCTGTCTCCGGCTACAATGACATCCCCTGAATCGCTTTTTATTAAACCTGCGGCAATCCGCATGGCGGTGGTTTTACCTGCGCCATTGGGCCCCAGAAGACCGTATATTTCCCCTTTTTTGACAGAAAAGGATAAGCCGTTAAGAGCTGTTTTTGTTTTGGAACCTTCAAGAAGCCTCTGGCGTTTGTCCAGCCTGAAGTTTTTTACAAGGGAGGAGAATACAAGAAAATCATCCATAAGAACAAAAATCTACCCCCTCCATGACAATGCTTATTGCAGGGGTATTAAGCACGGCCGGCTATATTAACCTGATAATTACTACAATTACTACAACCAATCCAATCAAAGCTAAAAGACTCCACATTATTAAGATCCTCCTAAAATTGAATAATAAAATTATTTTATACCTGTTTGTGAAGAAAGTCAACGCGGCGAATTGTCTAATTAAAGGCCGGCAAAAGCCCTACAAGGCCCCTGACCTCCCGGTCATAGAAGCGAAGGCCGCCGCCCAGGAAATAATCCCTGTCATCGCTTAGAGTATTGTTCACCCCGCCGCGCAGATAGACCCAGTTCAATAGATTATCAGAGTCCGGGTTGAAGAATGGATAAAAGGTGACACTGCTCCTTAAGTTCGGGAGTTCCCCGCTCTGAAAGTGAAACAGTTCCCCGGAAATACTTATCTGGTCAACAGGCTGCAAATCAAAACCAACACCGGCGGTGCTTTCCAGCATACCACCCCGCAGTGTCAGGACGCCGAACCTTCTGGCCAGCTCCGCGTCAATGCCCACGCTATAACTGGTTTCGGTGCTGTCTTCCCAGCTTATAAGGTTCCCCGCACTGTCAAAAGTCTCCGTCACTTTACGGCTTGCGATGCCGTCAGGGGCCGATGAGACACCGATACGATACCAGCGATCATTGGACAGCGGGTTCAGGCGTATGGACGCGGATGCCCTTAAGCTCTGGGCAAGGACATCGTAGCGGGCACTGCTGTCCACCTGAACCCCCAGACCCAGGGCCCTGCTTACAATTTCACCGGCATCGTTAATCACCGCATCCGCGCTTAAGGCCAGGGACGAGATGTTTCCCAGGGCTTCTCCAAGGATTACCGCCGCTTCCTCTGTCCTTTCTGCGGTGGACAGTATGCTATGGTAAAGACTTTCGTCGTAAAGAACCTGGCCGATATTACCGCGGCCGTCGACAATATCGTCGGTAATGACACGCAGGTTGGCAAGGGAGCCGTGTATATCGGACAGGGAAGAGCCGATATCCCCTTCGCCGCCCCGCAAGAGCCTTTCGGTGCTTTCGGCGATAATCGCTGCGGATTCAAGAATGCGGGAAATGCGGTCCATTTGGGCTTCACTTTGGGCGTCAAGCCTCTGGGCCATCGAGCTAATTGCCTCCATGGTAACCGAAAGAAAGGCCATTTGAGTGGTGCGGAGATCTTCAAGAATAAGGTTTATATGCCCTCCCATTTCCTGGACCATGTCAATGGCCGAGTCCAAATCCCCGGCCGGAGGAACGCTGCTGATAAAGCTTCCGGGGGGTAAAATTTCGTAAGGCTCAGAGCCGGGATAAATGCTAAGCACCGATGTTCCCAAAAGGGAAGACGCCCTGCGGCTGATTACCGCGTCTTCGCGAACTTCCACGTCCCTGTGTAAGGCAATCCTCAGGCGGGCCTCGTTTCCGGTTAGCTGAATCTCCTGGACCTGGCCCACCTGCACCCCGGCAAGGTAAATCCCCGAACGGGTGGAAAGGCCCGAAGCATCCGCCAGGGCGGTCTGGTAGCTTTGAGTGTTCATAAAACTGATGCCGCCTGTGGAAAGGATCATGTAACCCACACCGCCGGCACCAAGCACAATAAAGAGAAGTGCAATTTTTACATACCTGGAAGACTTCATTTTTCCATCTCGCTAAATGAAATGCGGATAAAATCCCTTACCATTGGATGCTCCGACTCCGCCACTTCCTTTGGGCTGCCATCGGCGATAATAAAGCCCTGATCCAAAAAGGCAATCCTGTGGGCGAAACGAAAGGCAGCAGGGATGTCGTGGGTGACCATAAGGCAGGTGATATTGAATTCCCTGTGAACCCTTAACACCAGATTGTTGATGGTCTCCGCCAGGACCGGATCAAGACCCGTGGTAGGTTCATCAAAAAAAAGAACCTCCGGTTCCATGATTAATGCCCGGGCAACACCAACCCTTTTTCGCATTCCCCCGGACAACTCGTCCGGTCTTTTGTATTCTATACCGGGAAGCTCTATCCATTCAAGCAGTTCTTTTACTTTTTTACGAATTTCCCCCTTGTCCCTGATCCCCAGCACCTCTTTTAAGGGGAAGGCCAGGTTTTCCTCCACGCTCATTGAATCGAATAGGGCCGCGTTCTGAAAGGAATAGCCAAAAGCCCTCCTCTTTTCCAGAAGGCTCTCCCCTTCCAGGGCCGTAAGTTCCGTATCCCTGAACCAGACCTTTCCCCTATCCGGCTTTATCATGCCCATTATTGACTTAAAGAGCACGCTTTTCCCCGTTCCGCTTTGGCCAACTATGGCGTAAATAGAGTGTTCCGGTACTTTCAGGTTTACATTTTCAAGCACCCTGTTCTCTCCAAAAGATTTGGAAAGGCGCTCCACCCGTATAAGGGGTCTTCCGGCGGCCATCATGCGTAAATTAAAGGCAGCATTAAAGTGGTAAGGACGTAATCCGCCACCAGTATGGATACCGAGGAAACCACCACCGCCCGGGTGGTGCTGTCCCCTACCCCCTTGGCGCCCTGGACGGTTCTAAGCCCGTTAAAACAGCAGATGGTAGCGGTCATGAAGCCCATAACCGCAGCCTTTATAAGTCCGAAAATAATATCTTGCGGAAACAGGAACTCAAACATATAGTCCAGGTAGCCTGCCGAATCTATGTTAAATAATGGAACCGCTATGACGTATGAACCTATTGTTCCAACAAGATTGGCCAGTAAAGTTAGAACCGGAAAAACAAAAACGGAGGCCGCTACTTTGGGCAGTACAAGATAGTGAACAACGCTTACAGACATGGATTCCAGGGCGTCAATCTGCTCGGTCACCTTCATGGTTCCCAGCTCCGCTGCCATGGCCGAACCGTTTTTGGCAATCAGCATTAAAGTGGTAATCACCGGCGCCAGCTCCCGGGCCATGGTTACGGCCACCACCGCACCCACGGCTATTTCTGCGGAAAACATCTGTAGAAAGGTAACCAGCTGCAGGGTAAAGATCATGCCAATAGCCGCGCCGGAGAGAAATATTATGGGAACCGAGTTTACTCCAATGTTTTCAATCTCCATAAGACATTGCTGAAGTCGTGAGGGTTTTTTGGGGATGCTGCGCAGGATTTCTCCGAGAAAAACGAAGTAGCGCCCAAAGGTATCAAGGCTTTTGACAGGACTCCTTAGCATTTTTTAATTATATCTGCCCTTTTCTCCTGTGACCAGCCATCCCCATCTTGCCGACAGAGGGTTTTCGATTTATCATATAGCCGTGGCGGTCCGCAAATCAAAAAAAACATCCGCAGCTCAAAACAGACGGGGGAAAAAGCCCGCGAAACACTCCTGGGCCGTTCTTTTCTGGCTGGCCTTTGTTATTTTTATTCTTGGCCTCTTTATTTTTAACCGGGAAGTCATAGGACGCAGCATTCAAATCATACAGGATGAATTCGGCTCCCGCGGGGAACCTGCTGCGCAGGCCCCTTTGCCCCTGCCTCCCCTATTGGAAATCCCTGAAACGGAGATGACTTCCCGGCCGCCGCCAGCCCTGGCAGCGCCGGCGGAAACACCGCTTAGCCAGCTTTCCCAAGCAGGCCCCGAAAACGCGCAGAGTCCCACTAGCCCGCCTGCAGAGCAGGTCCCGGGGCCTGGCCCGCAGGCCGAACTTCGGGACAGAGCCCTTTACTTCATCCAGGTGGACAGGGACGGCTCAATCCTTAGAGTCAGGGCCGATCGCCGGCTCCCGGCTTCCGCCTCGCCCATGACCGACGCCCTCCAGGCCCTACTTGCCGGACCCAGCGAAGAAGAGCGCGGCAGGGGCCTTATCTCACTTATTCCGCCGGGTACCCGCATTCTTTCCGCCAGCATCAGGGACGATACGGCATTTATCAACCTTAGCGATGATTTTCAGTACAACACCTACGGGGTAGAAGGCTACGCGGGCCAGGTAAGGCAGCTTGTTCTTACGGCAACGGAATTTCCGAATATAAGGAATGTGCAGATTCTTATCGAAGGCCGGCGTATTGATTTCCTGGGCGAAGGCGTTTGGATAGGCAGCCCCATAAGCCGGGATATGCTTTAAACAGGTAACAGTTAATAAAGGGAGAATCGCTGGATTGAAAGGGCCTTTCGGCTTTCCCCGTCTATTTCCACGATAATCCCCTGGACGGCGCTCTTGCCGCCGGGGGACACTTCCATGCGGTACAATACCTGGCTTCGGGCGCGGTCCTGGCATATCTTTGCATCCATGCCTATAACCCCGTCCAGCACGCCTGTCATTCCAAGATCGGTTATGTAGGCGCTTCCATTGGGGAGTAACCGTTCATCGGCGGTCTGCACATGGGTATGGGTTCCCGCCAGGACAGTAACTTTGCCGTCCAGGTAGTAAGCCAGGGCTTCCTTTTCACGGGAAGATTCCGCGTGAAAATCCACCAGAATGATGGCTTTTTCCAGGCTGACTTTTAATGAGTTAAAGGCCATAAATGGGCAGTCCAGGGGGGTCATAAATTCCCTGCCCTGAATATTCACTACAGTCCAGTTTACAGACCTGCCGTCAGAGCATGTTTTTTCCAGCTCTACCCAGCCCCTGCCCGCGCTTTCATTGCCAGGGTAATTCATTGGCCGCAAAACCCGTTTTTCGCTATCCAGGACGGGCCAGAATTCCCGCTGCTCAAAAATATGGTTGCCCCCGCTTACCACATCAGCCCCGGCGGCCAAGATCCTCTCTAAAGCCGGAGCTGTAAGACCGAATCCCCCAGCAGCATTTTCGCCGTTGACCACTACGAAATCCGCGGAGTTTTCCCTGATCAACTGGGGCAGACGGCGTTCCAGAACTTCAAGGCCCGGTTCACCGACCACATCACCTATCATGATTGCCCGTAAAGATTTATCTTGCGTACTCGGTAACCCTCGTCTCTCTGATAATTGTCACTTTTATACGGCCAGGATAGCGGAGATCGCTTTCGATCTTTTGGGCTATCTGCTTGGCCAGTTCCTTTGACCTTTCGTCATTGAGCGTTTCGTTATTTACGATGATCCGCAGTTCCCTTCCGGCCTGGATTGCAAATGCCTTGTCCACACCGGTGAAGCCCGATGCGATATTCTCCAAATTCTCAAGCCGCTTGATATAGTTGTCCAGGGTCTCCCGCCTGGCGCCGGGCCTGGCCGCGGAAATGGCGTCGGCAATCTGAACCAGCACCGATTCAATGCAAGAGGGCTCAATGTCGTTGTGGTGGCTTCCAATGGCGTTGATGATCCTGTGATCCTCGCCCATTCTCCGGGCCAGATCCATGCCAATTTCGGCGTGGTTCAGGTCCGAATCCGATTCCACCCCCTTGCCAATGTCGTGCAATAGGGCGGCTCTTTTCGCCAGATCCCGGTTACAGCCGCCTATTTCCGCAGCCAGCATACCGGCGATTACCGCAACTTCTTTGGAGTGGTAAAGCACATTCTGGCCGTAACTGGTACGGAAATAAAGCCGCCCCAGGGTACGGATCACATCCTGCTTGATATTGTGAATGCCCAGGTCGAAAAGTATTTTTTCCCCTTCTTCAAATATCTTTTGGGAAATATCCTTGGTTACCTTGGTGACAATTTCTTCAATTCTGGCAGGGTGTATGCGCCCGTCGGTAATGAGCCGTTCCAGGCTTAGTTTGGCGATTTCCCGTCTGACAGGGTCAAAGCAGGAAATTACCACCGCCTCCGGCGTATCGTCAATGATGATGTCCACCCCGGTAAGGGTTTCCAGGGTCCGGATGTTACGGCCTTCCCGGCCTATGATCCGCCCCTTCATTTCATCGTTGGGAAGGGTAACCGTGGCAACGGTAACCTCTCCTGTGACCTCCGTGGCCAGGCGCTGAATGATAGCCAGGAGTATATCCCTGGCTTTTTTCTCGCCGGAGAGGTTCGCTTCCTGTTCGATCTTGTTAATCAGGGCCTGGGCGTCGTGTTTGGCCTCACTTTCAAGGCTTTGGATGATAAGGCCCTTGGCTTCCTCGGCACTTAAGCCGGAAATTCGCTCCAATTCCTTCCGGTAGCGTTCCTCTTCCCGGCCCAATGCCTCTTCCCTGTCATGAAAGACCTTTTCTCTTTCCGCCAGGACCTCTTCAGTCCGCTCAATTTGAGCGGTTTTTTTATCTATGCTTTCCTCTTTCTGAAAAACTCGGCGCTCATAGCGCTGTAATTCAGCCTTGCGCTCCCGGGACTCCCTTTCCTGCTGGTTTCGTTCTCGGATAACTTGTTCTTTTGCTTCAAGAAGTATCTCCTTCTTTTTAGCTTCAGCTTCTTTTATAGCATCCTGTTTTATACGTTCGGCGCGCTGCTCCGATGCCGTAAGTTGAAATCTGGCATAAAGCCATCTAATAATCCAGCCTAAGGTTAACCCGGCAAGAGGGAGGATAATCAAAACTATCCATTCCATAGTATCCCCTTACCGACATATATTACTAGTCTGATTTAGTATACAATTAATTGAGGCTTCTGTCAATGCTTTGGGCAAAAATGCCCCATAAATAGGGAGAAAAGAGAGAAAACAAGGAATTTGCCAAAACTTGAGTTTTTAGAGTTTTTCTATATGAATGTTGGCATATCAGGGACAATATTGTATCATCTATAGCAGTGTTAACAAGCCAAAAAGGGCTTTTGCCCCCAAATTAGGGAGAATTTTATGAACTACAGAAACAGACTTTTTGTCATCGTTTTAATATTAGTTGGTATCTTTTTTATCTCCTGTGATAGTTCTGGCGGCTCATCTTCCAGTAACCCCTTTGAAGGAAGATGGTATAGCGATGTCGATCCTATTTATCCGTCAATCATTGATTTCAAAGGAGATACTTATATCTGGTATCAACCGGATGGGTCGACTATTTTTAGGGAAGGGACTTTTATATTAGTTACAGATAGGCCATGGATTGCAATTTATCTAGCTGATGGTACTTTTCAAACAAATCTAGAATATAATGAAGCAATGACAGAACTTTATTGGAATGCTCTTGGTGGAGTAACTTTCCGCAGAACCAGGAACGTGCCGTAGTAAGTAGGTTTTTTCGGGGACTATTGACAATTTGTCTTATATATAATACAATACGGACCTGGTTATAGGCTTTATTTCGTGAACAAAGATAAGAGAGTCATCATAATGTTATGTGGCGGTGAGAAATCTGAACAGAAGGAAGACATAAAAAAAGCCAGAAAGATGGCGGAGGAGATATAAGTGCTTAAAACAAAGAAATTTGATGTTATTAACTATCTTAAAACAGAAGAAGATATTGAAGAATATTTAAATGTAGTCCTTGATGAAAAAGACTATACCTATCTCCCTATTGCCCTTGCCGATATTGCCCGGGCTCGAAAAGCAATGACTGCTGCTGCCAAGGCTGCAGGTGTTACCCGCAGCAATCTGTATCAATCTCTATCTGAAGATGGACGCCCCGCCTTTGATACTGTTGCAAAAGTTGCTCATTCGCTTGGATACAGAATCACATTAGTTCCTAGAGTATAAAGATTAAATAGGGCTTTTGAGCCATGTAAAGTTCTCTTTTTCATGCACTATTGGCAAATAATCACGACTAATTCGAGGCTGATACGATTCGAACGTACGACCTTCAGATCCGCAATCTGATGCTCTATCCATCTGAGCTACAACCTCTGGCTAAAGAGCGGCAAAAACCAGGTTTTTGCCGCTCTTTAGCTCCGGAGTTTCGCGCTTTCCTAACGGAAAGCTCTGCGAAACTCCCAAGCTCCCCCGTTTGCTTGGCAGGGGGGACTCGGAGCGAAAACTGCGAAGCAGTTGAGCGCAGAGCCCACCTGCTCCGGCGATTGCGATAGCAATCGGGAATTTTTGCGAAGCAAAAATTCTAACTCAAACCCGCAGGGTTTGAGTTACGGAGCAGGGGGGATTCG
>Ga0099364_10002753_pt1 | contig 27855 bp, 19 predicted proteins | sample TergutTh196P3_FD_73070 | JGI IMG/M metagenome (GOLD analysis project Ga0099364, IMG submission 73070) | Microcerotermes parvus P3 segment gut microbial communities from Pointe-Noire, Republic of the Congo - Th196 P3 | ecosystem: Host-associated > Arthropoda: Insects > Digestive system > Gut ... | reverse complement strand
TAGAAGGGATAGAACTACCGCCGGATGTAACCATCGACATTAACACCATATCCGGGGTTTTGGTAAAGGGAATGAGAAATGACATTTCTTTTATCATAGATGATCGGTTGGTAGTTTTGATTGAACATCAATCGACCATCAGCGAGAATTATACAACATAAATCATGGGCAGAACCGAGAAATCCAACAAAAGTGCGAAATTCTGAATGAATACGGCTTATTCATTGATAAAATCCGAGAGTATGAAAAGACCGGTTTGACCCTTGATGAATCTGTGGTATGTGCTGTAAAATATTGTTTAGAGAATGATATACTAAAAGATTTTTTAAGAGAACACGGCTCGGAGGTCATAGCGATGATGGTACATGAATACACTACGGAAGATTTTGTAGAAGCGATGGTTGAACATGCCCGTGAAGAAGTTTTTGAACTTATGGAACAAGGTATGCCCATTGAGAAAATAAAGCAGTATTTGAAACAAAAATCCACAACACGGCTCGGAGGTAGTAGCGATGATGGTACATGAATACACCACGGAAGATTTTGTGGAAGCAATAGTTGAACATGCTCGTGAGGAAGGTATAGAGCAAGGCAGAGAACAAATTGCCCGCAACGCTTTAGCAGAAGGTGCTACAATTGAATTTATACACAAAATTACAGGGCTTTCAACTGAAACTATACAGAGCTTGTAAATGCATCTACACAGGTATACAAAAACCCTCGCGCGGGGGCGCTGAGGCGCGGAGGACGCGGAGATATTAACTAGTTAAGATAAATATATCTAACCTAGAAATCTTAAAAATTTAAAGTTTTAATATAGCTAGGTTAGGATAAGATATATTAGCTCTCATAGTTCTCCGCGCACTCATATCTCTGCGCCCGGCTACGCCGCGCAAGCGAGCCGCGCGAGGGCTTTTGTATACCTATCCATTTCTTTTCTTCCTACAAAGGTTTATTTTGAAGGTCAGTTTATTTTACTTTCTTTATTAGTGGTAGATGGGTTTGTTTTGATGGTTACGAAATTTTTTATGGCTATAACAATCATCACCATCTTTAATAGCCATTCCTACATAAAACACAGTAAGAAGATTAGGCACTCTAGTAACCCTCACTAATTAATTTCATAGCATTACAACCCATTAACAGAGTGCTTGCGGCAGCATGAGAAGGATCAATTTGAAGTGTTTTCTTTAGATCAGCTATAGCATTATCAAATTCTTTGTAATTATAATAGATTTTACCGCGTCTATAGTAAGTATCGGCAAAACTAGGATTTAAATTTATAGACTGTGTATAATCCTCAAGTGCCTTTTCATTTAAATCTTTTTTTTGATAAACGAGGCCTCTTTTATAGTATCCTTCAGATAGCAAAGTAGAATTATTAGAAGAAAGACGAATAAATTGAGTTAGATCTGAAATGGCTTTGTCATATTCACCCTTATTATTGTATATTGTACTTCGCAAATTGTAGGAATAACTATCATCAGGATTAACACGGATTGCTTCATTGAAATCATCTATTGCCTTGTCCGGATTTCCATTGAATAAATACGCCTGACCCCTCCCAAAATAAATATCGGCCTCCATTTCAGCATCCAGTTTTTGTGACTTAAAGTTGCATGCTTTAGTGTAATCTTCAATTGCCTTGTCATATTCTTTTTTATTCATATAAGTCTGAGCACGATTATAGTACGGTCCACAACCAAAATCTGGTTGCAATATAATCACTTTGGTATATTCCAAAATGGCCTTATCAAACAAACCTTTGTTAAAATAATCATTACCACGATAATATGCGTCATCAGCCTTCTTCTCTTTATTTCCAAGTTCAAACATAATTTTTCCTCCATATTTTCATTTTTTTCTCCTCATTTCTTTTTCTGTTTACATACTACCGCCGAAAATTACTCTACATCATAGATGACCTTTCCAAAAAATGCCACACAATATTTTTTCATATTTTGAAGCGTCCTTTATGATACAATTCGTTATTATATTTTTCCAAATAAATTTCTACATACCCAGCTTGAACAATCGTCATATTAAATTAGCAATAATCCCTTCAAGTATTTTTCCCATAATTTTACCCATTAAATCCTTCTTTTTCATGAATTTGTAAAGCTATATTGCGAGTACGAACTAGATGATAATAACCATGTCCCATTGAAACATCGCCAAAAAGGAACTTTGATCTATTTTCCAAACGAATAGCAACTTCATTTGAAACAAGATTGTTACTAAAAGGTTTATATATATCTTTCAGTTCTATCATTTAAAATTCCCATTTATGCTGAATAAGGTAAATTACTTTTTTCACACTTTGTATCCAATCCTGCAAGGTTCAATTTTTTTTCAAACGATCCAATATCTGTAACACAAGGTCCAAAATATATTTTTTTCACATAGTTGCTTATATCTCCTACTTCTATATATAATCGATTTTTTCGATTTCTTCGATTTTTTTTAGTCGACTTAACAGCAAGATCAGTTGTACTTTTTACTTGAATAATCCTACACTCTTGTTCTTCCTTAAAAGCATAATGTTTAACTAAATATCGTAAATTAATTAATAAATCAACAATAAGAGCGGGATCTCTATTTTTAATTTGTTTAATTGCTTTTTCTAATTCAAACATTGCATCAACGAGCTTGATCATTGCCTGATCTATATAATTTTGATATGATTCAAATTCCTGTTTAGACTCCTCTTCATATTTTTTATTTCGATAAAATGTATATTTATCTCGTTGTCCTACAGATACTATCTGCTTTGTATCAGGGTCAATATAAACACAACGATAAAGGCAAGGTTTTACTTTTGTAACAGTTTCTTTTTTTTCTGTTTCTGTTTTTTTGTTATCGGTTATTATATCAGGCGCAATTAATTCCTCCTGCTTTGAAAAAAAATCACTTTTGAATATCATACTCAATCCTGTACATTCATATGATTTTTCTTTTCCATATAATCTAAACTGATTTAAGTGATTGTGATTAAATGTAAAACAGGTAACAAACGCTTCATAATCAGAACTAACATTCTCCTTATCCACACTAAAATTTTCATTTTGCAGATAATCAAAAAGCGTTTTTCCCTCAGTCGGATCATTAGTATTTTTAAGAGAACACTGACGAATTTCTGAACGACATTTTTCTGAACAACATTTTTTTGAATTTTTAAAAAGCAATTTTTGCGCAGTATCTATACTAGTGTAATGCGCAACTCCGTATTCTATTTCCTCATCAACTATTAAACAATTTACAACATTATTTGCCTTTATATAAACATCTTTATATTCATTATATAATTGCTTGTTACTTTCATCAAAATTATGTTTTTTCAAAATATTTTGAAAAGAATCGGATTCATTTTTATTTTGAATTTCTTTTACTATATTTTCAGCGTCGCTCCCAAACCAAGAAGAAATCTGCACACTATCAATTTTAAGTTTTTTACTATACTCTACAATATGACTCATGCCTGCAGATATGTCAGTACCTTTCTTTTCGCATTCAATAAGATACTGAATAGTATTTCTTAGAAAATTCTTATTTTTTGGATCTAGCTCGATGGCTTTAATAAATTGCTCCGAAGCTTTATCTCTTTCACCTTTTTTTTCGTAGACGATACCCATATTGTAATATCCATCTGCTGTATACGGAGATGATTCAATTTTAACGGCATTAACATAATCATTTATCGCTTTGTCATAATACTCCATTGCTTTATCAATATTACCATTCGCTTTCTCACGATCACCTATTGAGGTATAAACAACTCCTCGTTCATGATATATCTGAGCATCATTATCATTTATTTCTATTGCTTTATTGTAATATTCAATTGCCTTGTTAAAATTTTCCATAACCTTATCATCTTTTATCAGAGTTTCAAAATAATTATCCGTCATTTTTTCATAGTTCTTTGAGGAATAAGCTTTACCGCATGTACAGTGAATATCAGATAGTGTCAGATTTATGTCAGAAGAATTTTTATAATAATTAATATTGCTATTTTTCATCAAATCAATGCACTTAGTAAAGTCATCAATTGCAGCATCAAAGTTCTTTTGTAAAAGATTAGATTGACCACGACTGAAATAGGCATCTATTTTATCGGGGTCTGATTCAATAATTTCGGTGTCATATTCAACAGCTTTGTCATAATCTTGTTTAATAGCAGTATTAATCATAGCAAGATAATTCTTTGCAAACTCATTGTTTTTATCCAAATCAAGAACTTTCTTTAAATCTTTAATCGCACGGTCGTAGAAGCCCTTGCAACTATAAGCATCAGCACGACGTAAATAAGCATTAATATTATTTTTATCCAATTCAATGACTTTATCTAAATTATCTATCATATCGTCATCACTTTCTAATTTATTATAAACCATAGCAAGATCGAAATATGCTGCCGTATATTTTTGATCCAACTCAATGGCTTTTTTGAAATTATCTATTGCCTCATCATTGTCACCTTTATTAAAATAATCTTTGCCACGGTTATAATACTGTTGTGCTTTTATAATACGAATAGTTTCGGATTCTTCTGCACCTTCAACATTATTTTTGTCATATTTATTCATAAATTCCTCCTTAAATCCCCAAAAATTAATTCCCCCAACCCCACACACCCATACTACGCTCCCATTGCCGCCTCCGGCGGCATAGGTCGCTCCGTACGGGCGTGTGGATTGCCCTGTTTTGAGCCTACAAACTAGGGGCGCAGGACACGGAAACCGAAGTCGGTGAGCCGGCTGTCCGGAAAGTAGCTGCCCCGGTCCGCAGACTGCAAGTTCTCGACGCCGCTGAAGTGGCTCCAGCTCCCGCCGCGATTCACGCGGTAAGACCCCGAAGACGCGCCCACAGGATCGGTCTGATTTCCACTCGGATAACTTGCATACCAGTCCCAACACCATTCCCATACATTTCCACTCATGTCATATAACCCAAAATTATTTGGCAATTTTTTTCCTACTTCATGGGTTCTTGAATTTGAATTACTGGAATACCATGCGTATTGTCCTACTGTCGCGGTATCGGTTTGATCACCCCAGTAATAATCTGTTGTCGTTCCTGCTCTACACGCGTGTTCCCATTGCGCTTCTGTCGGCAATCTATAGCCAGTCGAACCTGCTACGATTGTGACTGCGTTCCATGTCGTATTCCAACTAGTTGGTACAGTCCCCCATGTATTAGGATTGGTACTGCCGTTTATGCTATACGCGGGAGTCAATCCTTCCGCAATACTCAGCCAGTTGCAGAATACTATCGCGTCATACCAGCTTACCTCAACAGGTCGCCTGCCCTGTACTTCACCAGACGCTGGCTCTCTACCGCTCTCGCCATTAAAATAACTGGGGTTTACTCCCATAACAGACTGGTACTGCTCTTGCGTTACCTGATACTTGCTCATGTAAAAACCAGTTAGCGTTACCGTGGAACTGCCTCTTTGGAAACTGCCACTGGGTATCAATACCATTTCAAAAACTACGCTAGAAAATACATTAACATTTGCCGCGTTGGAACGGACAGATGCTGTTCCGGCACTGACCTCACAGAAATAGTAATATGTTCCTCCCGTAAGGTTCGTTGGTATCGTGTAGCTTGCGTTTGTCGCACCACTTATGGCGGTTCCACCGGTATTGCTGTTTGAAGTATTGCTATACCATTGATAACTTAGCGTCGTATTTGGCGTAACGGTGGCTGTTACGGAAAGATTACTGGTAATATTTCCTCCTTGTGGTAAATTCGTTGCAGTTGGCTGGGTGTTGATTGTGATAGCGTATACATTAACCGTTGCCACACTGGAACGGACAGATACTGCTCCGGTCGCCCTGACCTCACAGAAATAGTAGTATGTTCCTGCTGTAAGGTTTGTGGGAATTGTGTAGTTTGCGCTTGTGGCACCGCTTATGGTGGTTCCGCCAGTATTGCTGTTTGAAGTGTTCCTATACCACTGATAACTTAGCGTCGCGCTTGATGTAACGGTGGCTGTTACGGAAAGGCTGCCGGTAATATTTCCATACACGAAATCTAACATTTCGACTGGCTGGGTGTTGATTGTGATAGCATGTACATTAACCCTTGCCACGCTGGAACGGACAGATACTGTTCCGGCACTGATCTCACAGAAATAGTAGTATGTTCCTGCCGTAAGGTTTGTTGGAATCGTGTAGGTTCTACTTGTCGCACCACTTATGGCGGTTCCGTCGGTATTACTGTTTTCAGTGTTGCTGTACCATTGATAACTTAGCGTTGTGCTTGGCGTAACGGTGGCTGTTACAGAAAGATTACCGGTAATATTTCCTTGTGGTAGATTTGTCGTTGCAGTTGGCTGGGTGCTGATTGTAATAGCATATACATTAACCGTTGCCACGCTGGAACGGACAGATATTGCTCCGGCTCTGACCTCGCAGAAGTAGTAACGTGTTCCTGCCGCAAGGTTCGTAGGAATTGTATAGTTTGCGTTTGTTGCACCGCTTATGGCAGTTCCGCCGGTATTGCTGTTTGAAGTGTTACTATACCACTGATAACTTAGCGTCGCACTTGATGTAACGGTGGCTGTTACAGAAAGGCTGCCGGTAATACTTCCCTGTATAAAATCTAATGTTGTAGTAGGCTGGGTATCGATTGTAATAACAGTAGTAGTTACATTAACCATTGCAACGCTGGAACGGACAGTCGTTATTCCGGTTACTCTGACCTCACAGAAATAGTAATATGTTCCTCCCGTAAGGTTCGTGGGTATCGTGTAGTTTGCGCTTGTTGCACCGCTTATGGCGGTTCCATCGGTATTGTTGTTTGAAGTGTTACTATACCACTGATAACTTAGCGTCGCATTTGGCGTAACTGTGGCTGTTACGGAAAGACTGCCGCTAATACTTCCCTGCACTAAATCTCTTGTTGCGTCTGGCTGGGTGTTGATTGTGATAGCGTATACATTAACCCTTGCCACGCTGGAACGGATAGTCGTTGCTCCGGTCGCCATAATCTCACAGAAATAGTAATATATTCCTCCTGTAAGGTTCGTGGGAATCGTGTAGCTTGCGTTTGTTGCACCGCTTATAGCGGTTCCATTGGTATTACTGTTTTCAGTGTTGCTGTACCATTGATAACTTAGAGTCGCGCTTGGTGTAATGGTGGCTGCTACGGAAAGACTGCCGGTAATATTTCCTTGCATAAAAGTTGTCGTTGTTGCTGGCTGGGTTTCGATTGTGATATTATGTACATTAACCGTTGCCACGCTAGAACGGACAGATATTGCTCCGACTCTGGTGACCTCACAGAAATAATAATATGTTCCTCCCGCAAGGCTCGTGGGTATCGTGTAGCTTGCGCTTGTTGCACCGTATATGGTGGTTCCGCCAGTATTACTGTTTGAAGTATTGCTATACCACTGATAACTTAGAGTTGCGCTTGGTGTAGCAGTGGCTGTTATGGAAAGACTGCCGGTAATACTTCCCCTCGCAAAATCTAGCGTTGCAGCTGGTTGGGTGTTGATTGTAATGATAGGAGTGATTACATTAACGGTTGCCACGCTGGAACGGACAGATGCTGCTCCGACTGCTCTTACCACGCAGAAGTAGTAATATGTCCCTGCCGTATTTGTGGGAGAAGAGTAGGTTGTGTTTGTTGCACCGCTTATGGCGGTTCCACCGATATTATTGTTTTCGGTGTTGCTGTACCACTGATAACTGAGAGTCGAACTTTGTGTAACGGTAGCTGCTACGGAAAGACTGGCACTATTTCCTTGCACTACATCTCTTGTTGCGTCTGGTTGGGTGTTGATTGTAATGACAGGTGCTGGGCCAATCGCAATAATAGAAGTCCGGTAGTTGTACCACCCGGAGTTAGTTGCTCTGTATGATGTAACACTTTCTGGCGGGACTCTTATTTCCAGGCTCAAAGAAGTGCCGGTAAATGCGTTTAACCCCAGAGTAGGCGGTGTTACCCTAGGACTGGTAACTACTGTAAGGTTTGTGCAACCTCTAAAAGCATCTAAGCCTATAGAAGCAGCCTCCGCAGGCAGCATAATTGAGGTAAGGCTTGTGCAATCCTTGAAAGCACCCTCACCTATAGAAGTAAGCCATTCCGGAAGTGCAGTCATGGAAAGTTTTGTGCATCCGGTAAAGGCGTAATTGCCAATGCTGGTGATTAACGCTCCGTTGAAGTTTTCAAGGTTGGTGAAATAACGGAATGTAGGGGAATCGCTTGTGCCGTCTACTATTGCCGTTGTTGTATCGGGCAGAATGAGGGATACTATTTTACCTTTTCCTACAAGAATATTACTACCAGGGTCAAAAGTTCCATCTGAACGAAGCCCGCTGCCGGTTGCACTGCTAGAACGGGTATAGCCGGAAAGATCCAGCGTACCATCAAATGTATTGTCGGCTTGAACACTTTGAAGTATCTCTAGCCATTTTACTTCTGTTAGGGGAACTAACTCAGGAGCCGTAATAGTATATTCAGCTGTTAGTACCTCGCTTACACTCATACCGCTTTTCATTGCAATAGCTTTGAGGGTTGTATCAATACTTATAGCAATAGAACCTGCATATAAGGAACTCGCTGTTGTGGGTACACTTCCATCGGTAGTGTAATAAATAATCGCTCCCTCCGTTGCGCAGGTCAGCATCACAAGTTGAGTGCCGGAATAAGTTCCACTCGGTGGATTAGCTACAGGGACAACTACAGGAACTATAATAGTGTATTCAGCCGTCATTACATCACTTATACTCCCGCTTTTCACTGCAATAGCTTTGAGGGTTGTATTTACACTTATAGCAATAGTGCCAGAATATAAGGAACTCGCTGTTGTGGGTACACTGCCATCGGTAGTGTAATAAATAACTGCCCCCTCCGTCATGCTGGTCAGCGTCACAAATTGAGTGCTGGAATAAGTTCCACTCGGCGGATTAGCTACAGGGACAACTACTTGCTGTGGCTTTGCCTCTTGCTCACAAGCGCCCAGTGTAAAAGCAAATATCATTAAAAGAATAATGATACTCCCGTAAATTTTACTCATAGTTTTCATACTAATACTCCTTATCATTTAAATACTCCTTTGCGGCATTGCCGCTATTTTTATTATTAAAAAGCCCGAATGGCATAAACCAAATACTGATAACCCTTATATTCAGGGGGGAATGGAACGCCATACCTACTGTCGATGCCAAAATTAATCTGATATGCATCATCAGAATTCATCTGTGATGAAGACCATAACCGATTGTTTGCAATAGTAATGCCTGCAAGGGATCTATTGGAGGACAGTAAATCCAATTCTCTGTAACTAGGCAAAAACCAATCGTTTTTATCGCCGAATGTTGCTGCTGCTGCTATCTGTGCGGCTCTGTTTGTTTCTGTTGTATTTGCAAAATACGCAGCTATAGTTTGAGTGTTCCTTCTGCCGGTTCCTAATAAAGTAGATAATCCAGAAATGTATGTTTCGTAAGCTCCCCACGGTGCAGTACCGGAGCTAGACGGTGCCACTTCAAGGTAGTGGGCGGTGTAGCTTGCAAAGTAACCCGGATTACCTGCATTGCCATAACCTTGTACGGTAAAACCTTCTTCATCACGATAAAAGATTTTGCCACCACCAGGTCCAGTGTCGCCTATATTATATGTAAGTGAAGGATTAATCCATTTTACATATAGCGTTCTACTTGAAGTAACTGTATCTACAGCAAAATCCCAGATAGTTGTAAAACTTGTACTCGTATACCAACCGCCAAATTCATAATCTGCTCTTGTAGGTTGTTGCGGGGTAGTAATTGTGCTACCGGGTTCTATATTTTGAATTGGAGATACGGCAGTACCACCTCTGCTGTCAAAGGTTACTGTAAAAAGCCATTTTGCATACAACACTGTAGTTGAGGTAACTGTATCTACAGCAAAATCCCAGACTGTTGTTAAACCTGTGTTCTTATACCAACCATCAAATTGATGATTTGTTCTTGTAGGCGGCGGCGGCTCATTAATAGTGCTGCCGTGTTCTACATTTAAAATTGGAGATACCGCAGAGCCACTGTTACTGTTAAAGGTTACGGTATAGATTGGTGTATAAATAGCAGTCATAACTGTACTATTAGTTCTACCTTGTGCGGTAGCTATGGCTTTAATGGTCATTGGAACATTTATAGCGCTTATTATTATAGGTGAAGAACTGGAAAACACAGAACTAGATTCTGTTGGATCGCTTCCGTCTGTGGTATAGTAAATGGTTGCCCCAACAGTTGTTGTTGTCAGAAGTATCTCTGTACCAATCGGAACATTTCCTGCCGGAATATTTGTTGTTGGCATGGAAACTCTATTGGGGTCAAGTTCAGGGTCTGTTGTCACTGGCTGTCCTATGCTTGGTAATCCTGCACTATGTGTTGCATTTTCTTTAGAACGGGCAAAGATGTAGTAAGCCGTATTTGCGCTTAAACCGGTAAATGTTGTATCGTCCTGCCAGCTTGCCGGGGCAGTGTTTACAGTATTTCTGCCGTATTCAATAGTTTGACCGCCCGGGTTTCCGGAAGGAAATGTAGCGGCATTAACGGTAATGCTGTTGCTGTTTTTTGAAATCAATACAGGTATAGATACTGCCGCTCCTGCCTGTTTGCTAGAATCTGTTGTAACGGACAATCCTGCGCTTGGCTGTCCTGCGTGATATCCAGCATTTTCTTTAGAGCGTGCAAAGATGTAGTAAGCAGTATTTACACTTAAACCGGTGAATGTTGTACCGTCCTGCCAACCGTCTGAAGGGGCTGTATTTACAGTATTTCTGCCGTATTCAATAGTTTGACCGCCCGGGTTTCCAGAAGGAAATGTAGCGGCATTAACGGTAATACTGTTGCTGTTTTTTGAAATCAATACAGGTATAGATACTGACGCTCCTGCTTGTTTGCCGGGGGGTGCCTTTTTGTTTCCATCGTCATCACAGCCTGTCAAGGACAGAGCAGCAAATGCAATTACTGCCAAAACGGCAATAAATCCAATTAATTTCGTTTTTTTCATAAAATACCCTCTCTTTAATGTTGAATATATAATATTAGAATACTCATATTACAATCAGAATACATTAGAATATTAATATTGTCAATGAGCAAATATGAAAAATTTCATAATATAAATTATGGGTTTTAAGGAAAATTTGAAAGAGCAACTCAGTTTTTCCGGTATGTATGTAAAAGAATTAGCAGTATTGTCAGGGGTAAAAAAGCAAACAATAGACAGTTATTTGAATACCCAAAACTGTATGCCTTCAGCGGATATCGCCGTTGCAATAGCTAAGGCACTGGGTGTATCGGTTGAATATCTTATTACAGGAATGGAAAATAAAAAAAAAGCTGTCCGTTACCCAATTGAGGCTCGTAAAGTAGCAGAAATTATCGCACAAATGAATGAAAAAAACCGGAAAATGGCAGTTACTATTATAAAATCTATGAAAAAACAAGAAGATGATGAAGAAAAACTAAGTTAGCTATGCTAAACTAATTTACAATGAATTACTTTTTTGAAACCTATGGCTGTCAAATGAACTCCGCTGAATCCGCGGCGCTTGCTTTGGTCTGTAAAGAACGCGGCTGGCAGGAAGCTGTTAATGCAGACACGGCAAACCTTGTTTTATTAAACACCTGCTCGGTGCGGGCTACTGCGGAAAGACGGGTGTTTGGAAGAATAGCCCACTATACCGCAGTCAAAAAAAAGAGCAAGCATCCCATTACATTGGTAATTGCGGGGTGTATGGCTTCCCGTTTGGGAGAAAAATTAAAAGCACAGTATCCTGCTATTGATTATGTAATGGGTACGAATGCCCGCTCAATCTTTCCGCTGATACTGGAAGCTGTTGAAAATGGATCTTGCGTTAGTATCGATATAAATGAAGCTCCCGCTTTTTCTTTTTCAAATTCCCACTTGGAAGAAGGTCAGCTTGAACAGCCGGTATTCCGCAGTTTTGTTCCAATCATGCATGGTTGTAATAATTTCTGCTCTTATTGCATAGTTCCGTATGTCAGGGGTAGGGAAGTGTCCCGCGACCCAAAACATATCGTGCAGGAGATTCGCCTTGTGGGAGAGAGGGGAGTGCGTGAGGTTACTTTGCTGGGGCAGAATGTGAATAGCTATTTTTTTGAGGGAGTGGGTAGTAAGGAACAGTTGGATTTTGCGGGTTTGTTGAAATATCTTGCAGAACAGGTCAAAGATACAGGTGTTCAATGGATACGGTTTTTGTCGGCGAATCCGCGTAATTTTTCGTCTGAGGCAATTAGGGTAATGGCGGATAATCCTGTTTTCTGCCGCCATTTGCACTTGCCTGTTCAGCATGGTTCAAACTCTATTTTACAGGCAATGAACAGGGGTTACACAAGGGAGAGTTTCCTTGAACTGGTATCGGAAATCCGTACGGCAATGCCGGGGATCACCCTTTCTACCGATATTTTGATCGGCTTCCCCGGTGAAACCGAAGATGATGTGCGGCAAACTATCAATTTAATGGAAGAAGTTAGGTTTTTGTATTCATTTATGTACCATTTTAACCCTCGTGAGGGGACTAAGGCCTTTGAGCTTTCTGACAGGATTAGTGAAGATGTAAAAAAAGAGAGGCTTGCGCGAATTATCGACCTGCAATTAAAGCAGACAAATGCTCTCTTAAAAGAAAGAATTGGCAGTACGGAGACGGTTTTAATAGAAGGAATTTCCAAAAAAAATGCCGATGAATTAATAACAAGGACAGAAAAAGACGAAATGGCAGTTGTGTTTGGCGACAAGTCTATGATAGGCTCTTTTGCCAAAGTTAAGCTGACAGGGGTAAAGGGAAATACACTTACAGGCAAATTGATATAGTGATATAATATATAAATTATAAAGGGGGTAATTTATGCCGTGGAGATTAATTGGATTTATTTCTATTTTTATCATTTTTCTGGTATTCATAGGTTTTAATCTTGGTGAAGAGTATCAATGTAATATCAATCTTGGATTTATATCGATAAAAAATGTCCCTGTTTTTTATACGATTTTTGTTTCATTTTTGCTGGGCTTCCTTGCTACTTTGCCAGTGGTATTAAACGCCAAAAAGAAGGAGGCAGTTTCTAAAAACACAAAAGAAAAGAAACCTGAAAAAGACATTTCTGTGGAAGATGCTGCATCAGTTGCCGAACAGTTTGACGAACCGCCTCCAAGTTATTCAGGTGGAAAATATTTTGACAAAAGCAAATTAAACAAAAAGAAATAAGGATAATCCGTGTTTAATAATCGTGCTGTTTTAATATCGATACTTTACATGTCTCTTGTCTTTGCCGTAGCCGCTCAAACTCAGACAGGTATTTCTTTGGAAACAGAAATTCAAAATATAGAAATATCGATTAACAGGCAGGGTATTCCTGCTCAGGAACGGCACTCAGGTCTTGTCCGCCTTGCAACACTTAGGCAGCTTTCAGGGGACATTGAAGGTGCGGCAAGAAACTGGCTGGAAGCTGCCCGCGCAATTCCTGGACAGATTGATGATGACGCTCTTTTAAACTGCGCTTACTGTCTTGCCGCAATGGGTGAGTGGGACAGGGCAAGAACTGCACTTGATCCGCTTCTTGCCAAATCAGCGCGGGCGCGGTTTTTAAACACAAGCATTGCCGCTATCACAACGAATACCACAAGCGCGCTTACCTCTTTGGCGGATAATCCTGAATATGTCTCAATGAAAAGTGAGATTTACTTTTTATTATGGAGACTGTCAACAGGACAGGCGGCAGAACAGTGGGGGCAGAGACTTGCCGCTGAATTTCCGCATAGCCCTGAAGCCCGTCTTGTCACAGGCGGAAGTCTGGAAGCAGGGCAGACCATAACGCTAAGGCAAAGTCCTTTCTGGCTTTTCATGGGCGGGCTGGATTCCCTCCCGCTTTTGCCAAGTGAACAAGCCGGCCGCCCTGTTGCTCCTGCAATTCCGCCTGTAATACAAACTCCGCCGCAAACGGTAGTACCAACAGTATCGCCAACTCCCACAACTCCAACTCCTTCATCTTATGTAAGACTGCAAACAGGTATTTACAGTCAGCAAGCCAATGCTAATGCTCAGGCAAACCGCCTTAGACAAGCAGGATTTATTCCCACTATAGAGGAACGCATAATTGGAGAAAACCAAATGTGGGCAGTTACTGTCCCTCCCGGAGCTGATATAAACGGCACTTTAAAAGAACTACAAGAAAAAGGCTTCGAAGCCTTCCCGTTAAGATAAGACGATGGGGTCACCCTTTAACGCGGACTAACACTGATTAAACGCTGATTAACGCGGATTATCTGTGAGAGCTAAGAAAAATATATCTACCACCAATCTTAAAAATTTTAAAATTTTAATATAACTATGATAAGATTAGTTATCTTAGCTCTCACAGTTCTCTGCGTAAATCTGCGCTCAATCTGCGTAAATCAGCGTCAGTCGTGACCCCGCTTATGTAACCCCGCCCTATTGCCTATTTTTCATAATAATTATAATATCAAAAAAAAAGGGGTTAAAGTATGAGACCGTATTCACAGATGAATGTAGAAGAATTGGCTGCACTAAAGGAGCAGCTCTCTAAAGAGTTTATTGCTCATAAAGAAAAAGGCAAAAAACTAAACATGACGCGTGGAGTTCCGTCAGATGACCAGTTGTCACTTTGCAATGGAATGTTGACTTGCCTTTCCAATGATGATTACAAATCTATTAATGGAATTGACTGCCGCAATTACGGCGGCCTTGACGGTATTTCTGAAATGAAAAGAATCTTTGCAGACCTTTTGGAAATATCAGCGGATGAGGTTATTGTTGGTGGTAACTCATCTCTTGCCTTAATGTTTGACAATGTAGCTGTCAATATGACTCATGGTGTAAGAGACGGTGTACCCTGGCAAAAACAGGGACAGGTAAAATTCCTGTGTCCTTCTCCCGGTTATGACAGACATTTTTCCATTTGCAATTATTTTCATATCGATATGATCCCAATAGCGATGAATAAGGATGGTCCTGATATGGATACAATTGAAAAACTGGTTTCATCCGACCCAATGATCAAGGGTATTTGGTGCGTTCCTAAATTTTCAAACCCTACAGGTATTGTTTATTCCGATGAAGTTGTAAGGCGCTTTGCCAAACTAAAACCGGCAGCCGAAGATTTCCGTATTTACTGGGATAATGCTTATGCCTTCCATGATCTTTGTCTGGTTGCGGGTTCTACACCTGTGAAAATACCTAATATCATAAGTTTATGTGAAGAAGCCGGCAACCCGAATATGCCATTGGTTTTTGCCTCGTTCTCTAAGGTTAGTTTTGCCGGCGCTGCGGTAGCGTGTATGGCTTCGTCAAAATCAAATTGCGAACATATCAAAAAACGCCTGTCCATTCAGACAATTGGACCGGACAAAATAAATCAACTGCGCCATGCCCGTTTCTTTGTAAATGCAGAAGGTGTGATGGAGCATATGCTGAAACATGCTGCTATTTTACGGCCAAAGTTCAAGCTGGTAGTGGAAACTTTGAGCAAAGAATTGGAAGCTAGTGGAGTTGCTAAATGGACAGAGCCTGCGGGCGGTTACTTTATTAGTTTTGACGCTCCGGATGGCTGCGCTAAACGTATTGTTTCTCTTTGCGCCGAAGCAGGCGTGGCACTGACTCCGGCGGGTGCAACATATCCAAATGGAAATGACCCAAAGGATTGCAATATCCGAATCGCGCCCACCTGCCCGCCCTTGAGTGAACTAAAAGAAGCGCTGGAAATCTTTTGTGTTGCTGTAAAACTGGCTAGTGTGGAGAAATTAGTAAATAGCAGGTAGCAGATAAATTGCTGAGTGCGCTACTACCTGCTACCTGTCAAGGGAATATTCCGCGGATTTTCTTTACCGCTGCAAGTTTTTTCAGAGCTAGAATGTAAGCGCTTGCACGCAACGGGACATTCTTTTCTTTGTGTATAGCGTAAACCGATTCAAATGCTTTGCACATTATCACATTTAGCCTGTTGTTGATCTCTTCTTCTTCCCAATAAAAAGATTGAAGGTTCTGCACCCACTCAAAATAAGAGACTGTAACCCCGCCTGCATTTGCAAGAATATCAGGAATAATAATAACGCCTTTTTTGTCCAAGATTTCGTCGGCTTCTACAGTGGTAGGGCCGTTTGCGCCTTCTACAATAACTTTGGCTTTGATCTGCGCCGCATTATCTTTGTTAATTTGATTTTCAAGCGCTGCCGGAATTAAAACATCAGTATCAATTAAAAGAAGATCGGAATTACTGACTCGTTTTAAACCGTCTTTTTTGTAGTCTTTAAGAAGATTTCCTCTTACGGAAAGATATTTAAGAATATCAGGGATGTCCAAACCGTCTTCATTATAGATACCTTCGGAAACATCGCTTACAGCGATAATTTTTGCGCCCAGTTCGTGTATAAGCTTGGCAGAAATACTTCCAACATTGCCCATGCCCTGAACAACAACCCGCTGATTTTCTACAGGCAGATTAAGCTTTTTAAGGAGTTCCCTTGTGGCAATCATAACCCCGCGACCGGTAGCTTCCGGGCGCCCAAGAGAACCGCCAATTTCATGAGGTTTACCGGTTATTACGCCGGGCGACCATCTGCCTGTTATGGCGCTGTAGGTGTCCGCAAACCAGCCCATGATTTCGCCTGTTGTGTTTACATCCGGCGCGGGAATGTCCTGACTAGGACCGATTATCGGCGCTATTGCGGCGGCAAAACGGCGGGTAAGGCGTTCCAGTTCTCCGTGTGAAAGTTTGGTAGGGTCAACTGTAACCCCGCCCTTGGCGCCGCCGTAGGGGATACCCACAACCGCGCATTTAAAGGTCATCCACGCTGCAAGCGCTTTTACCTCATTTTCGTCTGTGTGCTGATGAAAGCGGATACCGCCCTTTCCGGGGCCGCGTAGGGTAGAGTGCTGCACACGGTAGCCTTCAAACACTTTTACAGTCCCGTCGTCCATGCGGACAGGAACCGATACTTTTAGCTCCCTTTCAGGATGCAGTAATTCAATATAATCGCTTTCCTCAAGCCCCAGTTTTCCGGCAGCATCACGAATTGTAGCAACTACATTGTCGTATGGATTATAAGTACTCATCTCTTTCTCCTTAGTTATCTTTTTTTACTATAATAAGCATAGTAAATTGTTTTTTCAAGTACTATTCTACCGGTGTTAAAATTACAGGGGGTTCAAATAGGTCTTGTACCCCATTAGTGCCCAGCCGTACTCTTGCCAAGCTAAGCCCGGTGCCGGTACTATCAACCCTGTAAACCATTCGATTTTCTCCGGGTACGCCCCCTTCTTCAGGGCGCATTTCCAAAAGTTCATGGTTGTCCGCTTTAAAAAAGACATAATGCCCTTTTCTTGCCGTATTGGCAATGTTTCCTGAAGTAATGGTGTATTCCCCAGAAGCAAGAAACTGTATTCTTCCCCATGTGCTGTCATACTGGGCATTAACTCTGGGTCTTACTGAAGGTTCTGTATCAGGCTGAACTGCAGCTCTGGCGCGTCTGTAAGAACCATCCCATGAAGTGTTTGCTATAATCCTTAGACGGACATCTTCTACGACTCTTAATTTGATGCTGTCCAAAGATTCCAGTTCAATATCAACAAATCTTAGTAAAGTTGTAATTGATATATTTTGACTTCTTATATATAGACCGTAACGGGTAGGAGTGGAGCTTTGCCAGCGGAATATCTGCTGTGCTCCATCCCCAAAAAAGATTATTTCCCTGTTGCCCGGATCAAAAGAAAGGTATTGTCTGGAGTCCACCGTTCCTTGAGGGCTTACATAATACCAGAGGTCATTAATAAAGTTTTCAAAAACACCGGGGGCGCCTGATAACAGTTCTCTTAATCGACGCTGTTCAATTTGTGATCCGGGTATTCTAGAAACACGGAGTTGTTCATATACCCCTGAATCTGTATTAAAGGAATAAATTGTTTCAATCTGATCCAGTAAATTGTTAGATAAATTATCCTGTCCATATGCTGCTATATTAAAACTGGCGCCTGTTGTTATTCCCTGCTGGTACGCAACCGAACGCGCCACTTCTTGAATTATTATAGAACCGTCAATTTGTATTTCCGCTATTTTTTCAAAAGGTTCATTGGCGGCTTGATAAATATGGCGTCTTAATATTGTCATTGTATGTTCATTTCTTGCGTTCATGCCTGTAACAACAATGCAGTTATTTCTGTCCCCAATTAAATCTTGGCTAAACATTGTAATTGTTTCCGCTCTGGCTGCGGCCGTTGCCTCATTCCACTGCCGCTTGTACTGCCTATCCGCCATGTCATAGCTTAAATAGGCAATATTGATTCTTCTGTCTGAAGAAGAAGCCGGGATAAACGCTACAAATTGTTCTTCTGGTACTCCCTCTTCACTGTCACGGTTAAAAACCGCAACAACGGTTTCTCCGTCCTGCATTGGGATTTTTGTGCTTAAATTTTCATCACGTAATATTTGTCCCGGCTGATTGGGCATGTTTAAATTTGCAAGCTCACCTAGAGTTATAATGACAGGACCGCTAGGATCATCAGCCTTAGAGTAAAAGATTTGTTTCCATAACCCTGTTGCCAGAAATATGATTAAAAGGACAGAGACTATAATAACACCAATGAAAAAGCCTAAGGAATTTTTAGCCATTTAAAAGCTCTGGGTTGTTAGGGCTGTGAAATAAAAAATGAATCCGTAGCTCTTTTAACCCTTGCATCAAGGTTTAAGCCTACAACCAATGCCCGCCAATTTGGGAATTCTTCTACTCTGGAATAACGCAGTTGATTTGCAGTCTTTCCGGAAATTGAATGGGGGGATGCACTGATTAACAGAGTATAGCTAAAACCGGAAGACTGCCGGCCGGCGGCTTCATTTAAGGCGCTTGAAAAATCGGCGGTATTTCCGGAAGCGTTATTTTCCCGAATACTTCTTTTTACGGATTCTCTTTCAGCGGAGCTTGTCATTACTCCGGAGTAGATTACTCTGGCCGTTGGTCCCGCGCTCCAGACTGTAACTCTGTCTCCGTCTGCCAGTATCTGATCAAGCCGTCCGGACAACCAGGCAGAAATTTCATCTCTTACACCGGAATAGGCGCTTGAACCGTCAATAATTAAATTTACATCTATTGGGGTTCTTTGACCATCCTGCCCATGTAATGGAAGAATGCTCACTATGACCGCCAAAACCGATAATATAGCCCAATATTTGATTTTAGTGTTTTTCATACCCGTTATTATAGCATATCCTTTGGGAAAAGACTAGTTTTTTTAAGCTTTTTTACTGTTTTTTTTGTTTTTTCTTTATAAAAGGGCTTTACAAGGGTATTACAAATATGTTATCCTTAAATAAGATTGTAGTTTAATCAATTTATTTTAAGGAGAGTAATATGGGAGCAATTGATCTGCCCAAAAGCCCGAATGTATTTCATCCGGAAAAACCAAGTGCCGTCGGTTCACGCAACTCGTTAGCTCAGGAATACCGCGACCAGCAGGCTGAAGTAAATCTGTTACTGGAAGAAGAAGCCAATAAGGTTATTCACCATTTAACAGCTAAACTGCCTAAAGATGTTCTTGAACGTCTTGATGTCATGGGTAGTGTAAAGGAAAAACTTTACAACTACTTCAACCAGAATTATCAGAACATGTTCAATCGTTACATCGTAACGTCAGAAGATGAAATGGTAAAGAAAGTCAGAAACTTTATTGACAAAGAAGAAACAAAAGTTCTGACCCGCTATACACCGAAAGAAATTGCAGACCTTCTTGACGCTGTAGGCGGCGCCGATAAGTTCAATACCGGTGAAATTGAAAAGTCAGTTGTCAACATGTATGGTCACTTACAGGGTCATATTCAGAGGGGTGTCAATGAGTTAGAAACTCATACTAACAGCATCCTTCGCCAAAAGACAGACACTGGCGCCTTCGTCCGTGGTGAAAATGCTTATTCAATTGTAAAGTGCGCATTCAAAGACAACTTGATAAAACCCAAAACAGTCACAGATGTTAAACTTTCTGTTAATATTCTTGAATCTGAACTTATCAGCCCTATATTCCATTATCAGGTAACTGTTGAATATCTCATAAAAGACCTTATTGCAAAACACATCATTGACAGCATTGACAAAATCATTGAACAGGTTAAAGATGAAAGAATTGACAAAGGTCAGGAAGAACTTTCAGACAGTGAAATCATCTTTGCAAAGCTCAATAAAGTTGATTCTTTCACAGATGACAACACTGATGAAGCCAAATCCAAGCGCTATACCTTTATGGCTAAAAACCTCATGGAAAGAATTACTGACCTCCGTGCGGAAATCGATCCCGAATCATTTGATGCCCTCAATATCAGAGAAAACATCAAAAAGATCATCGATATGGAAAATATCCGCAATAGGGGCTTCAATACAGCTATTAACTCCATCACATCAATTCTTGATACCTCCAAAATGGGATATCAATATATTGAAAACCTCAAGAATGGCCGCGAAGTTCTTATTCGTGAATATGAAGATACCGACACAGCCAATCTTCCGGACGAACGCTATTCAATCAAAATGCGCTTCTTTGACCAGTCACAGCTTATTGAAGACCGCAAGGCCTACGATGTAATGATGAAGAGCTTTGAAACTGAAGTTCAGCACCTTTGGGATGTTCTTGATGTAATATATGAAGGTTCTAAAGGTTTCTTTAGCGGCATTAAAGACTTTAATGACCTGTCCAATAGAAACAAAAACAGAATCCGTAAGATGATCAAAGAAAAAACCGGCGAACCTCTTTATGAAGATATTGCCAAGGTTTGGGACGAACTCTCCTTTGTAAAATCTGCAGAAACTGAAGTGGAAAAAGCTAATCGTACTTATGTCTGGGAAAAAGACAGGATTCGCACTCGTATTATCAGAATGCGTGATAGACTTAAAAAGATCTATGATTATCTGTACCCGATAGAAAGGCGCGTAATGGAAGATAGACTTGCTTGGCTTGAAAAGGAATATTTCAGGTTTGATTACATGATCAACCCGTACCATATTCAGCCCGGTCTCTTGCTTGATGTTGATATTACATCCATTAAGAGGAAAAAGGTCACCTTGGATGCTATGGCGAATGTTCTTAATGAATTCCTCCATGGCGTATCCAAAGGCTTCTCCGACGCGGCGTTTGCTTCATTCAGCCGCAGAAGGTCAACAGTACGTGAAGACATTAACCAATCATTCGCAACTATTGTTGAAGAAGATGAAACTGCCGTTGCGGAAGCCGCTCCGAAGCCCAGAGCAGCAATACCTGCTCCTAAAGCGGCTCCGAAAAAGAGAGGTGTCGTAGATTCAAGGTCAAAGTCCAAAGCTAAAAGAGGCGGCGGCGGCCGAGGGATTGCGGAACTATAATTTAAGAAGGGAACTTTAAAGTAACTTCGTTATTTTTTAGTAACTTCGTTATGATTAACGCTCCCGAATCAGTGTGGGTTTACTGCTCTGAATATTCGGGAGCGTTTTTTTATAAAATAAGGAGGATAATATGGCGGAAAACGCAAACCTAGAAGTATTGTCAACCCGTTCAGGCTTTAACAGTGCGGTTAGACATATAAAAAAAACAATGGAAATTGCCGGAAGCTCAGGAAATCTGGGTGATATTGTATATGAAATGGACGATGATGAATTAACAAGTAATAGAATAGGACTTCTTTTAAGGATGTTATTGATTGATAAATTGTATTACAGGGCAGCTTCTGCAAATCTTTCTTCTACCGTAAGTGATGTATCTGCACTGGCAAAAGAATTTTCAAAGTGGAATGGCGTTGACCTTGTTGCGGCATACCATCATCCTGAAATGGGTCTTTTAATAGCAAACCCCAAAATAGCAGAAGAATTGGCCGCTTTTGGTGAGTTAAGAAAGCGGGAATTACTGGTAGTGTATGCCGGTTATCAAGGTAAAGAAACCTGTGATAATTGTCAGAAAGCTGCTAATATAGCAATCAGCCTGTTTGAAGGTTCCAAAGCTGCCCCGCCTGCCGCTCTTAAAAATGGAAAATTTACCGTAAAAAATGTAGCCAAACCCAAGAAGGCTGCAGAGCCCAAGGTTAAAGCTGTTTCCAAAGGGGCAAAAGGAACCAAGGCAACCGCTTCCCGTAGCGGAAAAGCAGCCGCTCCTGTTAAAAAAGCCGCTGCCGTACAGATACAATCAACGGGTGGACCCAAAAGAATGACTCCTCGTTATGCTGTAATAGTTCAGAATGAATTATTCCACAATGGAAATGTTGAGGCGTGGAAAAAGATCGTTGCAAGTTATAGGGCTAAACACCCCAACCTGGAAGTGTTTATCTACTATGATGGTGAAAGAATTCTTGACATTAACTCGCTGTTTAAATGGGGCAAGGTAAAACATGGCACCGCCATTGAGTTTGCCGTAGCCGGTGATGATATTCAGGATGTAGCAAAGTTGCAGCGCTATCTTGCACAAGGCGCCAGCCAAAGATTTGAAGCATTCCTGCATGGGCCTGTAAATACAGTGCTCAAATTGTTTTAATAAGGAAATAATATGGACCCAAGAATACATTTTTTTAGCCAGAATACGGTTATCTCCTCCAAGAATAGATCGGAATTATTAGGTATCCGCGGACGACAGGCAAATGAGTTTGCTGAATTAACATTCCCTATTCTTCCCGGAATTATCTTTGATACTGAAATTTCTTCAAAGATTGAACCCAAAGCAATTAAAAAAGATTTGGCGGAGCTTTTGGAAAAATGCGCCAAAATTGTAGGTAAAAAGTACGGGGACAAAGATAATCCCATGCTTTTAAAAGTGGTTATATCCAGTAACCTGGCAATTACCAATTACCCTACAATGCACAATTTTGGTCTTGTAAAGCCCACTATAGAAGGTTTTTCAAAATGGGTAGGGACTGACTTTGCCGCAAGTGAAGTTTTATTCATGATTTGCGGTATGATGATGATCCAGGAAAGGATCAAGGAACTGGAAGGCAAAACCAAAGAACAGGAAGAAATTGGCCAAAAGTTAAAACTAATTAAACGAATCCTCGGTTTTAAAGGACCTTCCAATGAGCTTCATAATGAAGACAAGACTCCTTTGCCAAAGAAAAAATCCGCAATTGAGTATATGGATGAGTATGCCAAATACTTCCCTAAAGGTTTCTTTGAAGACGCTGAAGCTCAAATCCTTATAACCCTTTGTGAGATTTCCAGAATGTTGGAGATGGATGAACAGGATGATAGCGATACAGCTATTATGATTCAGCCAATGGTTTACGGCAATTACGGTAAAGATTCCTGCTCCGGTTACTTCTTTAGCCGTGATGTTATTACCGGTGAAAAGAAGCTCCAGGGGCATTTCTTTAGAGGCAAGTTTAATGAAGAAGGTTCGGAAGGTCATGAAATTAATAAAATTGACCCCGTTCATCTGAAACAACTTCAAAAAATTGCATGGACATTGGAAGACAAATTTAAAGAAATTCGTCAGATTCGTTTTACAGTAGAAAAAAACAAACTCTGGCTTATAGAGCAAAGACTTGTGGATCAAAAATCCACTCAGTCAGACCTTAAGCTTCTTCTAGACCTTCAAAAAAGAAAAATAATCACCACTGCCGATGTTGTTAAAGCTATCGATCCTATACGGCTTAATGAAATATTACATCCTGTTATTAATATGCCAAGCGTAAAAGGTTTAAGTTCGTGGAAAGGTGGTATTGCCGGCGCTCCGGGTGCGGCCATTGGACGGGTTTACTTTAGTACGAACAGGCTTTTAGAAGCAAAGAAAGTTCTTCATCAAAGGGGAGAAGACGATAGAACCATTTTGGTTTTAGAATCATCATTTGCGGAAGATGTTAAAGCTATTGAAGTAAGTACCGGTGTTTTAACAGCTGAAGGCGGATATTCCGCTCATGCTTCGGTTGTTGCCCGTCAGTATGGTAAGGTTTCATTGGTGTCTCCTCAGCTTAAAATAAAGGGTAATAAGGCATCTATAGGAAGCTTTAGTTTTTCAGAAGGTGACTATATTACAATCAATGTTCCTTTCTATGGTGAATCCACGGTTTATAAGGGAGTAGCGGAACTGATCGAACCAAATCCAAAAGAATCAGGTCTTTTGGAATTTATTGATATTTCCAAGAGCTTCCTAAAAAAATTCCATGTTCGTTGTAATGCTGATACCCCACGCGATGCCGCTTTGGCGCTTAACTTTGGTGCGGAAGGTGTAGGCCTTTGTAGAACAGAGCATATGTTCTTTAAAGATGACAGGATCAATGTATTCAGAAGTATGTTGATTTCCGATGATGCAAAAGAACGGCAAAAAATACTTGATAAGCTTCAGGTTATGCAAAGAGAAGATTTCTACGGTATTATGAAAGTAATGAATGGAAAGGAAGTGACAATACGCTTGCTTGATTCACCCTTGCATGAATTTATGCCGCATAATCCTGATGAACTTGGTAAATTTGTTGAGTATTTGGGAAAAACAAAGAAAACAAAACCATCCAAAGCGGATATTCAAGCGCGTATTGATGCTATGCATGAGTTTAACCCAATGCTTGGTCACAGAGGCTGCCGTATAGCTGTTTCATTTCCTGAAATTTATGCAATGCAGGTTAGGGCTATCTTTGAAGCTTGTTATAAACTTAGAGCTGAAAAAATTGCAGTACATCCTGAAATAATGGTACCTATTATTATGAATGATGCGGAATTAAAACTTATTGCTTACGGCAAGAAGATTGAAGGTTCCAACTATGTAGGTATTGTTGATATTGAAGAATCTCTTAGGAAAGAAAGGAAAACAAAGGAAGTTGAGTACAAGATTGGAACCATGATAGAGTTGCCGGCTGCAGCCCTTGGAGCCGGAGACATTGCTAAATACGGCCGTTTCTTCAGCTTTGGTACAAATGACCTTACCCAAACAGTTTTGGGTATTTCCAGAGATGACTTTACAGCGTTTATGCCGGACTATACCCTGTATGACCTTATTGACGGTAATCCGTTCAGTACTTTGGACAAGAGGGTAAAAGAGTTAATTGCTATGGCAACGGATCGCGGACGTGCTACACGCCCGGATCTTGTCTGCGGTTTGTGCGGCGAACATGGCGCAAATCCTGCCAATGTCCGTTTCTGCATGGATGCCGGTTTGAACTATGTATCCTGCTCACCATACTCAGTGCCAATAGCATTGTTAGCTGTTGCTCAGGCAGAGATAGAAAAAGCGGAGAAATAAGCGGGGTCACGACTGATCTGGAAAGCAGACGAATGTCTGCGGTAAAATAATTTACACACCAGCGGCGAACGAAGTGAGCCATTAACGATGATTAAAGAAAAAAAAGGCTGCCGAATGGGCAGCCTTTTTTTTGAATATAGAATCTTTACTTTACCCGAAACTCAAAAGCTTTAGTAAAAGGAGTTTCGTTTATTGTAACAATTACGGTTCCATAGTTCACTGTATTGGCAAGACTAGAGGTTGGGTAGGTTAGTGAACTGGTTGTACCAACAGTTGCTCCGTTGATTCTCCATGTATATGCTATTGAAGCGTTTGGTGTGTTGTTAAACAGAATCTCTGCGGTAAAATCATCTCCGAGGTCAACACTGTCAAGAGAGGTAAGCACTATGTTTGAGTTTGAGCCAAAAGCGTCAGTAATGACTATGTTTATTTCCGATTCTTCATCGCCTATAAGCTCAACAACCGATATTGTTAGGTTCGCAAAATAGGCTTCCGAATCCACGATTTGTGTTCCCGAAACATAGACCATATTATTCTCTTGCAGCGTAATCGCATGAGAACCGGAAAGGGAATGCCATACACCGGCGGCAAAAGGTGTTTCTTTGCTTCCGATAAACGCCGGCCAACCGGCAGCGGAATCGTTAACTTCAAATGTCACTTTTGCTTCTTCTTCCAGGAAAACATCAACAGTAACAGTAATTAAGACCATTTTCCCTAAAAGCTCTGGGTAGTTTTTGCCTATTTTGTTTGAAATTACATCATAGTAATAATGACCGCTTAAACCCGGCTTTACATGAAGCACATCATCTTTACCTTGAAAGTCTGGCCGTACTGCAGCGACAGTATAAATACCGGGGTATGTAATATCAAACTCTCTCCATTTGTCTACAGATGATGGCATATCGTTTTCGTCGATTTTCTCAAATTCAAACCTTGTAAAAATAAAGATAGGCTGATCATCACCTTTGTTAGCACTAAAAACAAGTGTATTGGCTTCTGGTGAACCGTCTGTAGCGTCATTATTCGCTATAAGAATTACCGTCCCTGAAAGTTCTGTACCCGCCTGGGTATTATTAATCATCCAATCTGTCCAATCCGACAGAGGGGTCCATCCATCAAATCGATCAACTAGAGTTAATCCAAAACCGTCATTAGCAATATTTATATTAGATGTAAAAGTATAATGAAAAGCGTATATATCACCGGTTTTTATTGGTTCTTCAAACTCGCTATTAATTCCTTCATAACTATAATTCCATCTTGCCCAACCTTCATTTTCTTGCCAACCCAAAGCTTCCTGAAAAACCAATACTGTGTCGTCAGGGTTGCCAAAAACCTCAACCTCAATCTGGAAATTATCAATGTAGTATATTGTTTCATTGGTGTTGTTTTCGTGTGTGCTAATGTAAAACATTGGGTAATTATCGGTTGGAATTCCTGTCCATGTTCCGCTCATGCTGTACCAAACACCTTCTTCACCATAAACCTCGTCCAGCAAAGGCCACTCACCGCTATTGCTTATTTCCCATCTAATATTACCGGAGGCTCCTATTCGTTTTACATCCGCAGAAAAAGTTATTTTAACAGGATGATTCGTTAGCCAAAATAACGCGACATGAGCTTCATTTTCTGCAAGAGTAGAACCGTCAATTTTCATGACATTTTCTCTGTTTTCCAACGGCAGGTTTACAATATGATATGGTACAGAACTTGTAAGAGAATTGTAATCATTATCCTCGTAACTGCCCTCAATTTCTGCTACGATTTCCTCAATGACAAAACTAAACTCTGCGGTAGTTATACGGTCATGGTAAATGTGTACGATTTGCTCGCGGGGATAAATTTTGTTATCTACTATTGCCGTTACAGTGAGGAAATAAAAACCACTAGGTAAATTTTCTGTAAATGTTTGACCGCTTGCAGTAACTAATTCATTATCAATTTGCAAGCCTGTGTCTAAAGGCCAATTTTCAAGTGTTATATAAACCTCTGTGCCTGCGGAAAACTCTATGTTATACGCAAATGTTCCTTCTCCGCCCGGTACTGGAGTGTCAAGTAAAATAGTAACACTGTGCTCAGGCTGGTTTACATTTAAAGAAACGCTGTTTTTTACCGCCGGATAATCCTCTCCGTTAACAGTTAAAAACGCCGTAGCAATAATGTCCCAGTCGCCGTAAGGAACAGTTAGAGTGCCTCTGCCGGTGGATTGATTTACCGCAACAGGGGCTATTGTCCCGCCGTTGCTGGATTCCGCGCTTATTTCGATCTTGCTAAATCCTTCAATTCCAAGATCGGGAAGAATTGCGCGGAAATTTCCGTTTAAAGATACATTTACATGGGATACATTTTTATTGTTATCCTGTAAACCGTTTTTGCATCCTATAACAAGAAGGATTGCAAATGCTGCTGTTAAAGCAAGTTTTACTACTTTCATGCTTTACTCCATTTTTTGTCGTGCAAGCGACTATTTAATATTGAATGTTTCCGCAACGCGGAAATTATAAATCCGTTTATTTGCGAGTTGTTATTTACTAATTCATAATTGCTATTTGCTATTTTACATGGGGGGGGGGGGGGGGGGGGTTTTTATATTTTTTTCAGTATTTAAACGACGGGGGGGAAGAGGTGGTGTTTTTTGTTTTGAATAAAAAATCGGCACA
>Ga0099364_10002752_pt1 | contig 27868 bp, 44 predicted proteins | sample TergutTh196P3_FD_73070 | JGI IMG/M metagenome (GOLD analysis project Ga0099364, IMG submission 73070) | Microcerotermes parvus P3 segment gut microbial communities from Pointe-Noire, Republic of the Congo - Th196 P3 | ecosystem: Host-associated > Arthropoda: Insects > Digestive system > Gut ... | reverse complement strand
TTGCCGATTTCGCGGGGGCAGCCGATGAGGTCAAGCCGCTCGGTGTCGGATGGGTTGTCGCAACGGTCACAGGCTCTTGCGAGCCACAGGATTTCCTCTGCCGTAGGCTCTATGCCGTATCTCGCCCGCAGGTCGTCCAGTTCAGCCTGTAGGCGGGTTGACAGTTTGGGCGCAGTCATAAAAAAACTCCGTTTTTTTTAATTAGGAATTAGGAATTAGAATTTCGATGGCACTCGATTGCATTCGATGGCTGTCGGCAACTGGAAACTGGAAACTTCTCTTCATTCCTAATTCCTAATTCCTAATTCCTAATTCGTTATGTGCGCCAGATGTCGCGTGAGGGTCATGCTGGAGGTGGTGGCGACCGTGTTGCCGTTCGTCCGCGCGTCCGTCGTCAACTGCCACTTGTCCGATACCTCGTACTCGTCCGATTCCGCGTCGCCCGTGAGTTCAACGGCGAGGGTTTCCGAGCCGTCGTAGTTGTCCGCCGCCAAGTGACCGCCCTCATGGTCCATCTCGTCAACGTGGTTTGTGGTGAGCGTGTAGGTGACGGAGCGCGTGTCAATCTCCGCCTGGGTCGTGAGGGCGAAGGCGTTTTCGGGCGTGGTCTCGTCCATCGCGATTTCGCGGGGGCAACCGAAAATGGCTGGCAGTTTGATGGATGCCTTGTACTGTCGGCAGGGCGTGTGCGCGTTGCCGTGGTCGTGCCGATGCCCGTTGAGCGTCAGGATGGGGAACCCCGTGTTCGTGTAGGCGACCGTGAGGGAGTCAATGTGGACCCCGCCGACGACAAGCCCGACGTTCGGGATGGTCAGCAAGCCCGATTCCTTTTTCGCGCCGAAGGTCGCCGTCAATGCGGTCTGCTTGCCGTACCCCTTCCAGCGGATTTCGTCGCCGTGCTGCCCGAGCAAGGACGCGCGTTGCTCCGTGATGTTCGGGTTGCTGCCCGTCTGCGGCTCCCAGTCAGCCAATGCGCCGAACACATTGGTCGGGTCAAAAAATTTACCTGACATATCGCTCCTTTTTCAGTGGTTAGTGATTAGTGGTTAGTGATTAGCGGTCGGCAAACGAGAAAGGATAGAGGGTCGCCTCCGCTAATCACCCGCCACTTCACAGATAGCCGGAGTGTCCGCGATAGAAGAAGTCAGAGAGAAGTCAGAAGTCAGAGGTCAGAAGTAATAGGTAATAAGTAATAGGTAATAGGTAATAAGTACTTCTGACCTCTGACATCTGACTTATTACTTATTACTTATCACTAAACTAATCCCTCTTCTTGTCCCCGGACTGGAACACGATGTCAAAGTCGAGCGTCACGGTGTAGCACGGCACAGGCTCTTGCTCTGGATTGACTGGGATTGCCGTTGGCATGATTGCGCCGACACCGTTCTGCGAGAGCCTGAAATTCAAGACGTTGCCGCCGACCTCAAAGGGCGTGTTCTTGATTGCCCTCATAATGAGTTTCTGGAGTTCCGCCCTGTCCCGGAACCACAACTGCGCCCACGCCCCGAAGTGGAATTTTGTGGCATTACGGGCAAGCACAACGTCGCCGCTCTGAACCGTGCCGATGCCGAACACAAGCACGTCAACCTTGTTCGGGTTGAGACCCCTGTGAGCCTTGACCCCGCGCTCCAGTTTGAGCGCGTTGCACAGCACCTCGAACGCTTTCGTCTCGGCGGTCTCCATGCTACCTTCGTAAAGTGTCGTCTCCTCGGTCGTGTCGGTCATAATGCTCCTTTAGTGTCCAAGTTGCGCAACTACTTTTTTCGCCTCGTGGTTAATGAGTTTAATAATATTGTCCTGATTGTCCTTGATTGCGCGCTCGATGAATTTCTCTCCGACGTATGTCCCGTATGGTTTTGGGTTTTTGTTGTCAGAGCCTATTCCGCGTTTCTCCCAGCCAGGCTTCTGGTATCTCCTGTCGTGTATATATGCTGCGTATTTTCCAGCAGGGCTATTAGCTGCAATAAAAACTTTACCCTCTAAGCCAACGACTGATGTTGAGATTGACTTCATAAGACCTTCTGGGGTCGTCCTCGCCGCATCAGCCTTGCGCCCACGCTTTCTATCGTGCCACTTTCCGTCTTTTCCTTTTCGCTGGAGAATATTAGCGTTTCCTTTTGCCACCCTACTTGCCTCTAACTCCTTGTTTATCTGCGTTTGTGTTGGCGAGATTGGGGCGTTGCTTTTCGCGGAACGTTGGACAACCAGTACTGCGCTCACCAATGCGTTATGCGCGGCTTGCGGCGCGGCGCGTTGCAAGCCCTGCAGCATCTTTGTGATTTTGTCAACACCTCGTATATCGTCCATGTCAATAGCCGGGGTGTCCGCGGGCGATGACCGATTGTTATTGTTTCGGCTTACGCCTGTCGCCGAAGAAATTACCGACAAGGGTCAGGAATGCCACAATCATTGTCGTACACCCGGATACGGGCTTGTCGGCGTAAATGAGGAACGCCCCGATGAGGAGCATGGACAGGCACAGGACGAAGCCGAATATCGAACCCATGAAGCGGAACTTGACGGAGGAGTAGCCAATCCTGTGGATATATTTCTGCTCCTCACTGCTCATACGGAGGATTTCAGCGGCAGAGCCCTTATGATACGCTTCAAAAGAGTCAAGAACCTCGCGCGGCGGGTAAATGCTCTGGCGGAAAGCAATAGCCTTTCCGTCGCTATCCATGATTGCGATGCTTTTCTCCTGTGGGCTCACTTGCGGGTCTCCTCGAATTTGTCACAGGCGTCCGAGAGATATTTGCCGACCGCACCGAAATACTGCGAGATATCAGGCTCACGCGGGACTGGCGGCTCGAATGTGTCCGCGTTCCAGCCCATACGGATGAACGGGAACCTGACAAAGGAGCAAAACCCCTCCGCGAATGCCTGTAATGCGTCCTTGACCGTTTCCGCCCTCATAATCCTCTCCGTAAAAGTAGACCGCCAAAAAATGCGCTTCTTCGAGAGGCGAGGCAGCCGAGATGGGAATACATTATCACGTATTGCCTTATTTAGGCAATACCTTATTTTAACAATTTTAATGTGTTTTGCGCGATTACAACGGCTTTCGTTGTTGCGGTGCGCCGCGCTCGAAGTGTGGGCAGATTGTTTGAGTTTGTTCATACGTCATGTCACAGTCAGACATGATGTGTCCTATTTTTCTTGGTATCCCGTCAGGGTATACTTCGCAACTGCAACCCTCAAACCCAAAATATTTTGGTTTGAACATCCCTTTTGAGGTTTCAACCCATGCCCGACGCTCTTCTTTCGGCTTCTTCCAGCCCTGATATTTTCTGCATTTCCCGCACGGGGATATTTCGCCGACAGGGTTTGTCTCGAACGGTGTGCCAAGCCCATCCCGAACCCACTCCTTTTTGTTCCCTCTTCCTATCTGCACCATGCCCATGCCTACGCCTCCGAAAGAATGATATATAATATACCTTTCCGCTTTTGCTTGTGGCTTTGATGGCTAGACAAGTTTCCATCTCTTGTTCTTGTTGTCGCGGACGAAAATACTGTCCTTGTCTGAATGTTCGGATATGTCGTCAAGCGTCATGGGGTCAACGTAATGAAGGGATTCGCGAATGGCAAACGTGCGCGATGGATTGTTTCCGCTGCCTACTGGCTCTTCTCCGAATATTTGCACATATAGGGCGACGAGTTTGCTAAATGCCTCGTCTGTATATCCAAATTCAAGCATCGGAGGGTCAATTATCCTGTCACCAGCCAATTTTTTTCCCGATTTCTTCATTAAGCCTATTACTCCTTTTCGTGACGGTGTACAATATACTCCATCCCAAGCTGCTTGTAAACACGTTTCCAAATCATGTGGTCAAAAAGTTGCGTCCCTTGCTCTTCTGTTATCCTCCCTTTCCGTTCTCGCTTACGCAGTTCAAACCAAACGTCTGACCTTGCATTGTCGTATGCCTTTTGGATTTCCGCTGGTGATGCCCAACCGTTCTTTCCAGGGCGCATCTCGTAGTCACGCCTCTTTGAACATGCGATGATGCTTCCCATCTTTAATCGGCTTGCCGCTAAAACGTCATCCACGGATAGGCTCGTGGCGAAGCCAGTGCCAAAGTCTGTAGGGTGGTTGTGTAGAAATGTTCTGCCCTCCGTCCCCTCCATGATGAATCTCGCGGGTATCCTTCCCCCGTGCTTACCAGACCGATGTCGTTCTGTAACCTCGCTACCGTCGCTATCGAGCATTACAAACACCTCTTTTTTCTCGTGAATGATGTCATCCCTTGCTGATTGTATTGCCTCTTTTAGCTTTGTTCCGTCGCCTTCGACTTTTGTTTCTATGTCGTCTTTTATCTCCTTTTCAACCTTAATTTTTTCTACATACGGCTTTAAGTCCTCGCGATTGATTAGGTCAAAGACCTCCTCGCCTTTCTTGATTTCATTGCGCAATATGTCCGCAATCTGGTCTGCTGCCGCCTCCCTGTCGTAGCGGACGATGCCCCCTGCGCTGCCGTGGTTCCATCCATCGTCCTCTCCCTTCTTTGTCGGCTGGAAACTGGGCATACCCTCCTTGTTGATTGCCCGTATTTCTTCATCCGAGAAGCTGGCGACGACCTCCGAAGCCCTGTCCGCGCCGACAATGCCCTGCCGCAACTCGCCCTCGAGGTGGTCGCGCATGACTTGCGTTTCCGCCTGTTCGCGCGTCATACCGTCCTCCCGGATGTACCGCTCCGCGTCCATCTCGTCCTTGACGGCATTCATCGCCTCGATATTGTCCATGTCGGCATTCGGCACGGGGAAATCCTTCTGCAACTCCAGTTCGTCCTTGTCCAGAAGCTCGTCAATGTATTCGAGCGTGGTGTGCATACAGTTGGGATGGAACACCCCGGCTTCCTCCGCCTCGTCGCGCGTGGGGTAGTTTTTGGATTCCCCGGCGACCACGATAATGCGCCCTGCCCATGCGGAGCAGATGTCGCACTTCGTCGGGTAGGAGTCTGGGATACGGGCATACTTGAAGCCGTTTTCCGTGAGCGTGTCCACGAAGGCGGCTTGCCATACCCTGCTGGCGTTGGTGCGGACTTGCATCTGGAAGTATTGGGCGTTCTCCCAGGCGCGTCCGCTCCTGTCCACGAAGCGGTAGAGGTTGTTGTTGCCGCTCCGCCTGTGCCAGTCCTCCTGCAACGCCCTGTTGGTCTCGGCGTTCGTCCAGCCCTCGACCGCCGCCTGTCGCGCCACGGCAATGTAGCCCATCCGCAGATTGTTGAGTACGCTGTCCTCCATCCTGTCCGTGAACACCCCCGCAAGCCGCTGTTGGTTGCCGGGGTTGATGAATGCGAAGTAACGCTCCGTCCGCGCAGGGTCGTAAGAAGTCAGAGGTGATAAGTCAGAAGTCATAAGTGTTTTTGACTTTTTACTTCTGACATCTGACATCTGACTTATGGCTTTATTATGCGCGTCCTTGGCAACGTCGGCGGTGAGTTTCTGGAGGTGGGCGGTCATGTCCTCCTGCATCCGCTCCAGCTGCTCTTTGACCGCATCGAAGACACCCTGCCGCGCCTTCGCGTTTGTCGCCACGTTGCCACGCGCAGACATCGCCGCGACCGAGTCCTGCACCCTGCGTATGCCGTTCTTCAGGGCAGCGGCTAGAGCCTCCCCCGTGTCCTTCTGGTAGGCTTTCAGCTTAATGTCAGGCTTGCCGAGCGTGCGCACTAAAAAAAACTCCGTTTTTTTAAGTTTAGAAGTTTAGGAGTCTAAAAATTTAGAAGTTGCAATTTCTCTACTTCTCTACTTTTTAACTTCTCGACTTCTCCTACCCCCTAATCACAATGACCCCTGCGCGTATGCCAAACCAGCGCAACGCCTCTGGGCAGAACTTCGGAGGGCTCTTTGCCTTGTCGGGCTGTGCCTCACTGCTTCCGGTCAAGACAGGCACGTCGCTCCCGCTGCCGTTGCCGACCCCAATCTGCTCCAGAGCGTGTAATGCCTGTTCATAAACGGCGTACTCGTCGCGCCGTTGCTCGCCGTACTGGAAAGGCGGCTCGTTCTCGTCCATCGGTCGCCCAAGCTCGCGTGAAAGGTCACGCTTCGCCTGTTCAATCGCGCCCGTCTGCTGCTCCGGGCTGTACTGCGGCAAGAGTGTGCATTTTGCGTGGCTCCTGAAGTATTGCCCCATTCCTTCGATAGTGATTGGCATAAAAAATCCCGTAGTCGTGTAGTCACGTAGTCGTATAGCCGTTTTGGACTACGTGACTACTGGACTACGTGACTACGGGTTCAAGAAAGAGACGCCTACTTCTTCGGCGGCTTGTCTGCCAGTGCCTTTGCCACCATCGCGTCGTGCGCCTCCGTCAATGCCCTGATTTCGGCTTGCGCGGCTTGGAGGGCTTCGGAGAGCGCGTCGCGCTCGCCTTTCGCCTCCGCAAGTTGCTCCGTCAACGCCCTGATTTCGGCTTGCGCTTTAGCGATGTTCACGATTCCAACCTTGGCAAGTTCCGCCGTGACTGCCGCAACGATGGGAGCAGCCATCTTTTCTGCCTCTGCCGCTTTCGCGGCAGCCTCGCGTTTCAGACGGGCTGCACGAGAGGCGAGCGCAGGGTTGATTTTCGGCGTGGCTTCTGTCTTCGGCGTGGCTTCTGCCTGTTGAGCTTGGTTTGTATCCTGTTCCATGACGTTCCCCTTTCGTTACACGACCTTGCAGAGCAGACGGCAGCAACCGATGAGCTTCTTGTCCCACACGCGCTCCCACGACGCGGCGGCTTTGAGGCTTGCGTCTGTGGGTGTCTTGCGAGCGTCGTATGCGCCCTTGTACTTGATGCCGCGCAGGTGCATGATGCCGCCGATGCGCGAGAAGACCGTGTCGGAGTTCGTCTTCTCGTCGCGCTCGACGGCGAACGGCACGGCGCGGGCAATCGGGTTGTGCGCCAACGCGCCCTGCGCAAAGAGCGTGATGCCGGCAACGCCCGTTGTTTCGTTGAACGGGCATTCGTCGTCAATGATGACCGGGCGACCGTTGTAGTACGGCAGAATGGCTGGCATGTCCTTCGCCGGGGAGACGTAGGAGATGGAGCCAATCTGGTTGAAGTACGTCTCGGCTTGCGAGTGCATTGCGACGGCGGCGAGCTTCCCTTTCGCGTCGCCGAGCAACTGGGCGGCATCGAGCAGCGATGTCTTGTCGCCCATCTCGGTGGAGATGTCCATGACAAGGTCGCCTCCGTTGTCAGCGACGTTGGCGGCGAACACGCCTTCGAGGACGGCGAAGAGAGCGCGTTGCCAGAAGGTTGCGTGAACCTCGCCAATTTGCGTCGCGGCGGATTGCGCGAAGTTGTGGTTCGCGCGTTCCCCGGCGAAGGTCTCCGCGCCGAACGCGAAGTCGCGCAGGATGAACGGCGCGACATCCTGCCCCATCGTTGTGCCGTCCGGCACGACTGGGTTTGCGATGGTACCGGGAAGTTGCGCGGTCGCGTCCCAGCGGCGGACGAAGTTCATGTTGATGGACTGCCCTTCGGCGTAGGTGCCTCCGGCAGCGAGAACGGCTGCGATTACCGCGTCAGGCGCGGCTACCCCAGACTGGATAAAGGCATTCTTCTTTACGGATGCCTCGATGACCGCCTGTTGAAACAGTTGGTTCGTGATGATTTGTGCGAGTGTGAGTGCTGCCATAGCTTGATTCCTTTGTTACGCCTCGGCATCTGCCTCGGCTTTGAGCCTTTTTGCGAGTTCTGGGTTTGTGGTGTCAATCTCGATTTGTTTGTCGAGGCTGAACGATTTCCTGCTGAACGGATTAGATCCGGTGTAGTGACCATTGCCAGCGTTACCGCCCTGAATGCCAGAGCCTCCCTTTCCGCCAGCAAGGATGAGCGCGGGGTTGTCCGTCTTGAACGAGTTCAACACCCCGTCCAGCGCGTCCTTGTTTGTAACGTCCACTTCACCGACAGCCTGTTCAATCATCTGGCTAAACAATTCCGACCTCACACCGTTCGCGGCGACAATCCCGAGTTCTGCGGCGCGGTTTGCAATCGTGTTCTTACGGAGCAAAGCCCTCTCGCGGTTCTCGGTGTCCTCGTGCTTCTTCTTCAACTCGGCGAGTTCTTTCTGGATTGCCCTGACGGTCGCGTCGCTCGACTGCGTTTTGCTCGCCGCCGCCTCTTTCGCTTCCTTCAGTTCCGCTTCAAGTTCCTTGATTCGGCTTACTGCTTCGAGCGTTTTTGCCACCGCGTCCCTCCGAGCCGCCGCCGCCTTGTCATTCTGCACCTTTTCGATGTCGAATTTCTCGGCGAAGTCCTTTTCGGCATCCGTCAAGCTCTCACCTTTGAGAAGTTTGCCAATCACAGCGTTAATGTCCATGTCTAGTCCTCTTTCTTTTTCACAGGCTGACCAGTTTAACGTCCCAGCCGTAAGACGGTTTCACAGATAGCCGGAGTGTCCGCGTCACTGCCCAAAAGGATAGTTTTGGTTGCCGCCCGTGTCCGCGCCCTGCTCGACTTCATCCTTCGCCGCCTCGATGAGGTCTTCGTCGTATTTGCACAGTTCCCCGAACACGCTGATTGCCATCAGCTGCACCATCTTCACCATGCTCGGCGTCAGGTTCGGGAGATTGGCGAAAACGCTTACGGCTTGCGAGAACTTCTCAATGTCCACGATGTTGAAGTCCTGCGGCCATTTCGGTTCATACGTCTCAAACTGCGGGTCAAACCCGACGCTGAAGGCAATCAGTTTCTCCTCAGCCTCCTGCATAATCAGGGCGCGGTTGAGCAGTGTGCTTTCGGTGTCCAGATGGTCAAACTGCTTGGACTCCGCGCTCTGCTGCTGGCGCGACTCCCCCCTGTTAAATAATGCAAGCCCCGCTTGCTCGAAAAGGATAGAACGCTTGCGGCTCAACTCCTCTGGGATAATCTTGCTCATGTCGCTGTTCGGCATGATGTAGCGGCATAAGCCCTTGTCCTCTCCCGTCTCAACGAACGGGAATTCGATGCCCCTGATGAGTTCGCGGATTGCCCTGTAGTCCGGTTTCCCGTTGGTCTGCCCCTTGATTTCGATAATCTCGCCGAGGCTCTCCACCATGGACGCAGGGACGACAAGCTGGGGAAACACGGTCTTGCTCAAATTCTCGTTGTGGAGGCTGTCGAGGTTCATGCACTGCGCCTGAATCATCTCCATGTCGTCAAACCACCAGCCGTCCGCGCTTATCTTGCCGACGAGGACGAACGGGATTTCGGTGTAGTCCAGCAGTTTCACTTGGTCGCGCAAGCCCACTTTCAAAAGGGGGTGGCTTGTATTCAAGCCGTGGGTTTGTGCCGCGCCCTCTGTCCGCTCTGTGACATAGATTCCGTCCGCCCTGCGCTCGAAAAGGGTGCGGAGCGTTATCTCGGACGCTTCTGCTCGCGGGTCTGCGTTGATGTACACCCTCGACTCGACGATAATCCATGCCAGCTTGCCGTCTTCGCCGAAAGACCAGTCCGGGACGGAGAGCGCGTCCCACACGCGCCACACGACGGAATCGCCCATGTCCGTTTTCTCTTGCTCGGTCATCTGGCGCGGATTGCCCTGCTCGTCGTACTGCTGGGCGACTTTCCTGTCCACCTGAATCCAGACCCATTGCGAGGTCGTCAGCCGCTCGTTCACGTCCATCCAGAAATTGTTGATGGAGTCGCCCTTGCCTGTCACGTCCTCCGCCCATTCGACGTTAATCCCGGTACGGTCAGCGTCCGAGGTGAAGAGGTACTGCGTTATCTTGTTCGACACGCGCCCGGCATCGGACACGACAACGGCGCGTTGGACGCGCCCGACCACGCCGCTCTTGTCGCCGTTCCACGAAAGGTCTGTCTCGTTCGGCTGCCGCCACAGCCGTTTTTCAACATACGCCCGCCCGCCGCGGGCGGCAATCTGGTTCAGCGTAATCTGCTCCTGCCGGGCGCGTAGAACCTTGTGCGCCCTCGACATTAGAATGTCCACTGTCTTGCCTGTACCGCTCATGCAGATAGCCCAAGTGTCCGCTACATGAGCAAGTAAGAGCCTTTTTCGTGCGACAGGTCATCTTCAAGGGCGTAGCGCGTGGCGTCAATGGTGTGGTTGTCCTTGTCGGGGTAGTCGTTGATGAAACGCCCGTCCTTTGTCTTTGCCAGCTCGTACATCGAGAACTCGCGCCAAGCGTTCGGGCACCGCTCCGAGTCAATGACGATGGAGTGAAGCCCCTGCAACGCCTTGATGCCCTGGGCGACGCTGTTCGCCCCCTTCTTCGCGCCCTGCACACGGAGATTGAGCAACTGCAATTCGCGTATGCTCTTCGGCTCCGCGCTGTCCGCCGTGATTTTCCTCGCGCCCTCGCCCTTCGCCTTGATTTTGTCGGCTGCCGGCGCGTTGAGCAGCCCAATCTCAAAAACCTCGTCAAAGACGTAAATGGTCTTGCGCGTCTTGTCGTAGTTGAGGCGAACCCAGCAGAACGGGTCAAGCGCATAGCCCCAGTCAAGCCCCTCACGGAGATTTGCGAACGCCTTGATTTCCGCATCCGTGATTTTCCGGCACGTCAGGTTTGTGAATATCGCCCCGCCTGTCCCCGTGACCTTGCCGAGGTATTCGTTCTCGTATGCCAGCGGATTGACTTTGCGGAGCATTTCAGCCTCCACGAAGAACGCCTCGCCCAGCCACTCCCTCGGCACGTCAAGGTATGTCGAGCGGTGCGTGAGCCTGTTCGGGACGCTCTGCGCGAACTCGCTGTTGACCCAACTGCTGGCGGTGTTCGGGGGGTTGAAGCTGTAGAAGTTCCAGAAGTCCTCGCCGCCGCGCATGGTGGACTGCAGCACCTTCCGAACCTCGCCCATGCCGTCAAACTGGTCAAGCTCCTCAAACCACGTCACGCCGATGTACCCGAACGGCATCTTGATGGACTTCGCCTTGTTCGGGTCGTCCATGCCCCTGAAAGAAACCCTTTGACCTGTCGGCTTGTACACCAGCATCAAAGGGGACAGCCTGACCTTCCAGAAGTCGGAAACGCCGAGGATATTGATTGCCCAAATCATCTGGTTGAACACCGAGTCTTTCAGCGACTCCTTCGTTTTCCGGAATGCGACCGCATGGATGTTCCTGTTGCGCATCACCAGCAATACTGTGGCTATTGATATAAATGATGACTTTGTGCTTCCCCTTCCCCCGCCAAGCATGAAGTGCTTGTGGCTTTTCGCCCTTACCGCTGACCACGCCTTATGGAACGGCTTGGCAATCAGGCTTCCGAGTCTGATGCCTCGCATACCACCTCCGCATCCGTGATGTCGTCAATTATCCTCGGCGGCTCTGCGTCCCTAGCGATTCCGAGGTCAATCCTGTTGCCGTACCCCCTCTCACGTCCCTTGTTGTTCAGGTAGAAGCGTATCATGTCCTTGTCGCCATTGCTGATGTACTTGATGACCTGCGCCTCTGCCATATCAAGCACTTTCTCGACGATGCCCTGCTGTATCTTTTTGAGTTTCGCGCTCTTGGATATGCGCCTCGCCACCGCGTGCCTGTCCAGCCCGACCAGTTCAGCCGCACGGTAGATTATCCCTGCGCTTTTCACGAGCGCGTCCGCCACCATGTCGTCCGTCACGCCCCTCCACGGTCTTGAGCCGTCCTTTTCGCTTTGAGCGGCATCATTGGAATGTTTGCAGCCCCCTTTTGAAAGGGGGTGGCGGTATTCCGCCGGGGGTTTGTTCTCATCAGGCATTGTTGACCATCCTCCGAAGGAACCCGAGTTCGGGGTGCCCGCCAACCATCAAACGAAGCATCTTACAGGCGGTTGACTTGCCGATACCGACGCGACGGGCGTACCCGCGCAGTGACTCACCGCGCATAAGCCCCATGAATAGGCTCAGCTGCCCCTCGTCGAGGCTCATGATTACCGCCAGCATCTTGCGCACGGAGTCCTCGCAGCAAGGCTCCACAGCCAGCCGAGAGCCGTGTTCGACGCGCAGCCCCTCCGTCGCTGCGATGTTCTCCCCGTACCCCCCGTCGAGCGAGACGAAGGTCTTGCCGGAGTTCTGCGGCGTGGACAGGGTGTCCCGGCACTTGAAACACATCTCCGAACGCTTCCCGTTGTATGGACACTTATGGCACTGCATTTGAGTTTCCAGTTTCCAGTTTTTAGTAACTAGTAACTAGTTTCGATTGCCCCCGACGGCCATCGACGGCCATCGACATCCCTAATTACGCTCATTTCCGCTTGTCCCCCCCCTTCATCTCGACATGGACGCACATCTGGCTCAAACGCGAGAACACGCGCTCCTTGTACCGCTCCAGAATCGCGTCCATAGTCAGGTTCGTCGTGATAATCGTCTTTCCGCGCCTTTTGGTCATATCCGCGCCGCTGGCGACCCAGTATTGCCAGTCCCTGTGCCGTTTGATGATGAACTCGCCCAGCGGGTCAATGATGATGCCGTAGTCGCTCCTCGGCGTGTCCGCCCCGAGGTCGTCCAGAATAACGTCCCTGTCCCATCCGTCCGGCTGCCGCTCCTTGATGTCCTCGATTACGCCGTCCACGGACCACCGCTCGGCGCAGTACACCGCCCAGGCGTTCGGGTATATCGCCTTCGCGGCAACCGTCTTGCCGCACCCGAACGCGCCGCTGATAACCAGCCCCTTGACCCCCCCGGTCTCCAGCCACGCGCTGTAGAGCCGCCTGTAGTCGTCCCCGGCGATTTCAGCCGAGAACCCAGCCCTAGACATCATCGCCCCGAAACTCACGCTATTGGCTCGCGCCTTGTCCTCTGGCGAGGGCGATGGGGTCCGGGAGTTTGCTTGCGTCGTCAAACCTGCCGTCTCCGCTGTTCCCTGCGACGTGCCTTGGGTCAATCCAGTTGTCAGGGCGTTTCCCGCCTGTGTGAATGCGTTGTCCATGTCCGCCACCTCCTTTTGAAAACTCCTGTTCCCTCCTGCACCAGTTGCGGTATGCCGCCTGCCAGTCCTTCATCTTATTTTTTCCGACCATCCAGCCGTTCGACTCGTAGTGGTTCAAGAAATTGTCTGCGTTGTCAGTTAGGTTCTCCGATTTGGAAAAAGAAATGATTTCCTGTTTCGTCGGGCGAGAGATGGCGCACCTTGTGCGCCCGGAGGATGCATCCTCCTCTCTCTCTCCTATTTCTTCCTTCTTCTTTCTTCCTTCTTCTTTCTTAGGTAGCGCAGTGATATCTGGAGTGGTATCTGGAGTGGTATCTGGAGTGGTATAATTTTTTTGTGTCCGTTCCCATCTCTTTAACACATTGTTCCTTTGTCTTTCGCATATTTCCATAGACTTTTGCATTGATGAAACCATAGTCTTAAACGCCCCGAAAACAATTGAGCCGTCGTCTTTTGGCATCTTGTTTTCAAACTGATATTCAACGCACCAAAGCACAAACATCGCTCTCTTTTTCTCTGGGAGTTTTGAAATAAAATCATCCCACTTGTCTTTCCAAATTGCCGCATAACTAGCTCTCATTTTTGTTTTCCCCTTCTCCATAAACGATAAAAACCGTACTCAATACTCCTGTCCTCTTCTGGCTCCATTCCAGAAATCTGATATTCGACAATCCAATCTACAAGCCTTCCTATCCTTTTTTCTGGAAGCCGTACTATTGCCTTCCACGTTTCATCATCAATGACGGCATACCTGCCGCTTCTCGTAATCATCCCTAACCCTCCTTTGCTCCTTGCATGTGAAAAATTGTGGACAGCCGCAAGCCTGCGCCCCTGCGGACTGGCTTGCGGTATTGTGTGCTTCTGCTTTTGTCTAAACGACTTTCCGTAGGATGCCGTTTATCTCGTCCAGCTTCTCCTTCTGACCTGCCACCATCGGCAGAAAGGCAGCCATCGTGAACAGCAGCCCGAGCGTGTACGCTAGGCTCTGCTTGGTGTATGGCGGCTTGTCCTTGATTTCGGCGTTCATAGCAAGCTCCGACAGGAGCATGAGGTCGTCCGTGTAGAACAGGAACTCGACCGTCCCGTCCCCGACTTTTGTGATGCGCATAGGCTCTATTCCTTTCCGCTTGCATGCGCAAATCAATCCACGGCGGTGAGTCCGTTACAAAGAAAGAAGAGTCGCATGCCTCCTCACCAGAGTCGAGAATAGAGCTCGACTGCGCCCGAAAGCGCGAAGCAATGCGACTCTTTGAAAAGATTCGCTGATTACAAAAAACCCTATTCTGTAAACTCTGGTGAGAAGTTATACATTCACTATACACTAAACCGTTCGTCATGTCAACCCCCCTAGTAATCCAGACACGCCGAGCAACTCCAGCGTCTCGCCGTCAATCCCAGTAAACGCATCCGCCCCGGCAATCTCTTCGACACGGATGTGGATTCCAGACCGTTCCCCCCAGAACTTGCGAACCCTGCCATCCGCAACGAGCGAGTCGTCTGTCCAAAATTGCAGTTTTGTCATGGTGTCGCAGAGTGTCTTGGAGAGGTTGTCGAAGTCTGGCTTTACTGTCATCGGCACGAGCAGACGGTTACGGGTTTTCTGTGAGTCCGTCTTGCGGAACGGGTACACGAAAATGACCGACAGCCGAACCGCCGCCTTGAACGGCTCTACTGGGACATGGCTGATTAGCAGTGACATGAAATCCTGTTCCGCCTCCGCAAGTCCTTTTTTTTTCACGAACATCACGCGCCCAGTCCGCTTGTCGCAAAACACTTTCTTTTGCTGGAACGTCGTTTTTGGCGGTACGCACCGCACAAAGAACTCAACACTTTTTTGACTCACATTTCACCTCCCCCTGTGCTGCCGAGAACGGAAAAGAATTGAGTGGCATAACTCTTCTCCTTAAAATTCCCCCTTACCGCCGACGTTACCATGGAAGCCATCTGCTTTCCAACGCCCCTTGACTTCATGCAGAAGTGTTGTGCCTCGCACACGACGTAAACCCCACCTGCGCCGAGTACGTCCATGATGCAGTCGGCAATCTGCGAGGTCATGCGCTCTTGGATTTGAAGCCGACGCGCAAAGCAGTCCACCAGACGGGCGAGTTTTGAAATGCCGACGACATTTCCGTTCGGGATGTAGGCGATTGACACGCTCCCGTAGAACGGCAAAAAGTGGTGTTCGCACGTTGAATAGAACTCGCAGTTTTTCAGCACGACCATTTCGTGACAAGCCCCCTCCGTAAAGCACTTCAATATCTTTGCTGGGTCTTGACAGTATCCCTCAAAGATATGGTTGTAACTCTTCGCCATTCGCAACGGCGTTTCCAACAGCCCCTCGCGCTCTGGGTTCTCTCCCATCAACTTCAACACCTCTTTGAAGTGAAAAATCATCTGCTCGGTTTTCGTATTCATTTGACTCCTATCAGTTTGTGAATTTGCACGGAAAGCCGAAACTCTGGATGCGCGGTGACAAACTCGATGCACTCTTTCACGCTTGTCGTTGTCCCGTAGTCAATCGGCTGGATTGATATAGTCCCGTTAAATCCTGCAAACCGAAGTGGGTTTACTTCTGACGGGAAAAGGATTTTAATCTCGTTGGCAAAGTCTATCGCGAATGTGCCGTCTCGCTCTCGCTTCGGACTTGAAGTGACCCATTCAATCCACGGCGGCGGCTTAATTGGGATGGACGAGTTCGTCTCAATCCTTCTGGTTCTTCCGTTGCAAAGTTCGTCCTCATATCGGAGTTGCATCATCGGCTCTCCGCCAGTGAAAACCACTGGCACGGAATCGTTGCCAGCAATCCGATTGACCTCACTCGTAATGTCCTCGCCAGTCATTTCGGTAAAATCCTCATGCTTCGTGTCGCAAAACTCGCAGTTCAAATTGCAACCAGACAGGCGGACAAAAACCACGACCTGACCAGCATGGACACCCTCGCCCTGTATGGACTTGAAAATCTCGTTGACTTTATACTTCATAAGTTGCCTCGTTGCTCTCGCTTTCAATCTCAGCATCATCGTCAAGAGCCTGTACGATTTTCTCGCAAGCAATCAGCGGCGACGCGACAATTTTTAACAACGTGCTAAACATGGTTCGCCTCCCAACCCAGCCCGCGCTTGGCGTAGAGCGAGTCCCATGTCCACTCAAACGAGCCGATGTGCTCAAAACCCTCTTCCCATGCGTCTTCAGGCGTGATGTCTTGAAGACGCTGGGCGCGGACGCCCGTCACCTCCAGCGTGATGCGGCTCGCCCAGCGCGGCATATGGATGGACGGTCGCCACTTGTTGCCGAGGCACATTTCAAGCGGTGTCGCGTGAACGTCGTCGGCTTTGTAAATCGCCCCGCGTCCCATTGCTCCGACAAAGGGTGCGAACGTCTCGCGCACCCAGAACCTGTCTCCGACGGCGTAGGGCGGCTTGATGCGCTTCAAGTGCAGACCGACGTTAAGGCTGAAAAGCGGGTCGCCCATGCACTCCTCAATGAGCCTCACCGTTTCAGGCTTCGCCACCCTCCGCGTCTTGGTCTTGCGTCCCTCCAAGATTGCGCGAACCATCGGAGTGCTAAAAAGTATCGGATGCTCTTTCATGGTCATGTCCTTTCTTTTGTTCACGCAGCCCCCATTCCGGCGAACGCGCTTTTAACAATCTCCCTCGCCGTCATCACCAATATACTTAATACGTTGTAAAGTCATGTCAGCCTCCTCATCGTCTCCCTCGTATCCCCGCGCACGGCGAAGCTATCAAGCTCGCGCTCGACCGAAGCCAGCTTTCGACCGCTTGCCAATGAAGCCAGTTTAGCCAGCCTCCCGATTTGAACGTTGCAGCACGACAGGAAATCATCCTGACTCACGCCGAGCGTCTCGCAGTGCGCCCAGAGCCTCTGGATGTCCTCGAACTTCCTGTTGCCTGAAGTCTGCTTAATCTGCCATGCGGCACTTCCGTCCGCATCCTCGAGCGTCCACGACTCCATGCCGTTGCCGTCAACGGAATGGTCTCCACGCGCCTTGATGACCTCCTCGGCATTCTCCTTGAAGCGTTTGACCAGCCGCTCGAACTCGCTCACCAGAACGAGCGCGGACGGGATGCGCGACGGGTCGGCAAGCATCTCCTCGCGCGTCGAGAGCAGCGTCGGTATTGACGACGGCGCGACAGCCTCCGCCATCAGCCTCGTCGCCCTGCAAGGGTAGTGCCTGCAGTATCGGCAGTAATCGTTGGCGCACTGGTCGCCGTCCTTCCGCCCCGCAACGCCATCGAGGACGCGCTCGACGATTTCGATGCATTTCCCGAGCGGAACGTTATTTACGTCAATCTTCTTGACCGCCCCGTGAAGCGTGACAAGCCCACAGTTCGTATTCTCGTCAGAGATTCCAAGCTCGCAAGCCAGCCCGTAGGCATAGCCAGCAAGCTGTTCAAAGTAACTCCTCTGACCATTCCCGAACGTCTTGAAATCAACGACGACGATTGCCCCGTCAGCCAACCCCCCGTAGTCAAGCGTCCCGAACACCCCGTTGACGCATCCGAGCGGAGACTTCAGCGTGACGCGCTTCTCTACGAACTGAATGCCGCCGAGCCCTTCCGGCAACGCTTCGTTCAGCGCGTCGCGCGCCCACATCACCGTGGCGTAGTGCGGCGAATCCTTCAGCCCCTCCACGCTCGGCCAGCAGCGCACCAGCCCCTCCAGAAGCCTATGCGCTTTGCTTCCTTCGGCGGCATCTTCACTCGGTCTGTCGCCCCCCTCGTACCACGGGCATTGCGCCAGCGCAGGGAAGCGGCTCATGCCGTAAGGATGATGCTTCTCTTGTCCATTATCAATTTTCAATTGTCCATTATCCATTGCGAAAAACCTCCTCGCATTTCTCGTATTCGCAACGGTCGCAGATATCGCCGTCGCACTCTTGGCATGGGCATCCTCCGCTCTGGCAGCGACCGCCGAGATGGTCGCAGAGCGGATATTCAGTCCGCCAGTCGCAACCGTTGCAAGCCGACCCCTTCGCGTCGCAAAAGTCGCCCCGATGCGTGTCGCACACAAAGGGGCATCCTGTCGCCTCAATCCTTGACATACGCCTCCACGACGCGCGTCTCGCCACTCTTCGGGTCTTTCGCGTTAATGACCATCACGAACTTCACGCCGCCGTGCATGACGGAGTAATGGTCATATACGTCTACTCGCTTGACGAACGCCTCCCGCCCAGCGAATTCCTCCCTGAACGCCCGCTCCGAGAGCAGCACCTCAGTCCTCCTCCTGTCATAGGCAAGGTTGATGACCTCCGGACACTGATTAAGAGCCTGGGGTATCCCCGTGATGAATTTCCAGTTCATATGACATCCTCCGTGTCATTGTCGCCGATTTCCGATTCGCCTTGAGATTCTTCGTCCGCCGACATTGAAGTCGGCGATATAGGAACTTCCGAAGACTTTCCGCTTCTGTTCAACAGGCTTGTGGACGTAGGCTTGCGCTCCGTCGCGTCCGGCATCCTGAAGTGTTCGTTAGGCTTCGCGATTCCGTCCTTGATGGAGTTGTACACGCGGACGAGCCTCGCCATCATTGCCGGGGTGATAGCCTCGATGCTCCGTTGCGTGTACTCCTCAAGTTGCGCCTTCGTCACGCCGAAGTCCTTGAACTTGTCCACCATTGCCTTGACGCGCTCCGGCGTGACGGCGTTCTTGCTTGCGGCAAGCGTGGTGTCGCACTGCCTCACAGCCATCTCGGTGATGTCGCCCGGTATCACTGAGAGGATACATGCGCGTACCCTACGCATACCATTGTTGGCGACAAGCTCGTAGATGTCGCGCGGGTCGGTCAGCCGCTCCTGCCCCTTCCTCGTGTGCCTGATGTGCGAGACCTGAAAAACCTTGTTCACCCTCGCGTTCGTCTCCAAGTCCCAGGCGTATGCCTCGACCTTGCTCTCACCGTTCCGCTGCTCCAACTCGCGCACACCGAAGCTGATGTTGCCCCAGCACTGCGCGATAGTCTCGGCGAGGCGGATGGATGGTCCGCTGATGTCTGTCCCCCCCCTTGCGTATGTGTACGTCGCCGTCTCCGCAAGCGACTCCCTCGTGCAAGCCTTCATAATCTTGTCAACCGCCGAAACCTCGTCCCTCGGGAACTGCCGCGCCATGAAGATTTGCGCCTGAACCTCGGCAATCTCCCGCTGTGCCGCGACCTCGGCGACCGCGTTGTTCTCCCCGCGTTGCTGAATCGCCATTGCGCCTGTCTTTGCAATATCGTTCATTCCGCACCCCCTTCCTGCCCGTCGTCCATCGGCAATTCGGACAATTCCTGCTCGGTCATCCTGCGTGTCTCGACGACCTCGCCCGTGTCGTTGCGGATGACCGACACCGTCTCTGCCTCGTAATCCTTCACCACCCCGACCGACACGTCGCGGTGTTCAAACTTCAGCCCGATAAGCGAACCGTTCTTTTGGACGATTGCCTCCTGCTCGGCGCCCTTCGCCTTGTAGATCGCCTTGACCGCCTCCATCTCATCCTCCAGCCGCCCCAGCATCGTGTTGGCATCCGCCATCCGCTGTCCGCACTCCAGAAGCTCCTCATCCGTCAAGATGCACTTCAACTGCATTACCACCTTCTTCACCACCGTAGGCTTCACAGCCCTCTCCGCCGCCGGCGCGTCCACTGCGCCACCGCCGTGATTCTTACTCTTACTCATTCCTATCCGTCCTTTCTCTAAACCAGCCGACCCGATGTCGGCTGGAAATCAACATTAAACCGGGTCTAAAACGCACTTCAGAAACAATGCCGTCAGGAAAAAGACCGCCACGAAAGCGAAATCTACCAATACGTCAACGCAACCGTTCCCATTGTCACTGCTCATCGCCCCTGCTCCTTTTCCCTCCGCTCGGTCTCGCATGGTTGAACCCAGTGGCGTAACTGTCATAAAACGCCTTGAAATCACGAGGCAGTATCCGCCAACTGTTCCCGCCGAACTTCCTGCCCTTGATGATTCCGGTATTCAGATACTCCCTGATGACGAACCTCACAGGCTTGCCGATGATCTCGGCAATGTCCCTCGCCGTCATCATCTTCTCGAACCCCTTGACTGCCGTTACCGTGAAAGCCACTGCCCGTCCTCCAATGCTATGCCGTCGCGTCATTTTCTCTTCTCCCCTCAATAGCCTTTCGCGCTTTTCGCATTGTTCGCATATACCGTTGTCGGCTATTTGTCTGCATTTGGAACATCTGTTATAGCCCTCATCGTCTATGTACGATTTGCGTTTCTCATCTGATTTCCAAGTAAACAATCCCATAACCCCGTCCTCCAATGCTATGTCGTCGCGCTTTTGTACGCCTCGGACATCCTGTGCCGAATCTCGGCGGAAACGTTCCGCCCGTTCCTCTTCCCGTTCTCCCTGATGCGCCTCTTCTCCTCGGCGGTCATCTGTATGCCGACAGTGACCATCACCGGGTTTTCCGCGCCCTTTTTCCTCGCATCGCCCTTCATCTCGCCTCCTTATCGTATGCCGTCAGGTTCAGGCACAATTTACACTTGCCGTCTTTCGGGCTGTCCCAGTGCGCCAGCCCGAACGCCAGCACCGCGTTGACCATCTGCTGCGTCGTGCGCCTGTGCGCCGGGGCAATCCGCGCGACAATCTCGTACAGCCTCCGCTCGACGTACTGGGCGATGTACGCCCCGTCGCGCCTCGCCCTCGTGCGCTTGCCCTGCTCCTTGCGCCTGTCTGCGGCCTTCTTGGTTGTCATGCCATGTCACCTGTTAGGCGGTCGCCGTGGTCTCATTTCCGTTGATGAACTGGAGTATCAGCCAGCGCATCTGACCGCTCGCAGTCCGCCCATCCAGCCGTGACTTTTCGTGCAACAGTTTTTTCTCCGCCCTGCTGAGGCGGATGGTGATGCACGTGTCCTCGGCCGTGGTCTTGATTCTGTTCTTCCTCACGTTTCCTCCTTTGTTGCCTTTCATTCCTGCACTCCTTTCATTTCCGATTCAAATTTGTCAAGACTTTCGCGCAGAGCCATCACCCAGTTTGTTCTCCATTTGCAACGATTGACTTCTTCTTCGTATAGTTCTCGGCTAGAAACCACATCACGCTCCGCCGATTTAAGCAGTTGCAAGAAGGTAACCTGACTGGGTTTTTGGTTTAGAAAACATCTTTGGTCACTGATTGAACTGCGAACCTGTTCTATCATAAAGTTTTTGAGTGGTATTAGTTCTTCGGGCGGTTCCCACAGTAATACTTCACCAAGAACACATGAAAGTCGGCTGATTGTTTCGTTGTCTTTTCTCGCGGAATCTTTAGCTTTCCTCTCGTTTTCTGAGTTTATTCTATTAACCATCTCGTTCTGTTGCTCTTCGCTCATCGCCTGAAGTTCTTTAAGGCTGTCTTCAGCCTCGTCAAGCGACCTTCGGAATGACGGGTCCGCAACGAATTCACTAGGGATTGATTCTCCATCTCCGCCCATATCTCTCATGCACGCCATCGGACCCATTGCTCTTGCACAATCGAGCGCGAACTCGCGAAGCGAGACATCGCGCCTTGCAATCTTGTATGTGTATCCAGTCATTAACCTTCTCCTTTCTTTTCACTTTCCCCCTAAACCGCCCTCAGGAACTTCTCCGCCTGACCTGACTCCACGAGGTTCTCCAGTATGACGCTCACCGTCTTGCGCAGGCTCCTGCGCTCCCGCTCCGCGATTCCCGCCAGCGTCCTGTGCGTCCCGCCGCACACGTCCGCGTACAGCTTCACCGCGTCCCTCTTCTTCTTGACTGCCTTCTTCATTCCTGCGCTCCTTTCATTTAACCGAACAGAATCTTTCTATGTTTATCGCCATGCTTTTTGTACTTGTTTATTAATCTGACTATTTTTTTTGTCATATCTACGCCAAAATATTCTGGAAGCCAACATCCTGCAAAATTAATCTCTGCTATGATGCAATCATCTCGCACATGTGCAACTCTGTAAACATCACCGCCTTTAACAAACTTGTCACCTGCTTTTATCTTCGCTTCGCGATATTCCACCCTTTTGGAAGACACGCCTTGAGCCTCAATCTCGATTGAGACCACTCCATTGAAACGATAAGTTTCCCCGTCAACGTGTATCCCGTCATTGTCTACTCGTATCGTCATAACCCCGTCCTTTCTCTTGACTTATTCCCGATTCGGATTACAATAATCCTTTTTTGGTTTAAGTTGGGACAACATTAACACATTATTTGTGTTATGTCAACACAGAAAGTAGGTTTTTTTATGGAGAAAAGTTTTAAGGCAAGATTAAAGGCGTTAAGAGGCTCAAAATCACAAGCTGAAGCAGCTAAACTTGTTGGTATTTACCAGCAAAAATGGCAGAGGCTAGAGCATGGAGACACAGAACCAGACATAAAACTTATATTAGATTTATGTGAAAAGTTTGCTTGCTCTTCTGATTATCTTCTTGGTCTAAGTGAAACAAAAGACACAAAAAACGAGTCTGTTTTACAACAGAAACTTAATATAGCGAAGAATGCTTTTTCCAAGTTGACAGATGTTGTTAAAGAGTTAGAAGGTGCATTATAGATACACGTTTAATGTGTTTTCATTACCCTTTCTTGTGTTAATAAACACATCCGCATAAATTTATATAAATGAATTTTCAATGTGGATTGTTGAATCATTGAAAATCATAATGAAAACGGAGGTAAATGAGTGGCTAAGAATGAGCAAACATCAAAACGGGTTGCGTCAACAGCGGCAAAACTGTTAAGCAGCAAGAGTACACCAGCAAAGGTTAAAAGTGTTGCCGCATCTGCGCTGACACAAGCCCCAGACAGAGGCAAAAAGAGGAAGTAAACTTAAACAACCGCATCACGCACTTTTGTATGCGTGATGCGGTTAGTCTCTATCGAGAAAATGGATGTGTCGCTATGGGATACTTTACAAATAAATTGTTTATCAAAAAATTATCGCTCAGTAGCAATGAGGACGGCATTATTATCATTGCTGATGAATATCGGAGTATGATGTGCGATATGTCACTTAAAAAACATCAAGTAGTAGATGCTCATTCGGTTATTCTTAATTTTATAATATCGCGCGGAATAGATATTGACCAATCGGCTTTTAATACAATCTATTTTAACACCAATAAATCACTAAAAATTCTTACTACAATAAAAGACAAAATTGAGAACCGCAGGCTTCAAGAAAGGTTTGATGTTAACTGCGAAAGATTTAGATATTATTTTTCTGGAACGCTTACATATGAATTTAGTGACTCAGATTACGACAGAATACAACAGCTTATTGCTGAAATTAGAAGAGAAATAAAAAAATCAAAAGTTATAACAGACGACCATAAAAGTCGTTTGCTGCGCAGACTTGAGGCTATGCAGAATGAATTACACAAGACAATTTCTGATGTAGACAGGTTCTGGGGATTCATTGCTGAACTTACCTTAACTGCTTATAAGTTTGGGAAAAATATAAATCCTATTATTGAAAAAGCAAAAGAGCTTGCTGTCATTATATATGTGGCGATTAAAGTATTAAATGGATTTTCGCAAATTCCATCGGCTAATAGTCTGTTCGGTTTGTCAAAGTCGAATAGTAGCCATTCTGAAACACAGGAGTTCTCGCCAAATGACCCAACGGATGACAAGTGAACCACTTCCATTGACAGAAAAAATGGAGGTGGCTTTATGAGTTGTATAAACTGGCAAGAACCAATATCTGACTACGCTACATTTATTCCTAATATAGTTGCCATTATTATTTCATTGATTGCTGGATTTTTCTCAATAATAAGCACAATAATGGTCATCAAATCTAACAAAAATATATCCACAAAAGAAACCGCACGCTCTGTAGTACTAAACAGATATTCCCTTGTTGATTCGCGCCGTATTTCCGCTGCCGAAACAATAGCATCGGAGATTGGATGGATTGCCAGAGCTTCCGAGCCAACAACAAATTTGTTTATGCGCTTAGATTTTAATAGAACGTTTGATTGTGTCTCTAAACGCCAATCATTAATGCCAGATTTTTTCAAGACCATGTTTAACAGTAAAGATATAGAAGAAGAAATGGAGAAAAGAAATGCAAATATTGATTGGACTATGCCATTCATAAAGCAAAGGATTTGGAGTTTTATTAGCCTTTACAGACTGTTAATCGGTTTTAATTACATGAAATTATCGTGTCTACAAAACCCATTGATTCCAAACGCAAAAGAAACACTTGCAAACTATAAAGAGCATAATATAAAGAATAGCATTAAATCCGCATTTCCTGATAGTTGGCGGAAATTATATGATTCGACATATAATGAAAAATTTGACGCATCTAGCATTTTAATTGAGCGTCTAGAAAGCATTATAAAATCCAATTTGCACAAAATTATAAATGATAATGATATTTATAAAGAGATTGCTGAACAAATTGCGACACAAGAATACTATTTGAATAATATACAAACAGAATATACTGATGATTTTATTAAAAATACTATAACGGGGGTACGCTGTGACGCATCCAAGCGTAATAACCAGACTTGATGAATTTTTATAAAAATTAAAAAAATCCAAAATCGGATTGTTCCGGCGTGGCGGATGGTGTATAATGTGACGCGTTTTGAATCCGTTTAGGAAAGGGTTATCGGGATGAGTGCGAAAAGCAAAGCGGTGATGGCAAAGGCGTATGCTCTGGGCGACGACGGCAAGGTGCGGTACATAGGCTTGCGCGAGGTCAGCGCGGAGGGCAGGAGGAGGCTTGCCGCACTCATCGAGGAGCGCAAGGGCAACCCGGAGATACGCCCGATGAGCGACGCGGACATAAGCTCGATGATAGACGGTATCTGGGCAGGCGAACAAAAAGACCGCGCCAAAAGAGGAGCCGCCGTGTCCGTGCGCAAGGGGGCTGCGGTAGCTCATGCGTGAGCGCGTCGTGCAGCATTTCGGCGCGTCCTTCCAGCGCGACATGCATATGGCCGCAAGCGGCGGTCTTGGCAAGCGTCTTTTGGATTTCGCCATCAAGCTGATCGAGCTTGACCTGTTCCCGGCAGACAGGCGCGACCCCGTCCGTTTCACTGAAAGCGGGATGCCCGTGTACCAGTTCGATGTCGGGGGCGGATGGACAATCGAATTCGCCGAGGAGGAGCCTCCCGAAACCAGCTTAACCGTAATCCACCTTCTCGCCCTGCACAAGGGCACTTAAGGCGGCGACGATTTCAGGGAAGGCTCCATGCGCCTTATATTGCATTCATACTGTTATCTAAATAATTCAATACTCTAAACATTTTTAGAGATTTTTATAAAAATTAAAAAAAATTTAGAAACGGGTTTATCTGGGGCGGCGGATGGTGTATAATGTGACACGTTTTGAATCCGTTTAGGAAAGGAGCGAAAATGCAGACCATGACACACCGGGTGAGCGTGTCATTCACGCCCGACATCTCCGCAGCCCTCGGCGACAGGGCGAGGAGGCTTAAAATCCCCCTTGCGCAGACAGTCCGCGAAATAGTCACAGAGGCGGTCGAGCGCGAGGAGGACGAATACTTCGGCCGCCTCGCCGAAGAGCGGATGAAATCGGACACGCAATACTTCACACACGAGGAAGCGTGGGCGCAGCCGTGACGCACACAATCATCTACGGCAAGAGCGTTGTGGAGAATGACATCCCGTCAATCCCGGCGAGAAACAGGGGGCAGATAAAGAGAGCCATAGATGAACGCCTGACCGCCGACCCGCTCGGGATGGGCAAGCCACTGTCAGGGCAGTGGAGGGGATTCCGCCGCCTCCGCGTCGGCGACTGGCGCGTCATCTACCGTGTCGTGGACATGACGGTCTATATCCACGTCATCGGCATCCGCAGGGACGTTTACGACAGATAGAGCCGCCATGGTACGCAAGAGTAAATCAATCCATTACGGGAAAGGGCAGTACCGCCCAGCCCCGAACGGGCGCGGCTTCGACTGCCGCATAACCATCAAGGGAAAGCGCATTTATTCGCGGCAGCCCGACGAACGCGCCGCCCGTGTCTGGCTGGACGCGGCGGACAGCGACACGCCGCTCGCCTGCCCCCTCACACGCGCCCAGATGCTCGACGCGCAGGAGGCGATTGCCAAACTGCCCCCCGACATAACCCTCTCCAAGCTGGCGGACATCTACCTCGAGCGCGAGTCGATAGAGCCAATCACCACCGAGAACGCCGTCGAACGCTTCCTAGACAGCCGAGAGCGGCGCGTCACGGCAGTCACCCTTTCTGGATACAGGTGCATCCTGCGGACGCTTGCCAAGTCATGCCCAGTGATGCTTGCCGACATCACGCCGCGCCATATCGAGGACGCTATTTCACGCTTCAGTAAAGTCCGCCACAACACCATGCTCTCACACGCAAAGGTATTCTTCGGCTATGCCCTAAATGAGGGCTGGCTTTCTGTTTCCCCGGCGGCAAGGCTTAAACGGCTACGCTCGCCAGAGCCTCCAAAAAGCGTTTTCTCCGTTGAGCAAGCGCAAGCACTGCTGCTGTGCGCCGAGCGCATGAAACCGAAACTTGTCCCCTATCTCGCGCTCGGCTTGTTCGCTGGCATACGCCCAGGCGAACTTCAGCGCATGACATCAGCGTCAATCAAGGCAAAGTTTATTATACTCGACGGCAAGGACACCAAGACAGCCGATGCCCGCACCATCCGCATACGCCCTAATCTAGCCCAGTGGCTCAAGTCCTATCCGTTTGACGGCTCTGTAGCGTACCTGTCGCCGAGACGGATTTTAAGGGAAGTTTCCACAGTTAGGGAAGCCGCTGGCATACCCGTTTGGAACAAAGACGTGATGCGCCACAGTTTCGCCACATACGCATACGAACTCGAAAAGGACGCGGCTCTCATAGCCTCCGAAATGGGTCATCATGGGACGGATATTTTCTTCCGCCATTACAGAGCCTTGGCACACCCGGACGAAGGTAAGAAATTCTTTTCAATCACTCCGAAATTGGGAACGAATCGGGAACGATTCGCAAAAACATGAGTAAATTCGATGTTGTACGTAATCCTCATAATCCTTTGGTCGCAGGTTCAAGTCCTGCTGAGCCCACCAACTCGGACTCCGTGGCATATTCACGATGTAAGATACTGTGAATAGAGGAGTTGGAGCGGTTCAAGTAGTCAAGCGTCGAACATTTAGAACAATTGAACCCGCCGAAGGTAACCGTAGTCCTAAGTCCGCCAGCCTTATACGCCTAATATTCCGACACCAGCAGGTGATCGGCAAAGAGGTGGGAGCCACCCTCAAATTTTGTGTACTTGCCTGTCGTTGTGTCGTACAGGTAATACGCCGAAGTCCACGAATCAATCCCGCCATCCTTGAGGAGAATCCAGTACCGGTCGTACATACCGAAAATCCAGCATTCCTTCCATCCGGCCGGGACGTCAAACTTCTTTTCGGTGAGCGCCCCCGTTTCCACGTCGTAGTGGAAATACAGTTCGGGGTGCAGGTCGTTGTAAATCGCGAGTGTCCTGCCCTTGTCAAGCCAAGCGCAGTGCATGCCTAAAAGGGAGAGCCGCGGGACTTCGAACGCGGCGACAGACGTGAATTTTTCGAGGTCGAAGATCTTCATGATGACAGGCCCCTCTCTGCGCTGGACGGGACTGTTCGGGCTGAAGATGACGGCCACGCGTTTAAGGTCGTCGCTCAGGAACAAGTCGTTCACATCCTTACTGGCGTCAAGCATTCTCCGCTGCCGGGTCCTGATGTCATAGACAGACGCTCGTCTTCCGGTTTGCGTCTTGTATTCTTTTTCATGCTCCTCTTTCTCAACCCATTCCAGGAGGAGGATTTCATCATCGGATATCCAGCGATGATACACCAGCAGGTTGGGGTAGGTGTAAACGGTTTTCAGTTCCGGACGGGCGTTGCCATGAAGCGAGATGACGTCGAGGGCGGCCGTGTGATCTCCAGGCGCTCGTCGGATCAGTAGCTTGGACTTGTCCGGGGAGAGGCGCCTGGCGTGTTTCTCCGGGCCAAAATAGACATAAAACGGGAGGTCGATTTTCTCGACAAGTTTCCCTTCCTTGTCCCGCCGTCGGAAGCAAAGCCCCTCC
>Ga0099364_10002751_pt1 | contig 27874 bp, 15 predicted proteins | sample TergutTh196P3_FD_73070 | JGI IMG/M metagenome (GOLD analysis project Ga0099364, IMG submission 73070) | Microcerotermes parvus P3 segment gut microbial communities from Pointe-Noire, Republic of the Congo - Th196 P3 | ecosystem: Host-associated > Arthropoda: Insects > Digestive system > Gut ... | reverse complement strand
TTTTTTCGGTAAATCCAACGCTCGAAAGAGTGGGGTTAATAAAGACACTGTTTGGCACACTGCCGCGGTTGTTGAGGGTACGAGAGCCATCGCCGTAAAGTTGGCTCTGAATGATGCGGAAATCGTCCAATGAAGTGTATGTAAACTGCAAACCGCCATGCACATCGCCAATTGCCCAGATGTTTGGCGCCGTTGTTTCAAGTTTTTCATTCACTACAATCTCTCCTCGCTCGTTGAGCGATACGGAGGTGTTTTCAAGTCCCAGCCCGTCAGTGTTTGCCTTGCGCCCTGTTGCGATAAGAATTTTATCTGCGGAAAGCGCCACTGTTTTGCCGTCTTTCTCTGTGATATTAAGCGCTGTTTTATCGCCTTTATCATAGATTTGTTCGATTTTGACGCCAAGTTTAAAGGTCACTCCCGCCGCTTCCATATCTTCTTTGATGCGAGCCGCTACATCGTTGTCTTCGCGCGGCAAAAATTTATCAAAAACATCAAGAACCGTTACTTTAGAGCCGTATGATGCAAACATCGACGAAAATTCAAGTCCGATATAACCCGAACCAATAATAGCGAGTGTCTGGGGAAGAACGGTCAAATCCATCAATTCCGTCGACGTCACGATATTGGCGCTTTCGGATATTCCACTGATTGACGGAATGACAGGTTTTGCTCCCGTGTTAATGAAAATACGTTGCCCTTCAAGAATCTGAACTGCTTTGCCATCGACTAATATCTCAATTTCAGTATCAGAGATAAACCGCGCTTTTCCGTTGATAACTGCAGCATTGGCTTCATTGGCTATCAAGGAAAAGTTTTTTTGATTAAGTTTTCTAATCAAATCAGATTTTTTCTTCGCTGCATCAGAAAACTCCAAACCTTTTTGCCCATTGACAATCAGGGACTTTGAGGGAATACAGCCAATATTAATGCAAGTTCCTCCATACATTCGCGTTGATTCTTCGATAACTGCGACCGATTCCCCTTTTTTAGCAAGAAATTTTGCAAGCGTCTTACCGCCTTTACCAAAACCAACGATGATATTTTTATAAGATAATTTTTCCATTTTATTTTTTATGTTTTATTTTTTTCTGCAACAAATTTTGCAAAATTTTCGGCGCTATATTCAGTCGTTCCAGTAATTTTCGGCACATTTAACCAAAAACATGTAGGAATTTCACCAAGTTTCAGATTTTTTTCGATACAAGGGTCACAGCCATCATCATGGTTGTGAGGATGTTTCGGACATTCTTTAACTATGCAGGTACAAAAATGATTTTTCATGGTACGTCTTATGATGTATACAATTAATTAACAATATTTTTCGACAAATTTTACAGTGCAAAGATAGATGAAATTTTTGGATTCCACACAGACGAATAAATTTTTTGAAAAAATATAGGAAAAAAATTTCGTTCATACTACATGTTATATATTGAATTGATTGCATACAGAGGAACATTCAACATCCATTCTTCTTGCCTGTAGTCGTTGAGCGAAGTCCTGATAGCCTTTGCGGGTTTGTATTTTTCACAAAAATGTTTGAAACTTGCCGATTTAACATTTGTGCCCGATTTCACTTCTATTGGAATAATTTCTTCTTCGTTTTGTAGCACAAAACCTACTTCTGCCGTGCTGTTGTCGTTAGTCCAATAGTATATATCGTTGTCATCGTTGAGCAAAAGTTGCTGGATTACGAAATTTTCGGTTAATGCGCCCTTAAATTCGGTAAAAATAGCATTCCCGTCTAAAATTGTTTTTAGCGGAAGTTTAGCCATAGCGCCCAGCAATCCCACATCGTTATGATATAGTTTGAACGCCGACAAATCCTGATAGGCAGAGAGCGGCATATCGGGTTTTGAAATACGAAAACATTGATGCAGCAATCCGCAATCGAGCAACCACTGTATCGCTAATTCAAATTCTCGCGCTCTGGCGCCCTCTTTGATTACACCGTAAATGAACTTCTTGTTTTCTTTCGACAACTGCGAAGGTATTGATTTCCAAACCATATTGATGCGAGGCACAATTTCTTTGGGCGCGTGTTTTGAAAAATCATTTTGATAGGACGTTAATATCTTTCGTTGCAACAGTCGCGCAGCACGAAAATCGCGGTTTTCAATAAAATTAGACACCACTTCGGGCATTCCGCCAAGAAACAGGTAACTGCGTAAATAACCGGCAAGTTTTTCTTTGAATACAGTAACTATTTTCCAATCGGGTTTTTCAAGCAAATCCGATAGAGCCTCTTCGTCGAATGCTTTGAGAAATTCGATAAACGACAATGGTTTAAGATACAAAAAATCAACTTTCCCTACCGGAAACGATACATTTTGATGTAAATTCATTCCGAGCAGCGACCCTGCCGCAACAACGTGATATTGTGGCGCATCTTCATAAAAATACTTCAATGCCGTTAGTCCGCCAACAGCCGCCTGAATTTCGTCAAAAACAATCAGCGTATCATCGGGTTTGATTGCAGAACGGGCGAAGATAGACAGCGAGGTTAAAATTCGTTGAACATCAAAATCCTCCTCAAAAAGATTTCTGACAACTTTCATTTTCTCGAAATTGATATACACCGTTTGCCGGTACTCCTGTTTACCAAATTCCTGTATAAGCCAAGTTTTTCCTACTTGCCTTGCCCCTAAAATGATAAGCGGTTTTCTGTTTTTGCTTATCTTCCAGTCTATCAGTTTATTAATCTTATATCTGTACATTTTTCTCGACTTAAAAACGCCGCAAAGATACACTTTTCTTGATTAATTTGCAAAGTTTTTTACATTTTTCTCGACTTTTTTATCATTTGATTTCAAACTCTATGTATCAATATTTTCAGCCGCTTTACGTATTCTTTCCGAAAAATCCAATAGGGCGTTTTTTAGTTGAATTTTTTCAGAATATGTGAAATCGTTTGCTACGCCGCCATCCAATTTTTGATAAAGCCACGAAGCCGACCTGCCAAAATACTTATTTGATATTTTTGCCCACGATATATCTAAAAGTATATCTGAAATCTGCTGTTTTACTGTCTTTTGCTTTAAAATTGTTACTATTTCCATTTTTATACAAATTTATCAAAACATCCCATTTTTTTTTTGTAAAGTTCAGTATTTTCATCTATCAAATTTTTGCCAGCTCGTAATATTTTGTCAAATAAAACGCCCTGCCGAAGTCCTTGTAAGGTTTCGATTTTTTGAGGTCTATCGCGCTAATTTCGACAGAACTACCGTGATAAAGTTTCATTTTAAACCTCCATTTTGATAACAAACATTGTACAAACTGCGTACTGCCCAAAACGGACTGTCGGTGTGTAAAGCCCACCAATGTTCGAAAAGGAAATCAAGTCCTCCATATTTTTTCAGATATAGATAACCCTCCCTTCTGTCCATTTTGTAAGCGTCTGCAAATTTGGGAATTATGTAGGTTATGTACCTGATTTTATTCCGCTTTTCACTGTCTTTAATGATATTGACGTTCATCGTACTAAAAGTATTTTTACGAACGCAAAGATACATAAAATTTTTGAATTACAAAAAGTCGGATAAAAAAATTACTGGATTTTCACTCAAATAGTACAAAAATTTGTACTATTTGATATAAATATTTGCACGGTACAAATATTTATACTATTTGGTATTCAACAATTTACAACCACAAAGGCGTAGCGATTGTCTGTTTTGCCGAGCAACGTTGAAAATTCATCAATGCAGGTATCTTTTGTTTCCACGCGAAACTGTTTTGACGAATATGCCAGCGAAAAATGGCTTAACAAACGCTCTGTTTCTGTTTGCAACGCCGCCGCCTAACGACTAACGACCACCGACTAAAAGCTACTCGCTTTTCACCACTTCCGCCGGATTTCTATTTGCTGCTCTCCATATCGTAGAAAAAATTGAAAATACTATTACCACAAACACAGCCAAAAAAATAGCCACATATAGCCATGCATCCATTGATGTCTGTTTTACGTAACCTTCTAACCAGCGTTTCATAATAAGAAATCCAGCTGGGAAAGCCGCTAATGCAGCCAAGCCGAGCAAAATTAGGTATTCCTTGAAAAAGATATTCATTATATCTAATACTTCTGCGCCATGCACTTTGCGGATAGCTATTTCGCGGCGGCGTTGTCGGCAAGTAAGACTTGCGAGCGAATAAACTCCGAAAACGGCTATCAAAATACAGGCAAGGGTCATAACAGATAAAAGTTTAAGAAGCGCCCGTTCGGACTTGAAATACTCTTCAAAAACATCTTCCATATAGGTGAAATTGATTTCAAATTCTCCTTTGTCAGGAAACTCATTGCGATACCACTGTGTTACAGATTGTTGTACTTGTTGGCGCATTCCTTCTTCATATTTGTAGGCAATAGCGCTTAAAAAGTTCCAGCTTGGGTCAGGATATGAAATTTTGGTTGGTTTGGCTTTAATAGTGGGCGTAAGATAAAAATCACGCGCAACGCCCACGAAATATTCTGATTTTGATAGCTCCTCGCCCAATTCTTTCATTGCTGTTTCATTGATGACATAATTTAAGTAGTGTTCGGACACGTTAGAAAAAACCGTACCTTGAATGATTTCCACCCCAAAAAAATCAAAAAAACGTGAATCGGCTTTTATATTAAAAAGAGTATAACTTATCTGATTACCCAAGCTGTCAAAAGTAATACCTGTACCGCTACTTGAACTCATATTTCTCAAAAAACCGTTTCTGTCTATCAGTATTGCATCAACGATTCCGGGTACTTGTTTGATTTGTTCTGCATAGTGCGGAAAAAACGGACAACATGCGGCTTGTACAGAGGCAATATTGCGACGCTCGACACCCAAGTCGGTATTTTGCAAAAAAATTATCTGTTTAATAAAAACTGTGGAGCAAAACATCATTCCAAGACTGATTATCAACTGTATAAGCAAACTGCTTTTGCGAAATGTATTTCGCGAGCCGGGGCTGCCTGCTCCTTTGATGCTCTCGTTCAGAACTTGCTTGCGAGAATACAGAACAGGAACACCTCCTACAACAATACCGCAGGTAATCAACAAAAAAGCGTAAAGCATCAATTCTGAATAAACTTTTATATTGCTTTTTCCAATAGTTGCGTATTCCATAAAGGTTGGGAGCAACAACGTCATTAGCATGAAACCTATTACGAGCGCTAACAGTTTGACTACCATAAAGTCGGTATAAAGAGCTACTGCGATTTGCCAATTCGTAGCGCCGTTTACCTTGCGCAAAGCCAATTCGCGCAATCGCATACTAACGCGGGTGACGAAAAGCGTCATATGATTAAAAAGCGAACAAAGAATAACCAATAATCCCGCTATGGCAAAAATACGAATATGACTGAATTTAATATCGGATGCTATATTACCTGTCGGGTCATCGTACCGCAGCCGTGTTATAGGCGTTAACACAAGAGATACAGGATTGGGCCACAATTCAGGTATTTCAACTTTATCTAATTTTGTTTTGAGAGCTTCTATATCTACATCGCTATGTACAAGTATGTAGACGTCAACGTCTACCGACGGCCGCCAGTTATTCAAAGCTTCTTCTCTAAAACGAGAAGTTAACGGAGCAACTGCATTGAAACGAATGTTGGTGTTTGCTTGCCAACTGGGAATAGTTGCCCGAACATCCCAATTTGACCGTTCTCTAAGATATTCTAAATAGCCTTCATTATAAAGCTCGGGAGTTAGCGCTACCGCCCTTCTTGTACCACTCTGTACAAAAAAATCTTCCGGCAAGTCCAAATCAAAAATGTTTGAAAATGAATAATCGAGATATAAAATTGAAAAATTATCAGGTCTGTTAGAACCATCAACTATTCTTATTCCCGTTGCATCTTCTATTTCAGGAATATTTGATTTTAACCAATTTACAATCGGATAAGAAACGCCGCGTTGAATTGTTCCCGAGCCACTGGTTTCAACAGTATCCCACTTGAAAAGAGCTATATTTATCCGATATATCCTGTCAGCGTTCGCATGAAAATTGTCATAGCTCATTTCGTACCTTATCCATAAGGCAGAAAAAGCAAAACAAACAAACCCTACAGCCAGCCCGATGATGCTGATGATATTTTGGGTCTTGTATTTCCGCAGGTGGCGGAAAGCGATTTTTAGATTGTGTGTGAACATGATTTTTGATTTTCAATTTTTGATTTTAGCGGCAAAGATACAAATATTTTTTGAATTTTGATTATTTTTTTTGCACGCAGATGACGCAGATTTTTAAGATGCTCGCGGATTTTCTGAATAACCCGCCAAATCTTCGTTTTGAACTATTAAAAAAAAATTAAAAGTTCGACACATTTGATGTTCAGCATCATCTAAACTCTAATAACTACACTCTAAACTCTGCTACCGACTACCGACTAAAAGCTACTCACTCTTTACCACTTCCGCAGGGTTTTGCCTTGCAGCTTTCCAAACAGTAGAAAATATTGAAAACACTATTACTACGAAGACTGTCAAAAAAATAGCCACGTATAGCCATGCGTCCATTGTTGTCTGTTTTACGTAACTTTCTAACCAGCGTTTCATAATAAGAAAACTGGCGGGGAAAGCTACAAATGCAGCAATACCGAGCAAAATAAGGTATTCTTTGAAGAAAATGTTCATAATGTCTAAGACTTCTGCTCCGTACGCTTTTCGGATAGCTATTTCTTTGCGACGCTGCCGGCAAGTTAGGCTTGTCAATGAATAAACCCCAAAAACAGCTATCAAAACACAGGCAAGTGTCATAATGGACAAAAGTGTAAGCAATGCCCGGTCTGATTTAAAATATTCTTCGAAAATATCTTCCATATATGCGAAATCAATTTCAAATTCGCCTTGTTCGGGAAATTCTTCGCGCATCCATTGTGTGACGGCTTGCTGGGTTTGTTGGCGCATGCCTTCTTCGTATCTGTATGCTAATGACCAGAAATTTTCGTATCCGTTAGATGGAAACGATAAAGCTATCGGTACTGTTTTTGTGGTGGGAGAAATATAAAAGTCTCGGGCAATGCCTGTTACACCTTCTTGCGACCTTAAGATGTCTCCCATCTCTCTCATCGCGGTTTCATTGTACACCGTATTGCCGCGGCGGGAAAATTCGTTGTGATGAGGCGTTCCTTCTATAATTTCTATTCCGAAGAAGTCGAAAAAATGGTCTACTGTAAATATAAGAAAACAATTTAAGGTTACTATCACTCCGTCTCTTTCTCCACCCCATTTAATACTCCCGGTTATCATTTCTCGTAGAAAATAATGATTGCCTAAAACCGGAAGCGCATCTTTAACCCCCGGAATTTGTTTGATACGGTCAGCATAATACGGAGATGTCATGAAACAGCAACGAGCAGCTACAACGGCAACGTTGCTACGATTTATGCCCAAGTCGGTTTCATGTATAAAACGTATCTGTTTGGAAGCTACGGCAGAACAAAAAATTAATCCGAGACTGATGACCAACTGCATCAAAAGACTTACCTTGCGGAACATATTTTTTGACCCGCCTTTAATGTTGTCGTTCAATGCCTGACGGCGGAAATACAAAACGGGAATCCCGCCGGCAGCAATACTTATAACTAACAGCAATAACGCATATATCAGAAGCTCTGCGTATATGTCGGTGACCGAATTTTTGATGGAAGCGTATTCCTTGAATGTTGGAAGCAATAAAGTCATTAACACAAAACTAACTATAAATGATGACAGGACAACCATCACGAAGTCTATACAGAGCGTGACCGCGATTTGCCTATCAGTTGCGCCATTGACCTTGCGCAATGCAAATTCGCGCAATCTGATTCGCACGCGGGTAAAAAACAATGTCAGATGGTTGAACAAAGAACACAAAATTACTAACAACCCAGCTAATGCAAAAACCTGAATATGATTAAGTTTTATATCGGATTCCAAATTGCCTGACGGGTTATTATGTCGCAATTTTTTCAATGGCGTCAAGATAATAGAAACAGGGTCTGTCATTTGAGGAAGTTCAACTCTGTCTAACTTTTCTTGAAGCGCATTTACGTTTACCCCTTCACTGATTAATATGTAAACAAGATGGTTACCATAAAAATTCCAGTGGGCATCTAAGGGATCATCCGGCGTAACGGGGATTAATACATTGAAGGGGATGTTGGTGTTTTCGTGCCAGCGAGGAATAACTCCAACAACTTCGCTATTATGCTCTTCGCTTATGTATTCTGCATATTCTATTAAGTCGTCCGTTACCACAACCGGACTATCTGTGCGCCCCTGCATAAACATATTTTCCGGCAAGTTCAAATCAAAGATGTTACCGAAAGAAGGGTCAACATACAAGCCGATAAATTTATTATCTTCAGAAAAAAGGTCTCCAATTTTATTTGAATGACGTATAGCAGAGGCATCCTCTATTTCTGGAAACTCAGACTTTAACCAGTTTGCAAGAGGATAGGGATTTGTATCGTAAATAGTTCCATCCCCGCTGCCTCCTTGTGCTGTCCACTTGTGAACATTTGTGTGCACACGATATATTCTGTCCGCCTTCGCATGAAAATTGTCATAGCTCATTTCGTATCTGACCCACAGGGCAGAGAAAGCAAAACAGACAAACCCCACAGCCAGCCCTATGATGCTGATAATATTTGGGGTCTTGTATTTCCACAGATTGCGAAGCGCTATTTTGAGATTGTGGTAAAACATATTTTTAATTTTTGATTTTTTTTATTTTGCGATTATTTTAGATTGTTTTAATTATCAATTTTCTACTTTATTTTCCACTGCCTCTTGCCGCATCGATGCTAATGCCCCAATACCCGCTCGTTTCAGCCCATACCTATAACTTTCAACAGTTTACCTCGCGAGCCTAACCCAGCCCCTCAAGCCATCGAGGGGCTCTCATTTCAAGCCTCAAATAACGCATCAACACAAAATTATTCTTTTATCAAACTGCGTTTCATCTCTTCAAAAACATAGTACACACATGGAATTACAACCAAACTCATTAACATTGATGTAATTAACCCTCCTATAACCGCCATTGCCATAGACGAGCGCAGTGCAGCGCCTTCGCCGATGTTGAACGACATGGGAAGCAATGCTAAGATGGTTGTCAGACTTGTCATAACTATTGGGCGTATACGTTGTTGTCCGGCAAGCACAATGGCATCTTTAAGTTCCATAGTTGTTTTTAGTTGATTTATGCGTCCCACTAAGATTATGGAGTTATTTACTGCGATGCCGGCAAGCATTATAGTACCTATGATACCCATAATGTTAATAGTAGTTCCGGTGATAGCGAAAATAAGTACAGCGCCAACGAGCGCTAAGGGTATTGTAAGCAATATTGTAAATGGATGCAGCAGCGATTCAAACTGCGACGCCAGCACCATGTAAACGAGCACAATCGACAAAATCAAGGCAAACATAAGGCTACGCATAGATTCCAGTCTTCTTTCTTCTTCGCCGGTTACCGTTATTGTATAGCTTTCGGGCAACGGGACGTCGCTGACAGCTTCGCGTATTTGATGTGCAACTCTGTCGAGCGATACACCTAACTCTTTGTCGGCTACTATTTTGTTTATACGGTTTTGATTGCGGCGAAATATCTCTTTCGGAGCATACGACCTTTCTATATGTGCAATTTCGCGCAGCAAAAACTCCTGATTTCCGCTACTAATAACAAGTCCGTTCAAATCTCGAACTGTAATATCAGGCTTTTTGATGACTATATCACGCATTTCTCCGCGATAGTCCATTTTTCCCGCGTCTCGACCCTGTAACTGTTGTCTTATTTGATTAATGACCGTTGAGGCTGAGATGTTGTTGATACCTGCAACAGTGCGGTCTAACGACACTGTCAGTTCGGGTGCGCCATCAGCCATAGAGGAGTTAACATTGAAAATACCGGGTATTTCGTCTAATCTATCTAACACTTCGTCGGTGATAGCGGCTAACTGATTAAGGTCGTCGCCTCTTATTTCTACTACTATCGGGGCAGTTTCGTCGCCTCCAAACAGTACTCCCAGCGTATTTTCTTCCTGCTTAAAAATTAGTTCAAGTCCTTCTATATTATGCGTTGCATCAACAAATCGTGCAATTACGGTTTGCGGAGGCAATGGAGATGATTTAGAGAGTATAACTCTCATCACTCCCGAATGTTCTCCTTCAAATATTTCATTTTCAGAAGAGCCTCTGCCGGCATGTGTATATACTGTTGCTAAAGTATCTCCGCTAATTGAATATATCAGAAATTCAAGATTTTGCATAACTGCGTCGGTGCGTTCCAAACGGGTACCTTCGGGGAGTTTTACTAAAACTGTAAACATTTTGCTTTCCGAGCGCGGCAAAAATTCTGTTCCCACCAAGGGAAGTATCAACAATGTGCCGCCAAGTAGCGCTACAGAAGCGCCAATCACTATCCAGCGCGCTTTCAACACCGATTTAAGAATATTGCTGTACCAGTTGAATTGAATGGCTCGCGATTCGGGTTGAATTTCTTCGTTTTTAGCTTTGCGTATCGTCAATCTGTCGTATAACGTTGGTATAACCAACAAGGCTACAAAAAGCGATGATACTAGAGAAAAGGCTACCGTCCAAGCTTGGTCTTTAAACAATGCTCCTGATGCACCGTGAATATAGACTATTGGCAGAAAAACCACTATAGTAGTTATTGTTGAGGCGATTACGACGCCCGACACTTCTGAAGCTCCGGTTATTATTGCTTCGCGGCGACTTAATCCGCGTTCATGGTTTCGGAATATGCTCTCTATGACCACAATAGCGTTGTCAATCAACATCCCTCCGCCCAGCGCCAAGCCTCCAAGCGTCATAATATTTAGCGTCAAGCCATTGAAATACATCATATTAAACGTAGCCACAATTGACACCGGTATTGCTAAACTAACGATAAGCGTGGTGCCGACACGTCGCAGAAAAACAAACAAAACCATGACAGCCAGCAACATACCGTATATTGCCGTGTTTTTAACCTCGTTGATAGCTTCCTTTATAAATGTACCTTGATTGCTTATAACCTCAAAGTTATATCCCGGCAATGCCTGTTCAATCTGAGTTAACTGATTTGTAATCTGGTCAACAACTCTCACTGTGTTTTGCTGCATTTCCTTATAAACAGACAGTCCTATACATCTCACTCCGTTTAGTCTGACGATGTTATCGGGTCTTTCGTTTTCAAATCTTACAGACGCCACTTCGCGCAGAAACACCGGCGCTCTCGTTGCGCTTCCCTGTTGGGCGCCCACGCGAGTTTCTGTTGCTCTAAAGCTGACAATCAAATTTTCGAAATCTAACTCGTTAGCAAACTGTGTTGTGCTTTTTACTAAATATTGCAGTCCGAGGTCGCTCACTCTTCCGCCGGAAATACTTTGGTTGTTTGATTCTATTCGCGATGCTATTTCATCCACTGTCAGCCCGAATGCGTTTAGTCTATGCGGGTCGGTGTTTATAGTAAGTACTGTTCGTTCTTGTCCTGATAACGCTACTTCGGCAACTCCCGGCAACCGCACTATTTCGTTTCTAACGTAACCTTCTGCCATACGTCTCAACTCTGCCATATCGGTTATAGTGCGATGCGACATTGCAATAAGCATGACCGGCGCCGTGTTGGGGTCGTGTTGCGTGATATTGATAGATTGAATATCAGAATTTGTTCCAAATGCAGCCATAGCCCTTTGCATGTCGAGAAACGCCTCGTCCATATCCTTATTTTGAACATATTCTACTGTTAATCGCGCCGAACCTGCTTTAATTATCGACGAAACCTGTGTTACATCGCGCTGACGAATTGCCATCGATTCCATGTTTTCCATGAACATCTGTTCAATTTCTTCCGGAGGACGCTCGCCCACTTCAATTTCTATAAAAAGACGCGGCGCATTTATATCCGGCAGCAAATCAACGTTTAACCGGTCGTATGAAATTTTTCCCAGCAGCAATACCGCTAAGACAACCATACTTATAGTAACGGGATTTTTTACCGCAAAACTTATAACATTTTTCATTTTTATTTTTTAAACATATATGAACTGAAAACTGAAAACTAAATCTATCTAATCACTCTCACGCGGCTATTTTCACGTAAAGTTTCAAATCCTCTGATTATTAGTTGGTCATTTTCATGCAATCCTTGCAACACTTCCACATTGTCTTCATCTTCAATACCTATTACCAAATTTCTCATAACTGCAACGTTTCGTTCAACAACGTACACGAATCGTCTGTTACGGGCTGTTTGCAGCACATTTTTAGGAATTACGATAGCATTTTCCGAACGTTCAATAATAACATCTCCCTTTACGAACATTCCCGGGCGCAATTGCAGGTCTGCGTTGTTAATTCGTATTTTTCCTCTGAATGTGCGCGTTTCCGAACTTATTGCAGGCGATATTTCGCTAATAATGCCTGTAAGCGTATCAAAAGGCATAGTGTGATGCGTGATATGCACAAGTTGGTTTGGCTTAATGTGTTCAATCGTACTTTCGGGAAGATTAATTTCCATGAACAGACTTGAATAGTTCATTATGCCCACCATTGGTTGATTTGACGAAATTCTCACATCGGGCGTATAGTGTGGCAAACTGACTATTACTCCATCGAAAGGCGCTTTTACGTTCATTTTTTCGAGGTTGAGCATTGCATTTGTCAGTTCATAACGGGCGTTTGTTACGGTTATTTCCACGTTTCTAATCTGAGTGGCTGTGGCTCCGCCAAGCTCGTACAGTTCTTTTTGCTTGACGAGTTCCTGTTCGGCTATCTCAAGCGATAATTGTCTTGACGAAAGCCTGACGTTGTTTTCGTACTCATTATCCTCAAGTCGGACAATCAATTCGCCTTTTCTTACAGCATCTCCCAATTTGAACGGCTGTCCTGTTCGGGGATTATTCTGAAGTTTGTAATTACCGCTAATTTCGGAATTAAGGTCTACGCTGTTGATAGCCATCACTGTTCCCGAAGTGCTTATCAGTCTGCTGATTGAGCCGTCTGCCCTCAGTTCGCGAACGGTAACCTGCGATTCAATATCTGTGGGGGCTGATTGTGGCGGCGTATTACAAGCTGCCAAAAATAGTACGCCTATAGCGCTCAATGCAATTATACTCTTTTTTTTATACATATTTATATTCTATTCTATTGTTGTTTTTAATTATTATCTTTAATTTCAAAGTTCTCTAACCGGCACAATTGGCACATCATTCTCGAAGTCGTATAACGTAAGAATTTTCAAGTTAAGTAATTCGGTTTTATAGTTTATTTGCGCTCTTACATAATTTGTTCTTGCGTTTGATAGCTGCACCTGATACTGGCTCATTTGCAAGCCTGTAAGGTCGCCCTCGCGATACCTGATTTGGTTGAGTTCGTAGGTAAGTTGCGCATTTTCGACATTTTTTTCTGCGATGCTTATTTGCATACGAAGGTTATTCAGACTGCGCAAGGTTTGTCGAATATTCAGTTCAATATCAATCCGCGTATTTTCATAGTCCAATTGAGCTATTGTCTGTGTTGCACGTTGGGCTCTCACTCGCGCTCTATTTTCGCCCCAATCGAATATTGGAACATTAAAGCCGACTGTCAGTCTGGGGCTTTGGGTCGGACTATGATATATACTGCCAAAATTTTGATGGTCGCCCGTTATACCATACGAAATAGACAGGTCGCCTCTAAATTCGTTTTGCGCTCTGGTGGTAATCATTCCTAATTCCGCTAATTCAATATTTATCTCACGCTGTCGTAGCTCCATACGCGATGACAAGCCCGACTGTATGGCTTTTTCGGGGTCTACAATCATTGGTATTGCCACAATATCAGCCACTACGCTAATATCTTCGCCAATCAATATCCCAAGCGTCTGTTTTAAAGCGTCTTTAGCGTTCTCTAATGAAACAATAGTCGATTCGACCGACGATTCTGCCGACGCAAGGTTAAGTTCAGCCTGAAAAAGCTCTTCGCGTGGCGACAAGCCCAAATCAACCTTATCTCTTATAATTCCGTGATTTATTTTTGCATTTTCAAACTCTTCGCGACTGATTGCAAGGTTGTTTTGCGCCATGAATACTTGATAAAACTGGCTCGTAATGCGGCTTTCAGTATTCAATCGCTGCAGGGCGTAGCTGATTCTTGAATTTTCGTGGTCGTACTCAAGTCGCTCAAGTTGCATCTTTCGACGATTATAGGTAAAAAGAGGCTGGTCAAAACGAATGGATAGATTGTTGGAAAACCTTTCGTTGAGCGTTCTTCTACTGTCTTCATCAAATACAGATTCATTACTTTGCCAGCCAAACCTGTTTGTAAGCGACAATGTGCCGTCTGTGACTAGAATGGGTTGTTGGATACGAAATGTACCCTCCGACACATAATTTCTATTTGTATACCAATCCGAAAAACGCTGGTCAAAACTACGTGTTTGGGAATAGGTGAATGGACTGACATTCAACGAAAACTGCGATTTCAATGATGCTCGTTCAGCTTCAAGCAAAAATTGTGTCCGCTCGAAACTCAATTTAGAAGATTGCAACTGCGGATTATTTTCTTCGGCTATATCCAACGCCATGTCAATAGTAAGCGTCATTTGAGCATACGAAGAAAACGTAGCCGCCGCAAGAAAAAAAACTATACAAACTAATTTTAAAAACAACATACTATACTTAAATTTATTACTATTTATTCAACTTTCAACTTTCAACTCTCAATTTTCAACTCTCAATTATCAACTCTCAACTCCCCTACCGCGCCGGTTTCCCGTCTCACTATTTTCACTGCGTCGGCTGTTACCATCCTAACATTTGTGACTCTGTTTGACAGTACAACCTGAATTGTATCATCGGTAAATAGATATGTACCGACTCTATTCCAGCCTTCTGAGGCGCGTCTTAAATTAATAAAAGCTTTATCGGCGCCGTCGTCGTACTTAACTGTAAAATTAAGTTCCATCGGACCTCGACTTGTGTTAGAAGTACCGCCTCTGTTGTTTTGTCTCAGTTCGTCGGGTAAAATAGTGTGGTAGTACAAATCGTATAGTCCACGCGAGGGAACCGGCACGCTCCACGTTGCCGTTTGACTTCCGTTGCCTGTTCTGATGACGTATGCCGAGCGTACGTGCGTGCCGAAATACCGATCGTTTGTCGTTAAAGTCCACTGCAGAGGCGGTCTCCAATTTTGTACGCCCGAATACGGGAATGAATCATCTTCATTTCTATCCAACCACATTGGCAGCAGTCCAACGACGTCCGGCTGCGACAAATTAAACAAATCGTGGTGTTCATTATCGACAATAACCTCTCCGGGCACGTCAAAATTAACATTTGCAAGAACAAAGTCTCCTTCAGGGTGTATTGGCACGTTTCGTTCTCGCACTATATTGCTCAACGGCATATTTATCAAATTAGGCAGATTAGCCGAAATCAGCGTATTGACGTTTATTGCTCGTGGAGCGTCTTCCCAGATGTTAACTATAAGCTTGGTTTCTCGCGCCGGAATTGATATTTTTCGTCTTGCGCGCGGGTCAGCCATAGCGCTGCTTGCGCCAAAACCGCCGCCCATAGGTGCACCACCGCCGCCGCCGCCACCGCCACCGCCAAACAGCGTTTCAACATTGATGATTCCATCGTAGTCCGAATTGTTGGTTATCTGCAATTTGACGACGTATACCTCTACATCGCGGTTTATAATGTATGTAATTTGTGGAGGTTCAATAAGATAAACGGGAAGATTTGTGGGATAATTCCATTTTTCTAAAGGCGTAATCAAATCTTCATCGGCAACCGAACTCATCTCTTCAAGCAGCCGCATGAAGCTAATATTTGTAAATTTATTGTCGTATAAAAATGTACGTAACGAATCTCTAAACTCCATATTTCCTATGTTTCGTTCTGCCGTAGCAAACAGCACGTTTGCTTTCTGTGCAATGATGTTGTTCAGCAAGTCGCGATGTTCGGGGTCGGCAAGCAGTTCCTTGAAGGGATATTGCTGAATAAGCAAGTTTGCTTTTTCGCTGTTGCTTATTCCGTTCAGTTGTCGCATCCAATTATTGTCCGAAAGTCCTTGCAAATACAATTCAATCAGACGGTTAGCAGCCGGAAGTTCCGAAGAATAGATGTTATACCGGAAATTATACAACTGCGGAAACACGAAATACGGATTCGGAACGTTAGTCACGCTCATAGCGCCGCGCTCGGTTGACCAACTGCCTCTATTCTCTGCCCGTTGAAACGTCATCAAAAAGTTATTGAAAACGTTTATTTTTGCTGCAAATTCCGTCACTTCCCGTCCCTGTCGCCTTGCCCAGTTTTGTTGGTTTTGAACTTGTCTGCCAATATCCATGTTGTTGAATATGGCTCCCTTTTCGGGAAACAAAACCATTTCTGGCTGCATCATTTCCTGTGCCTGCGTCCACGCGCGAACGTAACTTGAGAACTGTATAGGCGTCTCTATCACTGAAAATCTATTGAACGAGTAATTAAGCAAAAACTGGCTTTCGATTGCGTGTCTGCGCGTTCGTATTTGATGCGGGATAGTGTCCATAATAGTGTCTAACACCGCCGAGAAATAATCATTGCCATTCAGATACCATACATTATAAACAGTATGGTCTACTTCAATATTTTTTTGCATATAATCGCCTATGATTAGTGAAATTCCGGGTGTTGGGAAATCTGTTTCAAAAATAAATATGCTGTCTGACGGTATGTCTGGCATCGCTTCTGCTAATTCTCTCCTAAAACGCGGGTTAATGCTGTCGCCCGCCTCCCTTCTCATACGCGCCATTGTAGCGCTATCGTTTCCTTCGCGCATTCGCGCCATCATTGCGCTGTCGCGTTGAGGACGTTCGCCTTGTCCGCCGCGAGCCGCCATAAGACTGTCGCGCATACGAGCCCTCTCTTCATCGCTTGCATTACGCATACGTGCCATCATTGCGCTATCAACCGCCGGTCTGTCACCTTCGCCGCCTTCGCGCATTCTTTGTCTGCGTTCGCCGCCCTCGCCCTGTCTTTGTTGTGCTGCTTCGCCTTGAGCTTGAGCGCCTTGACGTTGTGTCTGTCCGGCTTGTGCTGTTTGTCCGGCTTGTCCGCCGCCTCCTCTGCCTGCAAAATCACCTCCGCCTTGTCTTTGTCCGCCCTGCTGAGCGCCGCCACCTGCTGGAGCGGCTCCACCCGGTCCACTTGTGATAACAACCGGTCCGCCACCGCCACCGCCGCCCATTCGACCGCCGCCGCCACCGCCGCCGCCGCGTACTTGCATAAAGTTAGCGCTGCCCACAGGACGAAAACTTGCGCGGTCGTTGCTGTCAAATTCGTTAGAGCGTATTCTTGGCATTCTTTCAACCGGACGTTTGCGAGCGCCTTGCGACAATGCTTGCAAGCCATTGATTGTTTTCACTTCTAACCTGTAGTTGCTGAAATACGCCTTTTGCCAATCCGGATTTTCACTGCTGTACGACACGCCCGGACGCGGGTACCAGTAAGTTTCAGGGGTAAAGAGAAGATAATTTTCGGTATGAAAACTGTACTTTTTATCGATGTTGAAAAAGCTTTCGACGACAAATTTTTCTTGCAACAATTCGGCAGGAATGTCGAGATAGCAAAAGTTTTCATCTACCGTTCCGCTATACGTAATCGAAAACGTTGTAGTGTCCCCCTTTTCTAAAACTCTGCCGAAATCAATCAGGATAATCTGATTGTTTCGCGTGAACGCTAAGTCTTTGTCTTGTTCGGTTATTGCGCTTATCTGCATCGATGGATTTAGACAAAAAGTAAAAACTGAAGCGGTCTCTTGCGCCTCGCCGTGCATGATAGCCCTTGCTGAGACAGTTCTGGGATGCTGTTCCACCCGTATATCGTAATTGTCAATAACCATTTGAGGCGTATTGACGTATTTATTGTTAATTTCGACGTAAAACGCCCGCATTTTCGATGCGTGGAGGAAGGTATTTACGTGTTTGTAGCCGGCTGTCAATCCGCCAAGAATTAAACAGAAAGACAGGGCAAGCCAGCGATAACGTCCGTATTTTGTGTTGGGCAACCGCCTGAACAGGAATATTGATATGCAGATAAAACCCGAACCTATCAATAAGTAGATGAGACGGTGATTTATCAATACAGACCAGTTAGTGAACCCCACAACAGACGATTTTACTAACGGCAGGCTATATGCCATATAGTCAAAGAGATAGTAGTACTTGTCGCCAATATAGAACAGTGTCAAGGCGATGTAACCTAACAGAAGAACAAAAGTAATTGCCTGATTTTTTATGATAAGCATCATTCCAATCGAGAGTCCGAAAATGTAAATCAGCGTTGGTACTGAGATTATAAGAAAATAGGTCAAGTATGCAAACCAATCAACCGGTATGCCGCCAACGAAGTTAAAAATAACTACTAACGCCATGATAATCAGATTTAATTGGATAAAAACGTACAAGTTACCCAATATTTTTCCGAACAGATACTCGGCATTGCTCAACGGATGCACATAAAACACTTCGGAAGTGTCTAATTTTTTATCTGATTTTAGAAACTCCGAAGACAAAAACACGGCTATTATTGCCTGACCGGTGTTCAATAGCAACAGATTGATGTATGGAATATTCGATGCTAAGGCTCTCATAATCCACATTCCGTTGTTTTCTTTATTTACCAAATATCCAAAATTAAACGCAAAGAAAAACAGAGCTGCCAAAACAAGAAATATCCTGTAAAACCAACTCCTCATCAAGAGTTTGCTCTCATACTTGGCAACCGAACTTATATTACTGTAACTGAACATATTTTTAATATTTTAATAACTCTCTGAAAATTGAAAACTGAAAACTAAAAAACTCTAATCACTAATCCATCTGTTAAGTTTTTTCTCCATATAATATACGTAAGCGTGCTCTAAATTAGGCGGATATTGTTCGGCATCGTATCCTTTCACCTCGTCGGCAACCACCTGCACTTCCCATCCTTTTCCCGATGGTATTGTAGTTATCACCGGATATAGCTTGTCAATTTTTGGCAAGTCATCGCCTTTTACTTTCATTTTCCACACTTTTCCTTCGGCTTCTTTGAGCATCTCCTGCGGTGCGCCAAAAAAAGCAAGTTCGCCTTTGTTCATCAACGCCATGCAGTTGCACGTGCTGGATATGTCGCCTACTATATGCGTTGAGAGTATTATAGTTACCTCGTTTTCGGTTACTTTCGACAGCAGGTTTCGAAAACGTATTCGCTCCTCAGGGTCGAGTCCTGTAGTAGGCTCGTCGACGATAATAAGTTTAGGGTTGTGTATTAACGCCTGTGCTATGCCCAGACGTCGTTTCATACCGCCCGACAGCTTGTTAGCGTACCGCTCCCTGACTTCAAACAGTCCCACGCTTTCAAGCATAGCGTCTACTAATTGCTTACGCTGTTTGCCGTTGTTCATGCCCGATAGACGCGCTGCATAGTCTAAAAACTCGTAGGTCTTGTACTTGGCAAAAAATCTGAAATCTTGCGGCAAATAACCCAAAATTTTACGAACTTCTTTCCTCTCTTTCAGCAAATTATACCCAAAAACATTGACTTCGCCAGATGAAGGTTCATTCAACGCCACCAATATCCTCATCAACGTTGATTTACCAGCTCCGTTAGGACCCAGCAAGCCAAACATTCCTGTCGGAATCTCCATATTGATATCCTTCAAGGCGTGATAGCCATTGGGATAGACCTTATTCAGTGAACGAATTGATATACTCATACTTAGATTAACACTTCATTTTCTAGAAAAAACTTTCCAATAGTAAGACATTTTTTTTTTGAAATGGTTTAATGTGTATTGAAAAAAAGATGTGTTTTTTGCTGCAAATCCGTGTTCATGCCTTGCTATGAGTTGATTTACAGTGATATTTGTGGAGCTGACGGGAGTCGAACCCGTGTCCAAACAAGAAACAAATATGCTTTCTACATGCTTATCCGTTTATTGATTTTAGTGCTTTGACCGGCAAACGGCAGCCTATCAGAGCCTTGAGCCTCTAATTTTTCGTTACGACTTCGAGGCTACATCGTAACTATTCCCATCTCACGAGCGCCTCCACATCGCTAACCGTGGGAATTGGTTAGCGGGAAACGTCTTGTCCGTGCGCCTTGCGCAGGATAAAAGCCAATCTACTATACTTCGATTAGGCTGCAAGAGCGTAAGTATTTTCGCCATTTATTGTTTTGTGACCCGGATTTACGAGACATATCACGTGGCTCGGCATGCTTACAATACCCATTTACCTCGCTGTCAAAACCAAACAGCCCCAGAATGTACGTATTATAAAATCGCCGCAAAGGTAAGTATTTTTTTTGAAAAAAAAAATATTTGGAAATAAAAAAAGAAATGTTGGACGAGAAGGAATTGAAGTCATATGAAATTGAGTCAAGAAAATAGAAACGATATAGTAAAATATCGTTTGCAAAGGGCAAAAGAGACGATAGAAGATGTAGTGGTTTCTACACAAAATCCTTACACATTTGCGGTTACGAAAGCCGTGTGATACGCAGCGGCGATAAAGCAATAAAAGTAGTTGTTAGGAATTAGTTTTCAGTTTTCAGTTTTCAGAATGAGATATAATAATTCAAAAATATTTAGCGCCCTCATAATAACCGTGTTGTTTGTTTTTACGGTCTATGCAAGCGCACAGGCGCTTCCAGACAAAGGCCCGGGCGAGTTGTCAATCTTTTTGGGCGGCGGTCTTTCGTCCATACATCATCAAGAGGCGCCTCGTGCAGTCGTTTTTAAGAGATAGTGAGGAGGTAATGAATTTTACAAAAAACCAAAAAAAAACACATTTTTTTTAATTTTTTTAGCGAATTTTTCATCTTTGGCTTGATATTTGTACGGTATTTAATTATATAATGTAAGGTAATGTGATATCAAAACTGTAAGAAAAATATCGCTGATTTTTGTTACGGTATTATTTACTCTCCCTACCGTGCTGTTCGTTGTTGTCAGCAGTTCGAAATTTCAAAAAAGGATAGTAAAAACTGTTACCGTAATGCTGTCGGATGTGTTGGACAACCATATTTCGACGGGTGCTATTAGAGTGTCATGGTTCAATCGATTAAAAATTCATGACCTGCTTGTGACGTGTCAAAATGGCGACACGATATTGTATACTTCCGAACTTACGGCGCGTTTGAACATTTTTTCCTATTCAACGCATCGTATTGACATTCGCAAAATATCACTCAATCAGGCAGATATCCGATTGTCTAACAATCCGGAAAACGATGATTTGAATATCAGATTTATCACCCAAAGGCTTAAATCAGACGGAAAAACAACGCCAAACAAATGGAACTTTGGCATACGCTCTATTGTACTCAACGACTGTCGCTTTTCGTTTAAGAATCCGGCAAGACCATTCGACAAAACATTTGGTATGAACTACGGAGATATTGAAGTTTCGAACTTGAATCTTGTTGTTTCGCATTTCAGAGCTGCGACAGACAGCGCCGGCGGCGTTAAATTTCGCATCAGGCACATGTCGGGCATAGATAAATGCGGTTTGCATATGAAAACCATGTCGGCAGATTTTTTTGTAAATAAAAACAACCTGTCGTTCAATAATATAAACTTAATCACATCAGACTCGCACATAAGGGCAAGGGACATTTCGTTATGGTTTGAATCGTTTCAAAACTTCTCAGATGGTTTTTTTACAACCAAAGTTATAAAAAACATTGATATTAACCGTGCATCGGACATCGCATTTGCTGATTTAGCGTATTTTGTGCCATATTTTGCTAAATATTCGGGCGTAACCGCAATTACAGGAAAAATTTCCGGCTCGGTTGACAATCTGAAAGGGGAAGACATGAACGTTCTTTTTGGCGAAAATACTCTTATAAACGGTAATTTTGACTTTTACGGGTTGCCCAATTTTCGCTCTACATTAATATATGCTGATATTACCGAAATGAGAACTTGCCCTCAAGACATCGAACTTATTCAGGTAGAGCGTCTTCCGGGTGGTCATATAACTATTCCGGCAAACATGCACTCTCTTGGCGCTATCGGATTTCATGGCAATTTTACAGGTTTTTTTGATGATTTCGTAACTTTTGGCACATTCAACACTGCCCTTGGAAATCTTTCGACCGACCTTTCTATTCGTCCAATTAAGGGCTCCGATGGTATTGACACAACGTTTACTTTTCGAGGCGCAATGCAAACAGACAACTTTTCGTTAGGCAAACTGCTAATGCAACCGACAATAGGCGCTATGACCATGTCGGGAGCGGTTGAAGGCTCGGCTTCGGTGCGCGGAAGAATTGAAGCAAATGTTGAAGGAAACATACAAAGCGTTGACCTTAAAGGATATGAATATAAAAACATAGTGGTAAACGGCGCCGTAAACAATCGTATGTATGACGGACACCTAAGCATTGACGAGCCAAACATCAAAGTTGATTTTTACGGTAAAGTAGATATGACTGAGCAAATGCCTGAGTATGATTTCATGGCAAATGTAGAACGTGCGCAGCTTTACAAGCTCAACATAGTTGAAAAAGACAGTTCGTCGTTTACAGCCTTTAAAATAAAAGCAGAATTTTCGGGCACGAATATTGATAATATAACCGGCGAATTAGTTCTCGAGAACTCACTAATTCGCCGCAACAGCCGTGAAATAGAAATCAACGATGTTCTTATATTCACTAAAGCCATACGCGACACCAACCGGTTTATCCTTCGTTCAGACATTTTCGATGCAACAATATGGGGACAATACGAATTTTTGAAACTACCGGCTTCGTTTTACTCAATGGTAAAAAATTTCGCTCCTGCATGGGTGCCGGCTTCGGTTAGTCCGGATAGCCTTTCGGACAACAGTTTTCGGTTTGAAGCACGATTTAAGGATACTCAAAAACTTGCCGATTTTTTTGTAAACGAATTTAGCGTAGCGCGTGGCACAGAGTTAGAAGGCGTTTACAATCCGGCAAACCGTGACGTAAATTTTCTGATAAACGTTCCACACATGCAACTCGGCAAAATGCAATGGCACGGATTTTATGTTAATGCCAGCGTTGAAGATTCATCCTTTTTGGTTGAATCGGGAAGCCAAAAATTTATGGCAAACAAAAACATGACATTCGAAAATCCAACAATTGTTGCACGTGCACGTGGCGACAGCATGAATTTGGATATAAGATGGAACAATTGGGACACCCTGCTTTACAGGGGAAACCTTTCGTCTACAATATTTTTTGAACGTCGTAAAAATCAAAATGCAAACCAGCAAATACCGCTAATAAATATTCATTCTGAGCCGGGAACGATAATTATCGCAAACGATACGTGGAGGCTCACACACAGAGGGATAACCATAGATACAACATCTGTTACCATAGACAATTTGAGGGCTGTTATGAACAATCAGCAAATACTCGCCTATGGCGTGATTTCTAAGCGAGAGCAAGACAGGCTTGAATTAGCTATCAGAGATTTCGATTTATCGGGTTTAAACAAATCCACACAGTTTTATCAATTGATATTTGGAGGCGTTGCAACCGGAACTGCCTCGTTTTCGAATCTACTAACCGTACCGGTTTTTATGTCAGACTTTAATGTTAATAACTTTTCGCTCAACGGCAATAATTTTGGCGACACATATATAAATACGTTGTGGGATAGCCACGGACAAAGCGTTTGGGTTGAAGTAGAGGCGCTTCTGGATGGAGTTCGGACAATGCAAATTGATGGAAATTATTTACTAACCGACCAATCGCTTAATTTTGACATATCACTTGACCATGCGCCATTAGCGATATTGCAACCATACCTTGAAACTGTTTTTTCTAAAGTAGAAGGAACAGTTTCGGGAGATGTAAACATCTCAGGCTCTATTAATTATCCGATAATGAACGGAGCCCTTGATGTGAATCGCGCAGCTATTGTCATGGATTTCACAAAAGTGAGATATGATTATTCCGGAAAAGCTAACGTAGTCAACAATTCCATCTCTCTCGCCGGCATCGAACTTTTTGACCGCAACAAAAACATGTGTCGTATTATTGACGGTTACATACACTTTGAAAGCATTAGAGACATTTCGTTTGATTTTCTACTTCAGGCTAACAATTTAGAGGTTTTGAACACAACCGAGCATGACAACAATATGTTCTATGGCAACGCTTTCGCCACCGGAAGTGTCAGAGTTAGAGGCAATCCACAGGATTTACATTTAGATATATTTGGCAGAACAGAACGAAATACGCGATTTAACATACCGCTTGCTTCGAGCGATGAAATGTCGCGAAACACGTTCATAACATTTGTTGACCGTTCGCGAGTTAATAACAGACGCTCCGGACCGGTTAGCCGCACCTTTGCTCCCATAAACTCGCCTAACGAGCCCGAAGCGCTTAAAAGATACACTGTCAGCATAAATGTTGATGTGACGCCAGCAACCGAAGTGCGTTTGATTTTCGACGAACGCATAGGAGATATATTACGAACCCAGGGAACCGGAACTTTAAGCATGAATATCACAAATACCCGCTTCGATATGCATGGAACATACACGGTTGAAGAAGGCGACTATTTATTTACCCTGCAAAATATGTTCAACAAGTCTTTTTCGATACAGAGAGGCGGAATTATTACGTGGAACGGCGACCCGCTTGGCGCGCTATTGAACATCAGAGCCATATATATGGCTCGTCCGTCGTTATTCCATCTGATGAACGATGAAAATCAAAGACGTTCTGTTCCGGTAGAATGTATTCTGAATATCAGCAACATACTTACTGACCCTAACATTCGGTTTGAATTGGAAATACCCAATGCTGGACAAGAGGTCAGGTCATTTTTGAACGCTGCCACAAGCTCTGAAGAAGAAATGACACGACAGTTCCTTTCCCTGCTGTTATTCAATATGTTTTATCCGGATTTCAACCAGAGTTCAAGTGGAGCGTCTGTTGCCGGACTCGAGATGGGACTTTCAACTGCCTCCGAGTTTTTAACCAACCAATTGAGCTATATGGTTTCGCAAATGAGCAATAATTTTGATATTTCGTTCGGCGTACGTCCCGGACCGCAAGAAATAGGCGGACAAAACTGGGACTTGGACATAGGAAATAATTGGTGGAACTTCCACGCAAACTACGAAGTAGCTGCTGAAAACGCTGAAAACGTGGGCGAATTTTCTTTCGAGTTCAGACTGCCAAACAGAAACAAAGTAAGACTAAAAGCCTTCAACCGCGCAAATGCTGCATATCTTTCACAAAATCCGTACACACAAGGAGTAGGGGTATTATTTCGCGAAGATTTTAATAAAATAAGCGATTTGTTCAAAAGAAGAAACAACACGGAAAGAAAAAATGGGAACGAAAATAATAATATGTCTAATTCAGACCAAGTGAGCTACGGAAAAACCATGTAATTCAGCGCTTTAATGTTATTCGAAAACCAAAAAACAAAATTTATATTGAAAAAATATTGAAAAAAATTAAAGTTTTTTTTGGTTGTTTGAAAAAAAAATAGTTACTTTGCTGCCTGAATTGAAACAAGTTTTCATTATGTAAAAATTTTAGTAAAAATATGATTTAATGGCTGTTACGAGTATTACAGATTCGGAACTTGCGCTTATTATTCAAACCATACGTTCTGTATCAACGTACGATTTCAGCGAATATTCCGACAAATCTTTAAAGAGGAGATTTATTAAAATTCTCATGGACTGTCGAGTTTCGACGTTTGAACTGATACAACAGTTGCGTACACAACCGAAATTCGTTGAGGATATAGCGAAGAAGGTCACGGTTAATACCACGGAAATGTTCCGCGACCCTGCTATTTGGTTGTCGCTAAGGGGTGAAATTCTGCCTAAGCTCGCCAGAAAGCCGTCCATAAAGATTTGGCACGCTGGCTGTTCCACCGGACAAGAGGTGTATTCTATGATGATTTTGTTGAACGAATTGGGGCTTTTAGGTAAAACTGAGCTATACGCGTCAGACCTTAACACTGACGTGATTGAAGTAGCAAAAAAAGGCGTATACAAGTACAAATTCAACATCGGATATTTGGACAACTTCGACAAAGTTATCCGCAACGACATCAACAACCCTCTCATTGTCAGGGATGTTCCGTACGATAAGTATTTTGAGATAGACCAGATAAGCGACAACATAAAAATGAAAGATTTTTTATGCGAAAAACCAAACTATTCCAAGCTTGACCTCGTCAAAGACGGCAACGTGTTCAACGTAACCTTTGACCTTATTATGTGCAGGAATGTTATCATCTATTTCAACTATGGCTTGCAAAATAAGATATTTGAGTTGTTCCACAGCAATTTGCGCAACGATGGCTTCCTGATGCTGGGTCTGCACGAAAGCATCCTGGGACCGTATGCCACAAAATTTGAGAAGAGAGGGTACTATTATTTGCGTAAATAGTCGCTTTTGTCTATAGACTGCGTATTTGCAACTAAAAATGTTTGAGCCGTCGCGCTCTTAAACCCATTCAAATTTACCGTGAGCGCTGTCAATTGTGAGTTTTTTCTGAGTATAGGGCTCGCATCTACCAACAATTTTTGCCTCTATGCCAAATTCTTCGGCAATATCTATCACTCCTTGCGCATTCTCGTGGGCAAGATATATTTCCAAGCGATGTCCCATGTTGAACACCTGATACATTTCTCGCCACAATGTTCCGGATTGTTCTTGAATAATACGAAAAAGCAATGGGGTTTCAAATAAGTTGTCTTTTATTATATGTATATTGTCGACAAAGTTCATTATTTTTGTTTGAGCGCCCCCTGAGCAATGTATCATGCCATGAATTGCCTGACGCATCTCTTTAAATATTTTGCGTACTACGGGAAGATATGTTCGCGTAGGCGAAAGTATGAACTTTCCTGCATCAATCGACAATTCATCAATTGCGTCAATAAGCCTGTATTGTCCGGTATAAACTAATCCACTGTCAAGCGTACTGTCAAAACTTTCAGGATATTTTGCAGCCAAATATTTAGCGAAAACATCGTGCCTTGCCGAAGTTAGTCCGTTGCTACCCATTCCTGAGTTGTAAGAATGCTCGTAAGTGGCTTGTCCTGACGACGATAAACCTACAATAACATCGCCGGAAGAAATTTTTTCGTTAGTGATAACATCGCTGCGTTTCATTCTGCAGGTAACGGTCGAATCAACGATAATAGTGCGCACAAGGTCGCCAACATCGGCTGTTTCGCCTCCCGAAAGATATATATCTATACCGAAGCTTCGCATTTGCTCTATAAATTCTTCGGTGCCTTCAATAACCGCCGCAATCACTTCGCCCGGAATAATTTTTTTGTTTCGTCCTATTGTAGACGTTACAAGAATTTTATCTGTAGCGCCAACGCACAGTAAATCATCGGTGTTCATAACTAATGCGTCTTGTGCTACGCCTTTCCATACCGACAAATCGCCCGTTTCGCGCCAGTATACGTAAGCTAACGATGTTTTAGTGCCGGCTCCATCGGCGTGCATGACGTTGCAATACTCGGGATTGCCTCCTAAAATATCCGGCAATACCTTGCAAAAAGCTTTAGGGTACAGACCTTTATCAATATTTTTTATTGCGCAATGCACGTCTTCTTTGGAAGATGAAACACCACGCTGCATGTAACGATTTTCCATTTTTTTTAATATATTAATGGGTGCAAAGTTAATGTTTTTTTTTCAAAATTTTGCATATTTCAAAAAATATATTTATCTTTGTACCGTTTTTTTTATTATTCAATAAAAATGATATGCAGTTAGTCTCTAAAATGTCTGTCCAGCCCGAAATCCTTACACAGCAAGGAAAAGGTGAAAGTTGTGGAAAATTTTGCACAAAGTTTTTTGATTTTGGCAAATTTTCTGTGATTTTTTACAAATTTGGCATGATATTTGCAGAGAGAGAGA
>Ga0099364_10002750_pt1 | contig 27876 bp, 24 predicted proteins | sample TergutTh196P3_FD_73070 | JGI IMG/M metagenome (GOLD analysis project Ga0099364, IMG submission 73070) | Microcerotermes parvus P3 segment gut microbial communities from Pointe-Noire, Republic of the Congo - Th196 P3 | ecosystem: Host-associated > Arthropoda: Insects > Digestive system > Gut ... | reverse complement strand
GGGTGCGGGTTTTGCGGGAGACACGTTGCACAGTATCTCCCGCTCTTCCCAAAACCACATTATCTCATCTACTCGTAACACGCATATCAGATTATGACCTATAGCAACAACGAATAGCGGATGGTGAATTGGTGATGTCGGTGTTGTGTCGTTCTTCGCTTAGTGCGAATCATCTAATTTGTCAGTGGTTGTTATTAAATTTATCTAAGCAGTGATAATACTCCTTGCGGTAACTGCATAGCCTGTGCTAACATCGCTTGTGCCGCCTGAATCAGGATGTTATTCTTGGTGAATGCCATCATTTCCTTAGCCATGTCAGCGTCACGGATGCGGCTTTCAGCGGCTGTCAGGTTCTCGACAGTTACGCCGAGGTTGTTGATGGTATGCTCAAGCCTGTTCTGCAATGCACCGAGGTTAGCGCGCTGTTCTGAAACAAGGTTGATAGCGGCCTTGATAGTACCGGGGGCGCCGTGTTCTTCCTTGGTTCCGACTGCCTGCTGCGCTCCTGCCAGTGTACCGATGTCAAGATGCTCGATTCCGAGACCCTTGGTACTCATGTCATTTACGCCGACGGTGATGATGTTATAGTCATCGGTGGTGTCGCCGATTTGGAGCTGAAGTCCGCCGCCCAGAGTGTTGAATACTGCCTTTGTATCTGCTCCTGCCATTGTCAGCTTAACCAGTGCGTCTTTGCCGCCTTCGAGCAGGTTGAGATCCTTGTTGATTACGCCTGCTTTGAGGGCTGCGGTTCTTTCGGCATCTGTTCCGGCACCTTCTTTGATTCCGGCGCGGAGGTTAGCATTGTCCTTTGTCTCACGAATGTCGAGGAATCCTGCAGCTACCTTGGGTTCGTGTGCATCGGTGTCACTGCTTGCTACGAATGCCTCAAGTCCTGTTATGTCTCTGTTATCTGTGATAACCTGAGCAATCTTGGTCAGAGCATCCTGCAATCCTGTGACTCCGGTAAGGTCGATCTCTGTGGCGGTGGGGGTAGCGCCCTCAAGTCTTGCTTTTGCCGCATCGGAGAGTTCGTACTTACTGTCGGTTATGATAAACTGATGTCCGTTGAGCTCGATAGCTCCGCCGATAAGGTCGGCTACGGTCAGTCCCTCTCTGGTAAAGTCGAGCATTGCGTTGGCAACCTCTACGCCCTTGTCGCCAGCCAAACGTCCATCGGTCGGGGTTCCTGCGTTTCCGAGAAGTTTTACTTCATCCTGGAATGCTGCATCGCCGGGTGTGAATGTCAAACCTGCTTCAGCGTTCTTAACAGCGGTAGCGTTTGCGGTGAGGAAATCGGAGGCGCCAGCGTTAAAGCTAATGCTGAATGCGTCACGATTTACGGCATAGTCGGTTTGATCTGTTTTGGCCTCTATAGTAAGGGTGTTGCCTGAGAAAGCTATTTCGTACATATCTGTCAATACAGGCTCGGTTGCCATAGGATCGCCGTTTTCGTCAACAAAACTCAGTGACCATCCTGCTACCTTTACGCCGTTGAATATATCTTCCAGATTCTTGCCCGTGAGATTTCCCTGAGCGCCGTCTGCTTTGCTATCAAAGGTCAACACTGCACTGAAGTTGCCGTCAGGAGATCCAAAATCGAATACCAGCTTGCCGTCTTCAAATGCCGGAACCGGAGGGGTTGTGTCAACAGCCGTTGTCTCGGTGGCTATTAAAGCAGTTTTAGTTCCGCTAACTTGTATATTGGTGTCTTCGAGACCCTTGTTGATAGCCGCCCGTAAAGCATCGGCATCTGTTCCGGCAATAAGGCTCTCTAAAATTTCTACTACATCATCATCGAGCGGTGTTGTGGACAAAGATGTTACTACATTAAATGTAATTCCACCGATCTCGAACGATTTACCATTGTCAAGGCTTGAAATATCGAATCCGTCTTCGGGATTTTGGTTTGTAGTATCAACAGCGACTGCATCACCGCCAATCTCAACTGCTTGCTTTGTTTCGGTTATGTCATACTCAGCTGCTTTTACGGTTATAACTCCGGTCGTATCATCGATCTCTACTCTAGAGCCTACTCCTGCTTTTTCAAGTTCATCGTTGATAGCGTCTGCCCATGCTCCTGCGTTAGTGCCATCAGAAACAACACCTAATACATCTATAGCGAGTTGTATAGTGCCGGGTGTAGGAGAGCCAGCAGTAGCTGCGACTTCAAATTCTACACCTGCAATTGTGAATTTCTGTCCATTTGCAATGGATGCGAATTTAGCATCGACTTGTTCTTTACCAGCTGTGGTAGCTGCTCCGGGGTCAACTTGAGAAGTTAAAACAGTTCCGGAAGTCTCGCCAGCCGCTGCATTGGGTCCCGAGTCAGTAGCCGCAGCTCCAACAAGTCCTCCGTCTTTAGCTGTAGCGACAATATTACCAGAATCAACCGAATAAACGTATTCTTGAGTATCATCAGCGTTTAGTATATCAACCACTTGATTAGCTAAACCAGTAGCAGTTCCTGTATAACCTTGGATAGTCATTGGATCTCCGCCATCTTGACCGGGATCGTCAAACGTGATTGTTGTTCCGTTGATTTCAAGTGTTTCTGTTGTTGGACCACCGTCACCCTCAACTAAGCCATTAATAGTGGTCGCAAGTCCTGTATAGGTATACACAGCTTTAACTGCGTCTTCAAATCCGCCGAAATCATTTAAGTTATAGACTTCAAATTCAGTGTTAGGTGTATATGTTCCTGCTTCAAGCGACATATCCGAGAAGTAGAATCTACTTATAGCATCCTGTGCTACCTGAGCATCTTGGATGTAACCGATTCCGGATTCAAGAACGCCCTCAGATGCAACTCCGCTTGTTCCGTTAGGCATAAGATTAACACCGGCTTTGCTGAGAAGATCGGTGCCGACATACCGTGTAGCAAGGTTGCCGTCAAGCAGATTCTTGCCGTTAAAGTTGGTCGATTGAGCTATTCTGTCTATTTCGCCTTTAAGCTGTTGAAATTCGCTGTTAAGAGCCGCGCGGTCAACGTCGTCGTCATAGAGACCGTGTGCCGATTGGGTAGCAAGGTCAACCATACGGTTGAGCATAGCGTGTACTTCTGTCAAAGCGCCCTCTGCTGTTTGGATAAGGGAGATACCGTCCATAGCGTTCTTTTGTGCTGTTTCGAGACCGCGAATCTGCGCCCTCATTTTCTCTGAAATAGCAAGACCTGCGGCATCGTCAGCCGCTCTGTTGATGCGTAATCCCGATGAGAGCTTTTCGAGGCTGCTGGCCAGCGCTCTGTTATTCGAGATAAGATTGCGATACGCATTAATCGCCGGTACGTTAGTGTTGATAATCATGGTTATAACTCCTTTTAATTTTTTAGAGGAAATCCTTTTCCTCATTGTTTTGTAAATGTGGTTTATATTAATTCCTCGGGCCGCCGTGTGCACCCACCGTTTTTACGGTGCGGAGACCCGGGGAAACAATACCGATTGTGACTGTGATTTTTGCCGTTCAAATTATTTATCGTCCGCAAGATAAAGAAACTTAATAGTGGGAGATAAAAAAATTTGTAGAAAAATAAAAACACCCGCTGCTCCCTCTCAGTCGGCGTTGCCGCAATAGGACGGTACGCACGGGGGTGCGTACCCTACCCGCCCTCTCAGTCGGCGTTGCCGCCGACAGCTCTCCCAAAGGGAGAGCCAAGGTGACACACGGGGTTTGCGGTAATCACGGGAAAAACACCCGCCCTTGCGAGGGCACCCTCTTTACGAAAGAGGGCAGGGGATTACACAACAATATTTCTACATTATACATTATTCAGGAGGTATTTGCGTGAAAAAACTCATAGCAATACCTATTGCAGTGGTATTAGTATATGCGTTTGGTGATTGTAGGAAGGTAGGATTAATATGAGCATTTTGGGAATGTTCTTTTTCGCAGCATTAATTTTAATTTTTGTATTAGTATTTACAAATAAACTGAAGACAGGAATATTGTTATTCGTTTTATATTTGATACTATTTCCTTTTACGATTCTTTATTTGTCACGAATTTTTGCAATCATATTTAATGATATAATAGGGTTATTAGTTTTTTATTCATTGATATGTTCTCCTTTTATCTTTGGGATTGGTTTGAGGATATTAAATATGCTCAAAGACCGTAAAGACCCCGTAATAAAAATTTTAAAATCAAAACAACTAAAACTAATTTTTTGCTCTGTTCTGCTTTTAGTTTTAATTCAAATTGAATTTTTTAGCGGTATTGAGACATTTCAAGATAAAAAGAGTTATTTTAAAATAAGAAGCGAGATTGGAATTGGGCATTGGTTACCATATAGTCTACACGCAGAGGTGCATTATAATAGCGGAAATGTAATAGCAACATACTGGGGCGAATCACATCCTACTCCGGAGTGGCGGTGTCATATTTACCTTTATAACGGAGAACTGTATTGGCGGCCAATTCCAAGATACTTTATTAACTTTTTTGAATCTGATGACGAATCACCATATCCGCCTTCAGAGTGGTGGGAAAGATGGGGAATAAGGGGGAGCTATACATGATTTTAGAATTTCAAGCCCCTGCCCTCTTTCGTAAAGAGGGTGCCGCCGCAGCGGCGGGTGTTTTTCCCCGTGGTTATCACAGATTGCAACTGTTATTTATGATATAATATATAGAACAAAAGCGAGATGATTGCATGAAAAAACTGCTTATACTATCCATCCTTATGATATTTCTGATTGGCGGCTCTATGGTTGCCTCTTGGATGATAAACCATAGCAGGGGTTTCCCACCCGATAAAATGAGTATCAGCACTGATTCGATGACAAGATCAAGCAGCACATCAAGAATTATAGATTCCGATCCGCTTGGATCGTGGTGGAATCCGCTAAGATTTGATTCGCTGCAAGAATATTCTGAATGGGCAGAAAACACAGATTGGAGCAAAACTGATTATTCGTATGAAATGATTACATTAGACCGATTTTATCTTATTCCGGAAATACCGGAATCGTGGGAATTTGATAGAATACATATAAGAAACAGTGTCTTAAATCTCTATTTTAAAGATACAAACAATAATAAATATACATTTGGTTACGGTTTTATAAAAAGAGATGAAGAAGATATATTGAATGGGTTTAATAATGCTAACTTTACAACTACAATTAACGGAATTAAATATATAATAATTCAATATCAAAATGCGACAGAAGGATACATTGATGAATGGAGCATCAGAACAAACTTTGGTGAATATTGGTACAAATTTGATTTTTCAGGATCCCTTATCGAAAATGGTGATGTTATAGGTGCGGCAGAAAAACTTGTCCGTGCAGTGCCAATAAAACGCATCGATCTGCCTCCGTTGGAATAATGACCGAAAATGCACAGTTAAACGACCTAAGCAAACCGGACGGCATATGCCGTCCGGTGTTTGTGTGGTGTTATGGGAGCAGGGATTCGATCTCTTCGGGGGTGAGGTTGGTGGCTGTTGCGATTTCGTTGATAGGTCTGTTAAATTGCAGGAGTTTTTTCGCAACATCAAACATGCCTCTCCGCATACCTTGTTGTATTCCCTGCTGCAAACCCTCATTCCGAGCGGTCTCCTCTTTCCCTTTCGTTATCGAATAAATATCCCTTTCCATCTTTATACGGGATTCATATAACATTCTTGTCCGCTCGTCTGCGGAAAGCTCTTTCAGCCGTATTACGGCGTTGCTGACCTGCGTGTTCGCTACTGCAGCCATGTCCAAATCCTCCTCATTCTTTGCATCGAGAAACTTCATCCAGTCCCAGAGCGGCGTGCCATCGGAATCGCCGGGGATTTCTCTAAATCTGTATTCCTACAGGGAAAAACACCCGCCGCTGCGGCGGCACCCTCTTTACGAAAGAGGGCTTGGGGATTACAGTAGGGTACGCACCCCCGTGCGTACCGTCCTTGGTCATAAACAGGGCGTTTTCGTATCCACGGTATGCACGGGGGTGCATACCCTACAGGGCTTGAAATTATAATTGTTCATCGTTAATCGTACATTGTTCATTGTTCAAGCCCTCTCTCTTTCTCTCTAAACCCATTATACCACACCCACATACAAATTTCAACTGTTATTTGCGGTGTGATAAAAATCACAGCCTATAGCGATTTATACATCTTGATATATTCGGTTGCCGATGTGTTCCAGCTATAGTCGCACTCCATAGCGTAGCGGACGAGTTTTTTCCAGTTTTCTTTATCGTTGTAGATGGCCTTAGCTCTGTGGAGAGCGTTCATCATCTCTTCGGGGGTATAGCTCTGGAATGTTAGTCCGTTGCCCTGCCCCTTGCTGCAATCGAAGACAGAATCGGCTAATCCGCCTGTCTCCCGCACAACAGGGATGGTTCCGTATCTCAGCGAAATCATCTGAGCAAGTCCGCAGGGTTCACTCTTAGACGGCATGAGGAATATGTCGGCTCCGGCATATATTTTTTTGGCAGCGGCAGGTATAAATCCTATGGTTGCCGCAACGCTGAAGGGATACCGCAGAGCCATGTCCGCAAAGAAATGCTCATATTCGCTGTCCCCTGTTCCGAGTATTATTACCTTGAACCCTTCGGCGATTATCTGGTCAAATGCGCTGCGGACAAGGTCGATACCCTTGTGTGATACAAGCCTGCTGACTATGCCGACAACAGGAGCTCCTGCGTTGCTGTCGAGACCGAAATCCTTCAGCAGCGCTTTTTTACATTCGCTCTTGCCGCTGAAATCCTCCGATGTGAAATTAACGGCAATGTCCTTATCCTTGGCGGGGTTGTATTCCTGATAATCAATGCCGTTTAAGATTCCGGCAAGTTTGTATTGGTTATCCAGCAGGAATCTGTCCAGACTGTGCGAAAACCACGGGGTGCAGATTTCTTTTGCATATGTCGGGCTGACGGTGGTTATCATATCGCAGCACTGCATTGCGCCCTTGACAAAGTTTACGCAGAGATTATAGTCGAGAATGTTGTGGTTTTCCCGATTTATTCCCACAACCTCGTCCAAAACAGCGTATCCGTATTGACCCTGATACTGCAGATTATGGACGGTGAAAACAGTTTTTATATTGCTGAAAATCTCTTCATGCCTATAAAAACAGTTTAGAAACACGGGGGTTAGCGCAGTCTGCCAATCGTTGCAGTGGATCACATCGGGAGTCCAGTTTGTGTGCCGTATCATCTCGATAACCGCTCTCGAAAAGAATGAGAATCTCTCGGCATCGTCATAATACCCGTATAATGAATCACGCTTAAAGTAATACTCGTTGTCGATAAAATAGTATATAACATTATCCATGTTTATCGAAAACAGACCGCAGTATTGATTACGCCATGCCACCGGAACATCAAAGTTTGTTATATACTTCATCCTGTTCCTTATTTCCTCAGAAATCCCCGCATATAGCGGCATTACTACCCTACAGGCTATCCGCCTGCTTTTCAGCGCTTTGGGCAGCGACCCCGCAACATCGGCCAATCCTCCCGACGCCGCAAACGGCCTCGCCTCGCTGGTTGCATATAAAATCTTCATGGGAATACCTCCTTGTTTTGTTATTGGTTTTGTATATATATCTCGCCTAAGATACCGTAAATGTACTCGCCTCAATATTACTTGCTCCTCCCGGCCCTACCGCTTGAATTTCAAGCCTGTATTGACCCGCTGCTAATCCCCATAAAGCAAAATTCCAACCATTAGAGCTACTGGCAAGATAACCTTGCTCAAGCACCGAATTATTTGAAACTCTTCTGACAGTATAGTATAATCCTGTACCCGTGGACGTGACCATAATTTGAGGTCCTGCCGGGTTAGGAATCGTCTGCATATACGCTCGTACTCCAGATGTGCCTATTGTAAATGTCTGTATTTCGCAGTTGCTTTCTCCTCCCGATCCTACCGCTTGAATTTCAAGCCTGTACTGACCTGCCGCTAATCCCCATAAAGCAAAATTCCAACTGTTAGAGCTACTGGCAAGATAACCCTGCACAATCACTGAATTATTCGAAACTCTTCTAACGGTATAGTATAGTCCTGTGCCGTTGGATGTAACTACAATCCTTGGTCCGTTTGGGTTAGGAGTTGTCTGCATATATGCTCTCGTACCAGACGGCGGCGGTGGTGGGGTGGTGCTTGTGTATGTAGTTGCGCCTTGGAGGTAGAGAGGTTGCATAGGGTTGACATGGGAGTTTGCACTTGCACTTGTCCATACCTCAAAATGCAGGTGAACAGGAGTATTTGGAGTAGGAGTATTGCCAACTTTTCCAACTATATGTCCTCTGTTTACAGTTTGACCAACGGAGACTTGAAGATTACTTTGCATATGTGCATATAAAGTTCTTAATCCTCCTCCGTGGTGAATGAGAACATAATACCCCCATGAGCTTGCGTGATTATGATATTCAGCCTTTTCTACAGTTCCGCCTAATACCGCTCTAACATTAGATCCGTTGAGTATAGGTATTGTGGGATAATGTGTTCCGCCATATGCGATGTCAACACCTCTGTGGTTTGAATGGTAATATTGACTAATGTTTCCGCCCATTTGTGGTGACAATACAATATTGTCAACGGGCAAACAAAATCCCAAACCGCTCCGTCCTATAACATCATATGGCTCTAATAATTCAGCTACCTTATATTCGCCTTGCAAATCATCTTTATAATAAATCTGCACTATCATGCCTTTTTGTATTTCTCCGTCTGTTGCTTTCTTGCCTTTATCGAGAACAATCGCAGAATGATAATCGGACGAAAGCGAAACCATTTCTATAATTGCTTCGATTTTACTTCCCTCGTAAATTTCATTTATGGTCATAGTCTTGCTGTCAAAACCATATACAACTTCATGTAAATGTTTTTGTTCATCTTTTACAGCTGCCGATTTTCTTTCGTAATCCATGTTAGGATCAGAATAAACTGCACTTGTGTAAGTAAACGAAAATAACAATACCACCATAATAAACAACGATATAACTTTAAATTTCATAATCTTAACCCTCTTTCTTTTTTATAATTTGTAATTAAATCAAAAAATTATGTTGTTCCATGTTTCACACCAAATCCTGATTTATAAAGCACCTCTGTCGAAATCATTCTGCGTGTGTTATCGTCATTCATTTCGAAAGTGTATTTCATCGTCCTCGCAACAACCAACTGTGCTGCATCAGCATAATAATCTATAACGACAGTATATTGCTTGTTTTTGTCGTCATATTCTTTGCTGACGGGTCTGCTGATTATCCAATCACCGCCATGTCCTCCGCAAGCAATATGGTCTTCGTTTTCTATATGGAAATTCGCACTGTCGAAATTGAAATACTCAGAGTTTTTATAATCAATTTCAGCTGTTATACCTGCGGTTTTATGCATATATTCTTTTAGCTCGTTTACGCTTATGGGTTCTTTTCTTTCAGGTGTCGTTAAATCATAAAAATGTAATATTCTGTGAACTAACCCGTAAAATCCATCTGTAGTTTTTTGTTCTGCTAAAATTTCATTGAAGTCGTTAGCTGTTTTAAATATTCCAAATTGTGTAGAAAAGCGATAACAGAAATTATAATCTCTATCTTCATAAAAATTGAAATTAAAATTTTCTTCATCAGATGGTCTGAAAAGCGAGACAGGAAATAAATTATCGATAACCAAATCCCAATAACTTTCGCCAACAGGAAAATATTCACTGCTACTCTTGGAAATATTAAGTTTTACCTTAAAAGTACCAGTTCTTTGGAAAACATCATCATCAAACAATGACTCCACGATTTCATAGCTATCAAGATCCATACGCTCAATAAATCTGTACGCTTCGGCATCGGTAGCTTCCGCAAATGCAGCTACTTTCTTATAATTCTTCTCTTTTATATTAGTCAGAAAAAAATCGGCTGTGTTTAAGGCGGTATGCTCAAAATCAGGATCAAATGTAGGTCTATTCACTTCCCCGATTCTATAAGGGTCGTCATCCTCACTCCATCCCTCACTCACACTCACACTCCCGCTGCCGCTCGTGTCCCTGCTCCCATCCTCGCTCGCATGGGTACCCATGCCTGCTTTACCGCAGGCGGATAGCATGGAGAGGGAGAGGATGGCTGTTAATATTAACGCTGTTAGTTTGTTCATAGTGGTTAGCTCCTTTATATTGTTTATGTATTTTATATATCCCGCTTTAATATATCCGTAAATAGAATACGGCCGTGCTCGGACGATACACTCCTATCTTATCTTTACCATTACCGTTCCAGTCTCCGGTTATAGGTTTGTCGCCGATGTTGCCGTATGGGATTTCTTGTGTAGTTGTTCCTGTCCGTAAAAAGAATTTGGCCATACTCGGTCTGTACACACCAACCTTATCTACGCCATTACCGTTCCAATCTCCGATTATGGGTACGTCTCCGATGTTGCCGTATGGGATTTCTTGTGTAGTTGTTCCTATCCGCAAATAGAATCGGGCTGTACTTGGTCTGTACACGCCGACCTTATCTATGCCATTGCCGTTCCAATCTCCGATGATAGGTATGTCGCCGCCATCACCACAACGGACTTCCTGCGTGGTTGTTCCTATCCGCAAATAGAACATGGCTGTACTTGGACGATACACGCCTATCTTATCTACGCCGTTACCGTTCCAATCACCGATTATGGGTACGTCTCCTATATTACCAAAATAGATTTCCTGTGTAGTTGTTCCTGTCCGCAAAAAGAATTTGGCAATACTCGGACGATACACCCCTATGTCATCTTTACCATCACCGTTCCAATCTCCGATTATGGGTATATCGCCGATATTACCGTATGGGATTTCCTGTGTGGTGTATGACGGCGGCGGCGGCGGGTTGCCTGTGTATGTAGTTGCGCCTTGGAGTTCGTTTATAGGATTTACAGGATTGCCGTTAATCCGAACTTCAAAATGCAGATGCACTACACCTGGGGTTCCTGTATCTCCAACATTTCCTATTATCTCGCCTTTAGCGACTTGTTTGTTAGAAGAAAAATTAAAATTGTGCATATGAGCATATAGAGTTTGTAGTGTTTGCCCGTTTACAACTCCATGATCTATCACTATGTAGTTCCCTCGTGCTGCAACTACTCCAAACCCGTTTATTCTCGCCAAACCTCCCAAAGTAGCTCTTAGCGGAGTTAAAACCCTTGGGTTCTGTCGATATAAATCCCCCATCTTTACCGCTACTCCATTTTTAACGAATCGGGTAACATCGATTCCGTTATGATCCGGTCTGCTCGGCGGACGAAAGCCCCAACTTAAACATCCGTGCGGCACTCCACCCGGTTGATCAGCACTATTAAATAAAAGATTCATGTTGTCAATAGGCAGATTAAATCCCCATACATTAGTGTTTCTATTTTGAGGATCTTCAATAACCTTATTATCTTGTTTTTGAGAATTTGATCTTATTAATAAATCCGTATCAATTAACCCAACAACATTATAGCTGCCATATAATACATCATCATGTAAAATTTCAACAATCATACCCTCTTGCATAAGACCATCCGTAATTTTTACACCGTTAAGATAAACGACTGCACTATGATTTTCGTAAAAATCATTTAGAAATGTCTCGACTGTAACAGTATTAAAAAATTCTGAAACTGTCATTTTTTCATCATCGAAGTTGTACCAAGGGCTGTGATTACATTCTTCATCAGGTTTACATATAATCTCATTCTCAGTATCAAAATCAACCTCAGATTTGTCATAAATGTTTTTTGATAACTCTGTCCCGCTAACTGTGGTTACGTTTAATAACGGCTGAACCATTAGCATTAAGGTAAATAATGCTATAATTGATAATGTTTTACGTTTCATATTTTTCAATCTCCTTAAATTTTAATTTTTTATCTCTGTTTTAGTTAGTTCTTACAAAAACTCGGCAAAATCGTCATAAAAATGGATGTTTACAAAGGAATCCGGGGTAATGACATCATCGCTTTCCGTATAGATAAAGATGATCATTTCGTTATATCTAAAGGATGCTGTATATAGTCCGAGCGCCTCTTTTGTGTCACGATTATGAATGTGTTCGACATCAAATGCGTTTTCAATCTCGTTAGAGTTTGAATTTTCATTTACCCGTGAAAACAAAATTTTAACAGAAGTTTCAATAAGACGGCAACCAATTTCCGGATACACAATTCCATCATCATTATATGAATCATGTCCCCAAGCATACTGTATTTGGTCGTTGCTTTCGGAAACAAAATGTTTTCCGCCGGAATACCGAACACCACTATATTCTGTCAGCTTTCCTCTCTTTTCCTCAATCTCCGAAAACGTCAACCCAAAATCCGCAAGCAAATCCTCGTTGAGTTTCAAGTCGGTCGTAGATTCCCCCTCACTCACACTCCCGCTGCCGCTCGTGTCCCTGCTCCCATCCTCACTCGCATCGGTACCCGTGCCTGCCTTACCGCAGGCGGATAGCATGGAGAGGGATAATACCACCATAATAAACAATGATATAACTTTGAATTTCATAACCTTAACCCTCTTTCTTTTCTTTGTTTTAGATTAAATATCGCCTTGGAACATCTATTCAAATAAAAACGACAATACAGCTTACTGTGTGATCTTTGTCAGGGTTGTCGCTGAAATAATCTTTATGTTTTGCTGAATAACTTCGTAATATTGTCATTCCCTCTTTTAGTAATCCATCCGAAACAACCTGACCGTTATCTAAGATTACACATTCATACATACTGTGTCTTTCTCCATTAGAATCCGTAAATGTATCGAATTCATGCAAAAAATCAAGTGCTTCTTGTACCGTTGTCCCCTCCTCGACAAAAGCAGCTGGAATACCATCAATTCTACCTTCTTTATATTCGTAACCGATGCTTAATAAAACTGTCATTTTTCCAAAATGACGTGGTATCATTGGACCTGCAATTGTGTATTCACCATAGAGTTCAATATCATCCCCTTTTTCATGGTAAACTTTGACTCTCATTCCCTCTTCTATATAACCCTTTGTTATGCGGTTTCCGTTCATATAAACTTCTGCATAATGATATGTTTCAAGATTCCCATTAACTGTGGCGAAACAAATCATTGCTATGAAATGGTTAATAGGTGTATATTCATCAACATTAGAATACACCATATTTTCATTATCTATAGCATATGCAACACCGTGTCCGCACTCCTCCATATCAGGATTCTTCCCCGGCCCTTTCCATCCCTCACTCACACTCCCGCTGCCGCTCGTGTCCCTGCCCCCATCCTCACTCGCATGGGTACCCATGCCTGCCTTACCGCAGGCGGATAGCATGGAGAGAGATAGGATGGATGTTAATAATAGCGCTGTTAGTTTGTTCATAGTGGTTAGCTCCTTTGTGTTTGTTTATGTATTTTCTATAATCCCATTTAATATATCCGTAAATAGAATACGGCCGTGCTTGGTCGATACACTCCTATCTTATCTTTACCATTACCGTTCCAGTCTCCAGTTATAGGTTTGTCGCCAATATTGCCGTATGGGATTTCTTGTGTAGTTGTTCCTGTCCGTAAAAAGAATTTGGCCATACTCGGACGATACACCCCTATGTCATCTTTACCATCGCCGTTCCAGTCTCCAGTTATAGGTTTGTCGCCAATATTGCCGTATGGGATTTCTTGTGTAGTTGTTCCTGTCCGTAAAAAGAATTTGGCCATACTCGGTCTGTACACACCAACCTTATCTACGCCGTTACCGTTCCAATCTCCGATTATGGGTACGTCTCCGATGTTGCCGTATGGGATTTCTTGTGTAGTTGTCCCTATCCGCAAATAGAATCGGGCCGTACTTGGACGATACACACCAACCTTATCTATGCCATTGCCATTCCAATCTCCGATGATAGGTATGTCGCCGCCATCACCACAACGGACTTCCTGCGTAGTTGTTCCTATCCGCAAATAGAACATGGCTGTACTTGGACGATACACGCCTATCTTATCTATTCCGTTACCGTTCCAATCACCGATTATGGGTACGTCTCCTATATTACCAAAATAGATTTCCTGTGTAGTTGTTCCTGTCCGTAAAAAGAATTTGGCCATACTCGGACGATACACCCCTATGTCATCTTTACCATCGCCGTTCCAGTCACCAATGATAGGTATATCGCCGATGTTGCCGTATGGGATTTCCTGTGTGGTGTATGACGGCGGCGGCGGTGGGGTGGTGCCTGCTCCTTGGAGATAGGGCAGGGGGTCGACAGCTCTCCAATTCCACATATTCACACCTGAAACTTGCTCACGAACCTCAAAATGCAGGTGGATAGCAGTATTGGGAAGAGGAGTATTGCCAACTTTTCCAATCATATGCCCTTGGGGTATGCTGTTACCTGCACTGACTGTCATAGAACCATTTTGTAAATGAGCATATCGTGTTTGTAATCCATTTGGGTGGGTGATAAGGATCACATTGCCATATGTACTCATTACTCCTGCGAAATTAACACTTCCGCCCAACACCGCTCGTACAGGTGCTCCATTAAAAGATGCAAGTGTAGGATAATGGGTTCCTCCAAACACAATGTCAAGACCCGCATGATTAGGACCAAAGCGTGTAGTTAGATTTCCTGCCGTTTGTGTTGCTAACACAATATTATCGACAGGCAAAACAAATTCGGAACTTCTTGGATTGCTATTCTCTCGATTTTCATCAAAGACTATTTCAAGTTTGTGAACCACATCAATTTTATATTCGCCTTGTGGTTTTCCGTCCATGAAAATGCGAACCAACATTCCTTCACGCAGACAGCCTTCTGTGACGGGTTTTCCATCGAAAATCACCTCAACATCAAGTGTTCCTCTGTCAAATTCTTCATACATAAATTCGACTGGAATATATTCATATAGCCCTGTAATCGTCATTTTTTCATCATCAAGACCAAACCATCCGTCATCAGGAATGATTTTTCCATCTATAAAATTCCCGCATTTTGACACTCTGTTATTTGTAACACTTTCTTCCGAACCAACTATTATGTTGTCGTTTGTTGTTTTACGATCCATGGCGATTGCGTTTTGTGTAAATAAAAACAAAACTACTACCATAGAAATTACCATTAACATTTTATTCTTTTTCATTTTAAAAACTCCTTTATATTTTTATGCTTTTTTATTCTATTAACCTCAAATAATAATAACCTTGTAACTTATGTCGTGTATTGATTCAGGGTTTACAGGAAATCCTTGATTTTTCTCGAAGTCTTTCAGATAAGCCTCTGAATAAACGGCTCTCACAATCATCCCTTCTTCTAAAACGCCATCGGTGACTACAACACCATTTTTTGTAACGGTATAATCAAAAGAGTGATGTTCGGCTCCTGTTTCGTCTGTCACAGGCGGGTATATCGAGTGTAATTCACTCATTATGTCTTTTATTTCCGTCCCTTTTTCTGCAAAGGCAACAGGGGAAAAGACTAAGGTGTCTTCAAATGTTATAGTTCTGCTTAAATATATTTTCGGTTTTTCTCCACTGCGAGGACTAAGCGTTCCAACAGTATATTCACCATAGAACAAACTTTCTCCCCAATAATTGTAATGATAAATACGGATCTTCATTCCCTCTTCAACATAACCGCTATTCACAACTTCGCCGTTTTTCAATAAAACAGCCTTATGCCAATAAAACTCATTAAAATGCTCAGGATGTTCGGTATAGTATTGAGCGCCGCCGGGATATAGCTCCCCTTGTTCAAGTTGTGATTCAAACATTTTAACAGGAAAAAATTCAGGAATTTGTTCCACAGTCATTGTTTCGTCATTAAACCCGCCTGGCGGAAGAATATGCACGCACTCCTCCATATCAGGATTCTTACCCGGTCCTTTCCATCCCTCACTCCCGCTGCCGCTCGTGTCCCTGCTCCCATCCTCACTCGCATCGGTACCCGTGCCTGCCTTACCGCAGGCGGATAGCATCGACAGCGATAGGATTATCGCCAATATTAACGCTGTTAGCTTGTTCATAGTGGTTAGCTCCTTTATGTTGTTTATGTATTTTCTATAATCCCATTTAATCAACAGGTTAATGTGTGAAATATGGAACAGCTGTATTTGGTACGGTATATAACGCTTCATTAAAAGTTCCGTTTGAATTTGCCGTATAGGTCAAGAAAGCGATATTTCCGCTGTTGTTCCATTTTACCACAAAATCATCCCTATTATCGTTATTAACCCTGCCTACAAAAAACTTTGCGGGCCATATATACGGATTATGATTGCGCGCACTGGATGTGTTTACTCCTGTACTGTAACTTCCGTCTGTGTTTGCTCTGTAAACAAGAAGTTGCCGCTTACCGCCGGATGACCAGTGTACAATCATATCATTACGCCCGTTTCCTGTAACATCGCCCATAAACACAGGATCGGATGCTATATAATCATTGGTACTCTGAATAGCGTAGATCGCCTCTGTAAATATTCCGTTTGAAGCTCCTCCGTATACTAAATTTGCCCGTTTCCCATTTGATTGTCGCCAATGAACGACAAAATCAGCCATATTATCGCTATTAACTCTCCCCACAAAAAATTGGCACGGATATGCTATTTGATCATGGTTGCGTGCGCTGTTTAAATTTCCTCCTACGTTATACGTTCCGTTTGCGTTGGCTGTATATGTAAGGAGCTGACGTTTGCCGCCGGATGACCAGTGTACAATATTCTCAACCCTGCCGTCTCCATTCATATCCGCAACAAAAACAGGGTCGTTGGCAATATAATCATTATTACTTTGAAGAGCATAAATCCCCTCTTGGAAGAGACCGCTTGTCGTACCCAAATACACCAAAATCGCTCGTTTTCCGTTTGATTGACGCCAATGCACGATAAAATCATCCCTATTATCGTTATTAACCCTGCCTACAAAAAACTTGCATGGGTAGGCAACCGGATCGTGATTGCGATCGCTGGCGAAATTTACACCCTCACTGAATGTGCCGTTTGTATTTCCTCTGTAAACAAGTAATTGCCGCTTGCCGCCGGATGACCAGTGTACGATCATATCAGCACGTCCGTTCCCTGTAACATCACCGACAAACACAGGATCGCCGTAAATAAAGTTTCGTGTGCTTGTAGATGTTATAGGTTCGCCGAAGGTTCCGTTTGATTGACCTAAATATACCGTGAAGGCTCGTTTGCCGCCATTGTTTCTTGACAAAATCATATCGGCACGCCCGTCCCCGTTGACATCCGCCATGAATGTATCAGGCTCGGTTGCCCTTTGCAGGGCTTTGTATGCGTTGAGCCGTCCTCCGGTAACACATAAACCTGATAGTCCTGCAACCTGATCAACTCCATACAATATGCAGTCCTTGATCTGTTGCGGAGTGAAATCAGGACGTATGCTTTTTATTAGAGCCGCAACCCCTGTAACCATTGGTGCTGCAAACGAAGTACCAGAATCAACCGTATACGAATTTCCAAGAAAAGTGCTACAGATAAGATCTCCCGGAGCGAATAAACTCACGCTTGAAGCACCCCAGTTAGAAGATTTTTCATCAGACCATCCGGTTGCTCTTATGTCATCGTGATTTGTAGCACCTACCGAGATTACATTGGTCAATGTGCGGGAAAGATCACTGGGGTAATAAGGGGTTATGTCGTTATTATGTCCATTATTACCAGCTGCACAGATAAACAATCCGGGATATGCGGCAATCGCTTGATTTCTTGCAGCATTAACTGCAGTTCCTACGCCACTATAATTTATAATAGGAACATTATTATTTATAGCCCATGTTATTGCCGCAATCTGATCGTCAGCAGAAAACCTACCGTTACTATTTATTATCTGTAGCGGAATCAATGATACATTCCAGCAAACCCCGGCAATTCCCATGCCATTGTTTCCGACAGCTCCTATAACACCTGCCACAAAAGTTCCATGTCCGGTAGGGTCATCGTTGGTTATGCTATTATTATTTACAAAATCCCATCCGGTAACCAAATTAGCGTTTAAATCCGGATGATTTGCGATGCCGGAATCGATAACGCCAACCCGCACGGCACGGGAGCCGATAGTAATATTCCAAGCGGATCGAATGTGCATACGAGCGGAACTAAAGTAATTCCATTGAAAAGGAAGAGCAGGATCATTGGACGGGGGATTAATTATTGTGTTGTTTGGATATTCATAATAATTCGGTCCTGCGTATTTAACACCCTCTATTTTTTCTAATTCCTTGATTACCGCCAAAACATTTTCTTTGCTATCTACAGGTAATTCTATTTTGAGGATTTGCCGGAAAACCTCAGGGTCTACCTCAAGCATCTCTTCGTTTAAATCATCATAGTCGATTCCGTCCCGGTGATCAGATTCTCTAACTCGCTCAAGCTCTCTAACCCGGTTTCTCGATTCGGCAACCTTTACCTCATGCGGTGTAATAACCGTTAGGTCAACAACTTCTTTTATCTCAATTTTTCCATTGCTGAAAAAGTTTGACCTATGCTGTTTGTTGATTCCTCCGACACTTTTGTCCATAATCACAAGCACACTGCTTCCGTCAAAATCCTGATCAATAGTTGCATTGCTGTAGATTTTCTCTTCAAATTCCATTTGGCTTATATCTTCTCTTCTCTCTTGATCAAACGCATTGGCGGTTGATCCTATAGATATAATCAGACAAAGGACAAGACAGATATACCTCCGATATTTTCTTACTGTTGCTTTCATTTCATAACACCCTTTCATTTAATCATTTCTCATTGTTTTGATAATACGCTATACTTCTTAAATCGTTTTTTGTCAAAATTCCCTGTTCATAAGCGGCCTCTAATCTATAAAAAACACCATCTTTCCATATTTTTATATGGTTACCATTGCCATAATAGAATCTTATATTAACGACAGATTCATGCCACAAATTAGCAGTATAATCATGGAAAACATCAGTTATCATCACGGCAACGGCATCGTTGTATGTGCCGTAATAGTGTATGATTTGCACGTTGTCGGTTGTTGCATCGGGGTAGCGATCTTGTAATTTGAGATTATCTAAGTGGGTTTGTTTGATGAGAGTTTCTGTTTCGGCACTCAGCACTTCGGGAGTTTTGGGCTGCGGGATGCTGATGCTGATTCCATCCGGTGACGCACATGCGGATAGCATCGACAGCGATAGGATGGCTATTAATATTATCGCTGTTAATTTGTTCATAGTGGTTAGCTCCTTTGTGTTTTATATCATCATATGTTCACAATATATCTATGGCGTTATACTCCCGATCCCTTTGATACATACACAGGATAGTCGGACGTGCCCATCATCGAGCGTTTGCTTGAGACCGAGACGTTTTTGTCGGATATGACATGACTGATAAGGCAGTCTTCGCCTATCTCGGTACCCTGCATAATGATAGAATCACGGATTGTGGCATTCTTGGCGACCCTCACACCTCTGAATAGGATAGAGTTTTCGACATTACCCTCGATAATACAACCCTCTGCAACCAAAGAGTTCTTGACCTTAGCCTCAAGACCGTATTTAACCGGAACGGCATCACGGACCTTTGTATAGATAGAGCGTTCCTTGTCGAAGAGACCGTTTCTGATCTTTGTGTCGAGCAGGCTCATGTTTGATGTGTAATAATTTTCCATAGAGTTTATAAAGAATATAAGCCCCTCGTATTTTATGGCGCGAATGTCGAGATCGGAGCATCTCTTTTGCAGGAGATCACGGGTTAATGAATACTGCCCCTTGCTTATCATCTCTGTAACAATGTCGAGTAAAAACTGCTTAGACATCACATATATGTTAGCGGAAATATTGACCTCGGCATTGGTTATCGGATCGCATATAACGCCGACAACCTTGTCGTTTGCATCTATTTCAAAGAGGGTAGAATCGTTACCCTTGTCGAGTTTCATCTTGCGATTGGCGTATACCGCCGTTATGTCCGCTCCTGTCGAGATATGTTTATCCATGATATGGCGGTAATCCATGTTGCAGATAACATTGCAGTCTGAGAGAATCACATAGTGGGCGTTGACCGTGCGAATATAGGGCAGCGCTCCCGCAAGTGCGTCTATCTTACCCTGATACAGCCCGTAACCACGCTGATTAAAGGGAGGCAGTATACTCAAGCCCCCGTTTTTGCGGGCGAGATCCCATTCACGTCCCGACCCTAAATGATCCATCAGCGACTGATAGTTTGACTTGGTTATAAGTCCCACGTCATACACACCCGAATTAACCAGGTTTGACAGGGGAAAGTCTATAAGACGATACCTGCCTCCGAAAGGAATGGACCCCATAGTCCTTTGTTTTGTCAGATCCTCGATCAATTCATCGTGCATATTAGAAAAAACGATCCCCATTAATTTTTTATCATTTTGTATCATAACAAAATCCTCCTCAAGATATTTTTATTTGATGGTCACAGCAGGCACAGAAGTGCCTACCGTCACTAAGGTTTTACAACAGAGTTTTTCGAGACAACGACCCCCGGTCCGACAACCGTAACGCCGCCCCATGTTTCATCATTCCCTCGTCCTAATATATTTTCGGGACGTTCGCCTATTTTCGCATAGGGTTCTACTACAGAGTTTTCACCCAGGATAGCATATTCGACAACGGCGCCTTTCTCGACCCTTGCGCCCGGCATTATGATAGAGGCGGTTACAACGGCGCCCTCTTCAATAATAACACCCGGAGATATTACAGAAAAGTCAATAGTTCCGTCTATTTCGCAGCCCTCTGATACCATAGAGTTCTCAACGGTAGCGTTTGACGACACAAAATGCGGCGGACTTTCGGGATTTCTTGCGTATATCTTCCAGTTTTGGTCATACATATCGAGAGGGACTTTGGGATCGAGCAGATCCATGTTAGCCTCCCAAAGGCTGTCGATAGTTCCGACGTCTTTCCAGTATCCCTCAAATCTGTAGGCGAACATTTTCTCGTCCAGCCCCAGCATCTTGGGTATTATATCAGACCCGAAATCCTTGGTTGATTTTGGGTCAGCCTCATCACGGATGAGGTATTCCCGCAGCTTGGACCATGTGAAGATATATATGCCCATAGACGCAAGATTGCTCTTGGGCTTTTTGGGTTTTTCGGCAAACTCTGTGATTCGGTCATCGCTGTCCACGCTCATAATGCCGAACCGTGATGCCTCGGCTATAGGAACCTCTCTCACAGCGATGGTTATATCGGCCTTCTTCTCTTGATGGAACTCCAGCATCCTGTCATAGTTCATTTTGTAGACATGGTCACCCGACAGTATCAGAACATACTCAGGGTCATATCTCTCGATAAAGTTAATGTTCTGATATATCGCATTGGCCGTTCCGGCATACCACTTTCCTCCCTTTGAGGACTGATACGGGGGCAGGACATGAACACCCCCATAAACACGGTCAAGATCCCACGGATGACCGTCGCCTATGTATTCGTTTAGAATCAGCGGCTGATACTGGGTCAGGATTCCGACGGTATCTATGCCGGAATTAACACAGTTAGAGAGCGGAAAGTCTATAATCCGATACTTACCCCCATAGGACACGGCGGGTTTCGCCATCTTTTCGGTAAGAGCATAGAGTCTGCTTCCTTGCCCTCCCGCCAACAACATTGCTACACATTTCTTTTTCATATACATAATATCAACCCTTTCTTGTTTTTTTCTTTTTCGTGCATTTTAGATATATCACCGACATAGGCGGTACCGCTATGTCTATAGACTGATTAAATCCGTGAGAGGGATTAAGCGCGGTTTTGTAGACCTCCATATACCCGGGACCCGTTCCGCCAAAGACTGCGTCATTAGAGTTGAGAACAACCTTGTAGATACCCTCACATGGAACCCCGAATCGGTATTTGTCACGCTCTACCGGAGAAAAGTTGCAGACAGCGATAATCTCATCGCCCTTTTTGTCAATACGCCTGAACATGATTATATTCTGGGTGTTGTCGTCACTTACTATCCACTTGAACCCGTCCCACGAGTCATCGTTTTCCCAGAATGGAGAATTGTCGAGATAAAAATGATTCAGATGTGCGGTATAGTCCTTGAATTTTGCATGGGCATCATAGTCTAAGAGCATCCAGTCGAGTTCTTTGCTATGATTCCATTCTGCAAACTGAGCAAATTCGTTGCCCATAAAATTCAGTTTTTTACCCGGATGGGCAATCATGTAACCTAGGAACACACGCATACCCGCAAACTTCATATCATATTCGCCCGGCATTTTGTTTATCAGCGAGCATTTGCCGTGTACAACCTCATCGTGGGATATAGGCAGTATATAGTTTTCGCTGAAGGCATAGAAGAAGGAGAAGGTCAGCTTGTTGTGATTACCTGAGCGGAAGAGAGGGTCGAGCGACAGATAGCCGATCATATCATTCATCCATCCCATGTTCCACTTATAATTGAACCCCAATCCTCCGACATCGGGCGGCTTAGAGACCAGCGGCCACGAGGTTGACTCCTCCGCTATCATCAACACATTCGGGAATCTGCAGAACAGGCTTGTGTTAAGACGGCGTAAAAAATCTATAGCCTCTATGTTTTCGTTGCCGCCGTATTTGTTGGGACGCCATTCCTTTCGGTCATAGTCGAGATAGAGCATAGAGGCAACGGCATCGACACGCAGACCGTCTATGTGGTAATGCTCTATCCAAAACATTGCGCTTGATATAAGAAAGCTTATTACCTCAGGTTTGCCGTAATCAAAAACCCGTGTACCCCAGTTGTGATGTTCCCTCTTTAACGGATCTGAGTATTCGTAGCAGCAGCTTCCGTCAAACTCGTACAATCCGTGGGCATCCTTGGGGAAGTGTGCAGGAACCCAGTCGAGAATTATACCGATCCCCTCAGCATGGAGCATATCTACAAACCTCTTAAACTCGTTCGGAGAGCCGTATCTCGATGTAGGAGCGAAAAACCCCGTTACCTGATACCCCCATGAGCCATCGTAAGGATACTCGGTTATAGGCATGATCTCGATATGGGTGTAACCCATTGTCTTGACATAGGGTATGATCTCTTCCGCAAACTTCACATAATCAAAGACAGATCCATCGGCATATCTTCTCCATGAACCCGGATGAACCTCATAGATGTTCATCGGGGATGAATAGAGGGGCTTTTTCTGCATCTCCCATTCCATGTCATTCCACACAAATTGGTCGGATATGTAGAATTTAGACGAATTTCCGGGAGGTGTTTCATAGTGCCGGGCATAGGGGTCGGATTTCAGGAGACGCCGTCCGTCACGGGTGATAATACAATATTTATAACAATCATAATTATTCACGCCGGGGACAATACATTCCCAAATTCCGCTTCCGATGTTTTTCATGGGATAGAGCCTGTCATCCCACCCGTTGAAATCACCGGTGACAGCGACAGAAACAGCCTCGGGCGCCCAGACCCTGAACAACGCCCTGCCGTCATCAAGACCGAATGAGCCGAAAAAGTTTTGAGCATCACAGCTCTCGCCTTTTTTAAAGGATATTATAAATTCCTTCAATTGCTTTTTAGTTAATAAATCCATAATCTCTTACCCTTTATTTATTTTATTGTTTTACAATACAATTTTACCAAATTAAAATGACAAAATCAATTAGTATTATGTGTAAAGTTTTCTATCTGTTTTTGTGCAATATGCACAATGATTCAAATTTGGGGCAAGAAATATTAATAAATAATCAACATACTATCCTGCCGTCTGATATAGTGATTATCCTGTCTGCTGCCGTTGCGGAGGCTATATCGTGGGTTATCAGTACGATGGTCTTGCCCTCGTTGCCCAGTTCCCGCAGTATTTCCATTATATCAGCGCTCGATTTAGAATCGAGACTGCCTGTCGGCTCGTCCGCCAATATCAGCTGCGGTTTTGAGGCTATGGCACGGGCAATGGCAACCCGCTGCTGCTGTCCGCCAGACATTTGTGAGGGGCAGTGCTTTATGCGGTTGATCAAACCCACCCGCAGCAATGCCTCGATGGATGCCGCCCGTCTCTCCTGCCTCGATACATCACGGTAGAGCAGGGGGAGTTCGACATTTTCAAGAGCATTCAGGCAGGGGATAAGATTAAAGCTCTGAAATATAAAGCCGATAACCTCGTTGCGGACACGGGACAGCCTCTTCTCCGACATGGATGATACATCCTGTCCGCAAAGATGATAACTCCCGCCATCCGGAACATCGAGACAGCCCAGCATATTCATCAGCGTGGATTTACCCGAGCCTGATGTCCCCATTATCGCAACAAACTCACCCTCCTCTATGGTTATATTAACACCATCGAGAGCCCGAACCTCATCATCGCCTGAGTTGTAGATTTTATACAAATCCTTTATTTCTATCATCTAACCATGAGCCTTTCTGAACATAGATATATTTAGTCTTGCACTATTTGTATAAAAAATTCAAAAACAAACACCCCCTTTGTAAAAAAGGGGGTGTTCGCATATGGTGATGTTAAGGACGGTACGCACGGGGGTGCGTACCCTACCGCATCCGTGATAACCACGGGCGGCAGGTTGCCGCCCCTACAGGGCGGGTGTTTTTCTATGTATACATCTTGACAAACGATATTTCTTTAAACCGCTTTCCGCATCTATAACACTTACAGTCTGTGTAAAAATATCCGTCGGTGTTTTTCTCGCATTTGACGGCGTATATACTCGATTGTATCCCGCAGCTGCATGAAAACACCTGACCTCGAACCTTTACCTTGACCTTGCGGCCATCGATTCCGGACATCTTTTTCCATCGTCTCTTGCCTTCGGTCAATTTAGGCATGAGAAATCCCGACATATTACCAAAATAGTTAGCATCGGCAGAATCCATAGAACCCCTCCAAACTCATGTTGTATATAATTATAACTATCTATAATTATTCTTGCAAGCGTCCGTGGGGGGTATCGGAAAAATAAATTATCGGGAGGAATATAATCCTCCTCACTCATCCCTTGTGATACTGCCTATACCGCTCCGTCTTGAATTGACCTCAGGGTTGCCTCTGTATATAATGCTTCCAACGCCCGATATAACTGCGTCTAATCTTTCCGAACAGCTTATCTCTACATTCCCCATGCCGGAAACCTCAATGACGGCGTTCTTGCTCTCAAGCCCGAAAGCGTTTATACTGCCTACGCCTGAGGATTCTATGGTGACATTCTCGGCGCTTCCCAGCAGGGTTATACTGCCGACACCCTCCGAATTTATCAGCAAATCCTTTGTATGCACACGGATGGTTCCGCTGCAAATCCCGCTGGCGTTAAGGATAAAACTGTCTGTATTCAGATTGTCGAATTTCTTTATATCCGCAACGCCCTTTAGATTCATCTCATCGAGATAAGGAGCAGAGAGATATATGATCGGCAGTTTGCCGGCCGAGGATAGCTTTCTGCTCGATTCGACAATCAAGACACCGTCTATGGTTTTTATATCGAGATACTGGGTCAGATTCTCGTGTATTTCTATTCTCAGCGACTCTGACTGCCTGTCGGTATAGTGCAGTTCCCCGGGTATGTTCAGGATCAGCTTTGTAAAGCTGTCACAGGCAAATTCTTTCGAGACTATATCACCCCTGCCCTGTATGGTGTTGATCTCGCCAAAGCTAACGGTAACACAGCCGGACATTGCCGCCATAAGCAGCATGGCCGCTAAGACTACAGTAAGTTTTCTAATCATAGGTTAGCCTTCCTTTCTATCAATCTGCTGCTCGCTAAAAACAGCAGTGTCGTTTTTGCCGCAATAACAATCGCATAGATCAACGAAGCTATGTTGAATCCAGGAATCAAGGTTACGTTGACGAACATAAATACATAACTCACATCTCCGAAAGGAATGAGCAGTATGTCGAGTATACCCAGCACCCATATTGATATGATAACTCCGATAAATGCAAGCAGCGGGCTTAGCCTTGAGCTGAAGAAGAGACTGTTTTTGAGCGATATTCCGAATACAACCAGCATGAGCAAAAAAGCGTATGCAAGCAATGTGAAGATTGTTATAAAAAACGACCAGAACAAAGCATCGCCTGCCTGTAGTGAATCAAAGACCAAGCCGAGGGTTTTCGTGAATGAAAGAGACTGGATAACCACGCCGAATATAGCTACAGATAGTGCTATGCAGTCCTGCACTATGATAGATACAACATTCGCCAGCAGTATCTTGCCGCTTTTGACAGGAGCAAGAGCATAGTTGTATCCGTGGGGCGTTCCGAAAATGCTTCTAAGGGTAAGGGCATCGGCTATGATGTTTATTATAAAAACCGCGCCTATAGCTATGCTTGAGAGGGTTATTCCCAATATCATAACCGGGCCGGGAGCTATGCCGGACAGGCTGAGTATGCTAAACACAAGGTTTATCCCAAGCATCACGGCAAACACCGACACTCTGAGCCTTCGATTCTGCAAAAATGCGTACTTAAATATAGATTTCATTTTCAAACACCTCCAAATATGTCTGTTCAACCGTTTTCCCCGTTTCTTCCCGCATTTTGTCACAATCGCCATGGGATATGATCCTACCCTGCGAAATAAAGTATACACTGTCGAAAATCCGCTCTATGTCCTTGACCAGATGGGTGGATATAACTATCGAGGAATCCTCCAGCTGCATGGACAATATCGCATCTATGATCTTGCTTTTACCCATGGGATCAATGCCGCCCAACGGTTCGTCAAGAAGATAGAGCTTTGTCTGTCTGCAAAAGGTCAGAGCCAGCGACACCCTCTCCTGCATCCCCTTGGACAGCTTGTGCAGTCTTGTATCCATAACAGGGGCAAGACCGAGCAGCTCTGTCATTTCTTCCGCGCGCCTATCCAAATAATCGGGATACATATCCTTGTAGAATCCGAATGTGTCCTTTACCCGCATATACCCGGGAAAAACAAACGAATCGGGCAGGAATGAAATCTTTCTCTTAGAATTTATCCCTCTTGTCGCATTGTCGGGATATGTGATGTCACCTCGCGTAGGTTGCAAAAGCCCCGCTATTATCTTCATCAGCGTGGTTTTTCCCGAAGCATTCGGGCCCAAAAGCCCGACAATCTCGCCCGGGTTTATCGCCATGTCTATGCCCCTAAGAGCATGGTTGCCTGAGTATTTCATTTCAATCGCCGTGACGGTCAGAATCGCCATTATAGTTTCTCCTCTCTGTTTGTTTTTTAATCTCATCTAAAATCTGTTTGTCTTTAAACCCCAAATCCTGCATTTCGTCAAGAAATCTGTTTATAGATTCCTCCGCCATGCTGCCCCTAACCTTTTCTTTCATACCGCTATCCTCCGTAAAAAAATACCCCGTTCCCCGTTTGCTTAGGATAAGACCCATCCGCTCCATCTCTTGATAGACCCTCCCAACGGTGTTGGCGTTTACCTTTAGATTTATCGCCATATCCCGAATGGATGGAATACGTTCGCCCGTTTGGATCTGTCCCCGGGCAAAGGAGCGGGAAAGCATGGTTATGATTTGGCTGTATATGGGAGTTTTATCATCAAATACCGTCGCAAAGTTCTCCCATGCAGTCATACACTCACCTCCGTTTTAGTTATAGTGTACTACTATACTAACACACTGTATTTGGTTTGTCAAGGGGGGAATAAAAAAAATATTTTGGAAAAACACCCGCCGCTGCGGCGGCACCCTCTTTACGAAAGAGGGCAAGGGGCTTGTAATTATAAACTATTCATTATTCATCATTCGTTATTCATTGCCTAAATTTGCTTTGGCAGATTCAATGTTCTTCTTTATAATGAATAATGAAGTCGGTCGCTTTGCTTCCTGATGAATAATGAATAATGCAAAAATGTGCCGCAAAACCCGTAATTGTTCATCGTTCATTGTCAATTGCAGCAGACCACCCCGTCAAACACTATCGCAACTTTGTTGCGAGTGTTTGCCACCCCTCCCCAGAGGGGAATTGGAAATTATAGTATGCAAGCCCCATTCCCCTCTGGG